>Ga0136643_10018852_pt1 | contig 10413 bp, 5 predicted proteins | sample TergutLab28metaG_FD_96883 | JGI IMG/M metagenome (GOLD analysis project Ga0136643, IMG submission 96883) | Labiotermes labralis P1 segment gut microbial communities from Petit-Saut dam, French Guiana - Lab288 P1 (version 3) (version 3) | ecosystem: Host-associated > Arthropoda: Insects >... | reverse complement strand
GTGTCACGTGATCAGCGCAACGGGTCCCCACAGCCGTTAATCTCTGTTTTCTAGATCTGGAGCCGCTACTTTTTTCATTCAAGTAGCTCCTCAATTAACCTCACGAGGTTGAGTGGACCCCGTTCCAGACCCACTACTACTCAGAAAATCTGGTAGCGCCGGGGATCCAACCCGGGACCTCTGAATCTGTAGCCAGAAACTCTGACCACTAGACCACAGAGGCGGTCCAATAACACAACAATATATATATATATATATATATATATACACAAACACACACACACACAGGGTGGCGCGGAGCCGACTGACACGTTTCAAGTGGCCATAGATAATATATGGAAACAGGAAAAAATAAGCGGAACCGTCTATAAATACGTCCAAGTATGCTATTTATTACCTACAGATTACAAGCTTATTTTCTGAACATCAGGCAGATGGCCTCCGTTGACATCAATACATTGTTGCAAGCGTGTCTGGAAGTTACCGTACACGCGCCTCCGTAGGTCGTCATCAATAGCCGTAACTTAGTCAATTTGAGTTCTTGAATAGTCATGATACGCCTCCGGAACACACGGTCTTTCAGGAACCCCCACAGGAAAAAATCTGGTACAGTAATATCCGGCGACCGAACAGGCTATGCGATGTCGCCGAAACTACGAACACAAGTAACACGTTGTTGCACGTTCCAACGCTCCATTGCGAGTGACCATATGAAATGGCGTCCTCTCCTTTACCGTTCCCCTTCCCGCCAACCACGACAAGCTATCGTGCTGGCGCAATATTCAAATTTGAAATGTGCCAGTCGGCTCCGCGCAACCTGTATATATATATATATAGCTATATATAGTGATAAATATATTACAAATTCGGCGACATGTTTCGGTTCAAATGAACCATCATCAGGCCAAATATGAAAAAACAGCCCAGGTACATCCAGAGAGTGCACACAGTGTGCACTGTCTGGATGTAATAAATTATGTTTGCGACTGCATAAATTTTGGTTTTAATATCTTTGTGCTTTGGTGTTTTTACTGCTGTTAATTTATGCTTTTTTCCTTGCCAGTTCTATGTAGATCTGTTAGTTCCTCTGATCTTTTCGATTCAGAATTAATCCTGAATCAATTGATCTCTTTTAAACGGTTGTTACAGTTCTATAAGTGCACGGTACGAGCGGAATCAGACCCAAACAACTGCGTGCTTTTCATTGAAGGAAATGTCTAGGAACTTTCACACGAATATACTCGGATTTGGTGTGGATCAAAAGTATAAATAATGGAAAAGAATATATTTGTTATTGGTCCGGTAGTCACATTAGGTAAGTGCCTGTATATGAAATAACCTGAAATGGGGAACGATACAGCGCAGTGGTGGATTTGCCTAATGACAAACAACGACAGCAGTAGTAGGTCACTGCTTGGCCGGCTGACTGAGCGTCACTGTTTGAAATAAGATCCTCGGCATATAGTTGGTTACTGTCCCTAATGGTTCAGTGACCCTTTAAATGGTGCCCTTGAAAAAAAAAAGGTGCTTTCTGAACTTTGAAGACAACGAGAGCACCGTTCTCCCACTTCTGAAGCACCAGTGAGTGTATCCTGTCGTTGAGTGGCATCAAGAGATCTTTCATATGAGCTGCTGGCTTCAAGTGCAGTGAGTCGAAGTTACTTCAAGACGTTGTTGTACTTAGGACGGGGACACGTCTAGGATTCAGGTGTAGGGTACATTGATTTAATTGCAAATGAAAGGTAGAGAGTTTCTCACATGTACAGTGACAGGTGGTGTCAATGTAACTTAATGGTTATCACATCGCCCTTTCGCGACAGAAAGTGACGAAAATGAAATTTTAAAAAATTCACGTTCTCTCAATCCGCTGCGCTGTGAATGCCGCGATGTAAAGTTTCCAGGCCTGTAAATTCGCGACTATGGAGACGGATTTACTTATCTAAACGTGCTGTGCTGCAGGCTCTTATCAATTTCCACTTCTCTTCTGCAGGTCGCATGAAATGTTACAGTTTTGACTCAACGTCACTTCTCTTGCGAGGGCGTGACATAAGCAGCGCACCGCGTTTTGGGTGCTTTCCCAAGTTTGCGTAAAGCGATTATTAGCTTTGCCATGTCTGTCTGTCCGTCCACATGGAACAACTCGACTCCCGCTGCATGGATTTTCAGTAAATTTGATATCTGAGTATTTTTCGAAAATCTATCGAGGAGGTTCAAGTTTAATTAAAATTTTACAAAAGTGATGCATACTTTACATAAGGACATGTGTACATCTATTATAACATCTCGGATAAATGTTGTAGAGAAAATCAAAACGCACATTTTATTATCATTTTTTTTTTCGAAAGTCGTGCTCTTTATTAGATAATGTGGAAAAATATGGTACAGCCAGACGGGCCACGGTTGACAGTATAATAAGGCGCATGCGTTTTGCTTGCTGCTTCACTAAGGCTGTAGAAACACACTCAGAATACGTAATATTTATTACTTTTCCACGGCAGCAGTGGTTATACGAACGCGACTCAATGTTAAATTTATACGTACCTAGCCTGTCTTGTTACTTCAGCAGTGGCTTTGTCTTACAGTATAGTAAACTTCTTAATTGATCGTATTGGGCTTTATTTGATACACATTCCCTATAATTAGGCGTAAGAGGAATAAAACACGAAAGACTCTCAATTTTATTGTATATATATATATATATATATATATATATATATAATTCGAGTTCTCAAAGCAATTCGTACTGCCAAAATGTCGTAAGTTAACTGTTGCTGGACGATGTGAAAATGTTGTTTGGTACAAATTCGAATTCACAGGTGTGTCTTAGTCCTAGTCTTAGGAACTCACCAACTTGATGCACAAAATCTCCTTTTATAATAAGTTTATTATACGCCTCTACATGTTTCGAGCACTATGTGCTCATCATCAGGAGGTCAAAATTGTATTATACAGCCTCCGGTATCATCACACCTGTAGGTGGCCGTCCGGTGCACAGGTTGAGAGCGGACTGTGCACGGGACGACCACCTACAGGTGTGATGATGCCAGAGGCTGTATAATACAATTTTGACCCCCTAATGATGAGCACATAGTGCTCGAAACATGTAGAGGCATATAATAAACTTATTATAAAACAAGAATTTGTGCATTATGTTGGTTAATTACTAAGATTATACTGAGATGCACGGTCAGCAAAACGTCAAAAAAAAATCACAGGTGTGTTTGTGACGTGCTTCCGGAATTTAGCATTTCACCTTCTAATACCGACGTTTCTTTGTGTATCGCCATAAAAACAAAAAAAAAAAAGAGACAGTGTTAGTTATTTTGCCTGTCATGGTTGTATTTTTCAGTGCAAAAATGAAGTGAATTACGCTTTTCGTATCTCTTTCACTGCACAAAATTTGTATTATTCTGTTTTAGGTGGAGGTAGCGTTTTATCTGACTAAACATCGATGTAGAATGAGAAAGTAAGAATGATTTTTATTTGTGGGGAGGGGGGGGGGCGCAAATGGTTGTTAAATCAAGAGTAACGTAATTGTAGAAACGGTCCTTCTTCTTGTGACTGTGTGCGTGTGGAAGTAGTTGTATATGTAGGTTATATATTGTGCATATAAGCAGGTAATATTTGTCTCGTTCTAACATGGCACTGGGCAAGGGGGAACTGCATTTCCGCATCTGCTTCGAACGATTCTCTTTCCGAACTCTTCGCGCCATAGAGGGGTTGTGAAGACGCTTCGACGACAGTTGGCTAGCATTGTCCGAAAGCAGTGTGGCCGTGTATTCCACTTGGTGGAAAATCTGACGGCAGTCGACGTGATAGTTTTCCTTCTTTTCGTACTGGAGGTCTCGTGTTCAAATCTTGTCCAGGAGACCAAATATGACTGATAATTTCAGTAGTTTTCCTCAGTACCTCCTTGAGCATATCGGTTTGCTATCTTTAGACCGTAAACGTTTCCTTAGATATAATTAACACTTCACTGTTTACAGCCATTATGGCGCTCGTAGCTATGTACAGTTAAGTAAATGTAAAATTGTCGTCCAGTAGAAACCAATCATTCCGGACCTCTAGGGTGGTAAATGATAGACTAAGACACGGCTTTATATATATATCAGGTGAGACCAGTAGTTAGGACGAAGTGTACCACCAAGGGTGACAATTTGTACAAATCTGAAGGACTAAAGACAAAAAATTACTTACTATCGTTCGCATTTTCTCTTCAGTGCAAAATCTGATCAGAAATTGACAGTAGTACTCTTGTTTAAAGAAAAAAAGGTAACATTTTTGAGTCTATCTTCTCAGAATACTTAGATCCACGTAAGATAAATTTAAAAATTTAAAAATAAATGCAGCAAAGGAATGACAAGTCGTATCCTATAAATTAGCTACATCAAGTATTCCCCAGTATATCAACTATATCGTCTTCTATTCCGTGACAAAACCCTTACGTCGCCTGAACGGGTAGCCAAGTGCAGCTGTCAGAATACGGGTGTACTAACGAGTGAGCAGAAAATCGTAACTCCCTTCTGTAACGTGTTCGATATCGATGGCAATTACTGCATTTGGGGTGCAAGGCGCTGTGTAACTTGTCAAGTTACTGAGTACCGAACTGCGTGATATACGATCACACAGTCTTGGTTCATTGGTGGCACTTTCTGCAGAAACTTAACTTGAGTCAGGGCTTTACGTTCCTGACCTGGGAGGTGCCCGTTTCAAATACCGTTCTAGATCCTGACTATATTCACTTTTCGTGGTTTTATTTAGTCCCTCCAGATAGTGCCTTAAGTTAGTCCACGACCACTTTATTTCCACTTTTCATTTCATTATCCAGTATCATCACATTAATTAACGGTATTGGCGGATTGGTGCGAAAGTCCCTTGGCACTGAAGACAGCGTGTTAGACGTCTAGTTTATTAAGTGACTTTTTGTACCGCCGGCTTTTATTTCTTACTGACAGCTTTCTTAAAAACCACAAACAAATGAACGTGTAGAAAACACGATAGACGCTGTAGGCACCGCACTCGAGGGTTCAACCAAGAACTTCCAGAATCTGAGTAAGAGTGCTAAGCAGGAAACCCGAAGTTTTGGACAGTGCGGCGACAAAGTATGTTCTGGGAAGAATATTTCCCCGACACGGTTCTTAATCCGGGCGCTCTGGACGTGCCTAAGACAGGAGAAAGCAGGTGTATGTGGGTTCAAAAAAACATGTTGATTGATTGAACCACATGATGGCACCATCGTATCTTAGGTCAAGCTTGTGTAATTTCCCTCCAGTTCGTGAGCCTCTCTCTTTTTCTTCTTCCTCTTCTCAAATTATGCTCCAAGGCGCTAGATCCAGGAAGTTGCAAATATAGATTAACGATGCCTATATTCGTTAAGTTACCTATACATGGACATTGCTGTTATTTCACAAAGATATTTCGCATTCGAAATTGTAGCCGAATTAATTGCGAACAATGAAGGAATCGACTGGTGAGTCGTCCTGTTGTATTTAGTGTGCGTTTGCACGGAATTTTGTATGAAGATTATAATACTGTAGTAAGCCTCAAATGGCTACTTAATTTTCTGCTATCAGGGATGATGGACCCTCAAAACTTGTGAGGCGGCAGCTGCAATACCGACACTCGGTTTTAGGATCTGAATGCTTTGCGATAGCTTATATCTAAAAATTGTTTCATTTTGGTTCAAGTGATATTTCTGTCAAATTAATATAACAAGATGGCCGCCACGCGAAAGTACTTTTAGCTTTGGGTTTGAGGGCGATTAATGATAAACAATGTGAATTATGGTATGGAAAGATATTACGAATGTCTCTAAACTATAGTTGGCGTGTTGTGTATAAGTCGACGGTTACAAACGTGGCGAAGATGCGAAGCTTTGAGGTTATGTGCGACATATTTGACGCATATACAATAATGTAAGTAATACTGTCGTCATAAAACAAAACAGAATAAGAGTCGTAATACCTATAGATATGCCTAACTGGCGAGCTGTGGAGCGAAAAGAAGATTTTGAATTCTGCAAGGAACTGCTTGTTACATATCGCATTGTCTGTCTCCGTAATAAATACAACTGTAAACTGTTTGATTTTGTCTCGTATAGTAGCGCTTTCTCAGCTACATGATTTCAGTAGGATTGAACAGTAGCATAGTAATTAACTTAAAAGATTGTTTAAGAAATAGATCGTAGCCTATAATATACTTATTCACACACATTTCGACAGTAATTACAGTGACAAGAAACGTTGGCCATGGTTACTGATTTTTTGGACCGTACTCGAAAGAGGAACTGTCAGATGTGAAGTGGTTTTAACTCTTGAACTGCCCTCTCCTGGTTTTCCCTTTGCAAGGACCATGCTGAAATTTAATTGACGCGTCTGATTTTGGGCGGAGTGGACAAAATACAGTATATACTGGTACATCCAATATATTCTATATCTTATCACATTACTGTAAACAGATTTGACGTGAAAATATTGCACGTGTCACAAACTGTGACCTTCAGCAGAGGAATTTAAAGTGTTTATTTATCTCCCTTGTATACTAGTAAGAAAGAAGGTCTTCAAAATATGATTTAAACCCTGAGAAATAAGTGAATATGTAAATCTAATAATAATGATTATGATGATAACGATAATAATAATAATAATAATAATACGAGGGAAAGATACCACTTGGAAGACTCAGGCTTAGATGGGAGGATGATATTAGGATGGGTATTCGGGAAGTCGGATGTGGGGGTATGGACTGGATCGGGCTGTCTCAGGATAGGGTCAGGTGGCGGGCATTTATGAATGCGGCATTGAACCTTCGGGTTCCATAAAATGTGGGGAATTTCTAGACTAACTGAGCGCCGGACTCTGTTCCATGGAGTTTTGGAGTAATGCTTTTAGTAACAGCGCGCTCACATTTCTGAATGGACAATATGTAAGGTGACGTCAAGGGGTTTTCTGTAGTTCTAAATTGTTGAACTCATTGTACTGACTTTGCAGGTAAATCATACGCTGTGCTTGGTGCACGTTCGCTGCCAGTTATTTTATGGTCATTTTTTGTTTTATTGGCGCCCCCCCCCCCCCACAGAAGGTTTTGTGGCGTTATGCTTGTCTATTCGTGATTGTTTTTCCATCTTATTACACACCTTGCAATTTATTTATGTACCTGAAATAGCACCGCTATTAAACTAAGCATTGATTAATGGTTCCTCTTCATCCACCATTACGACTTCAACACTCAACCTGCCCATCAGACTTTGGTAGTATTTTAATAGGTAAACTTGAGTAGTCCTGCAGTATTCGAATCGGATGTGGATTTCTTTAAGTGTGATGCTGTTGGTACTTCGGTTCAAGTAGTACGATGGACTTTCTACTCTTACATTAATTAGTAAATAAAATTTGTTGTAATTTGATGCGGTTGCCAAAGTGTTGTCAGTCACGCCGAGATGAGCGAGTGTGTAGGCGGTGCTCTGAATGTGCGGATCACGACGTGTGGAGGTTGGCGATGCAAGTGCCGCATACAGAGCGGCAGACAGGCTCAACACAACAGGTGAAAGTACGGGGCCGTGCGTGCAGACATCGCCGGTGTAAGCCACGTGACATCCCGCAACATCGTAAACGTTAATTATCCTTGCTATAATCCTACAAGTGCGAAGTGCAATAAATTTCGACCTTTACACACATTGTTATGTCTGTCGAAATGTGACATATCTCGGAATTTTATCTGAAGTATAAATTCAAGGGGAAAAAATAGGGGGGGGGGGGATTGTTTCTTTACTTTTGAAGTACGTGGGAAGTTTTTTTGTGTCTATATATATATTATTTACCAGCGAGAGATAAACTGTTGTGATAATCTAAACCCGTCGGCTAGGCACTGCGCGAATTCAAGGCTGGCACTTCGAAATGTAATTTTACACTTAATACATAGATTTAATTTCGACCCAACATGGCTGGCTCTGCCAGCGGCGTTGCTGGCTTTAGGCTAGAACAGCGGTACTTCGATTCCCGGCTGATTTACGGAACTGTCTGCTTGACCCTCATACTTTCCCATCCATTGGGTGTACATGACCGAAACATTAAAATTAATACATTATGTTTCCATTAGAAAGACCATCCACTCCCAGCTATTTATTATCAGCTGCATATGAAAGACTTGAATACGGCGTCGAAGAAGACGTGCACATTACTTCGAATGTAAATGCTGATTGTTCAATAAATTAACCACTGTGCATTCAAGGGTTACCAGTAGGTACGAGGTATTATTTAAATTTCTTTGTATTATTATTTAATTCGTACTGCAGCACTCGTACCGAAACTGTTACATAATTTTTTTTAACGTAACTCTAGTAGTTTGTTTGCTTTTGACGCGACAGCCCCCAGTGGGCCATGGCCTCCTTATTCACGAAGTTTCCAGATCACACACAACGACGCACTACAGTCGGTAGGACTCCTCTGGACGAGTGATCAGCTCGTCTCAGATGCCGCTACCTGACAACATACAACACTCACAATAGACAAACATCCATGCCCCCGGTGGGATTCGAACCCACATTCTCAGCAGGCGAGCGGACGCAGACCTACGCCTTAGACCGCGCGGCCTCTGGGACAGGCAACTATATTAGTGCACAACTTAATTTGTGTCTTTTATTATTTACTGCTGCGTCGAGTAGCTCAGTCGGTGTAGCGACTGAGCTACAGGCTGGACGGTCCGGGATCGAATCCCGGTGGGGACGAGATTTTCCGCCCGTCCAGACCGGCCCTGGGGCCCACCCAGCCTCCTATACAATGGGTACCGGGTCTTTCCCGGGGGGGTAGAAGCGGCCGGGGCGTGGGGCTGACCCCCCACCTTGTCTGGCGCCGAGGTCCTAGAAAGAGTAGAGCTATACCTCTACTCACCCTAAAGGCCTTCGTGGCCTATAAAAAGGGTGAAAAGCTACCTATTGTTTACTGTACTGTTCCGCGTGTGTTTCGATCATTTCGCAACGATCGTCATGGGAATTCGTGGCGATTACACAAAGCAGTTGCATACGAGGTTCTCAAAGCCCCCTGTGTTGAACTATTTCTATAAGCTATATTTGTTCCCACGACGATCGTGAATGTATTCAAATATGCTGGGGAAAAAATATGTTATGTAACAAATCAGCATCGTTGAAGTTGTATGCTGCGACGGTTACATTACATAAATTGTAATTAATACACCGTAGACCGTGAATACGTATACAATTAAACGGCTTTATGTGTTCGGGAAAGAGAGCAGTTCAATAAAAAGAATTAACGCTAATTTCGTTTAGATGAAAATGTAGTGACGTTCAGGTGACCGTGCTTCGTGAGAAATTCTTATAATAAAACCAATCAGATGCACTAATTTCTCAAATCTATTTTTGGAATAAAACTCTACATGTTTCGGACAGTTCCTCTGTCCAAACATCAGGAATTTTTCACTGTACACACAGAAATGGTATATGTCATACAGGTTTGCTGACAGCTTGCGAGCAGGATCAAGACGGAACTGAGTTGCTGTGTGTACAGTGAAAAACTCCTGATGTTGGACAGAGGAACTGTCCGAAACATGTAGAGTTTTATTCCGAAAATAAATTTGAGAAATTAATGCATCTGATTGGTTTTATTATAAGAATTTGTTTAGTTAATTTGTGTGGAATGACTGCAGTACAGATCTGCAATTACGCAACTGAACGATACATTCTTGCGAATATTTTCATATGTTTTAGACCATCACTACCGAAACCTCATGGCTGTCGGCTGTAATCTGAAAAAAAAAAATTTTATGAGTGTTTGTGTTTATGAACTTTAAATGTAAGAACATACATTACGGAAATCTGTTTTAATGAATCTATGCACCACTCAGCTCCGCATACCTGATTTCAGTATCTGCCATTCCGTATCCGTGAAAAAGAAAATTAGTTTAGAATTTATTCAACAGCTGTTTTATTTTCATTCAGCAGGAATTTACGTTAAGAAATGCGCGTATTTTTAACACCTGTGAGCACCAAGGCGGTTATTAGTGAATGTCGCTAATGTCGCCGACTCCTCAGCGATGTTTGTTGATGTTAAAGAAGTGAAATTAATGAGTGAGAAAGTATGCTGGTACTTAATGGAATTTTTAATCTGTGCATTGGTCCTACAGCTTACTGGTCACACACGCACAGACATGTTAATAGAATAAACCTGTTAACCTTTTGACGCCTAATGTCAACTATAGTGGTCGTACCGCGGCGCTAACCTCTAAAGTTGCATTTTATATATTTATTCGACAAATATAGGTACTGAATATTTTAAACATGGTATATAATCTCCGTTTTTTTTCTCTTCAAAATGCAGTTTGTTTCATAATTCTAACGTATTTGGTTTCTGTATTATTCACATTTTATATACAGGGTGTGCTAAAATTTAAAAAATAATTCCG
>Ga0136643_10018847_pt1 | contig 10414 bp, 10 predicted proteins | sample TergutLab28metaG_FD_96883 | JGI IMG/M metagenome (GOLD analysis project Ga0136643, IMG submission 96883) | Labiotermes labralis P1 segment gut microbial communities from Petit-Saut dam, French Guiana - Lab288 P1 (version 3) (version 3) | ecosystem: Host-associated > Arthropoda: Insects >... | reverse complement strand
CCGGTACCCATTTTACAGGAGGCTGGGTGGGCCCCAGGGCCGGTCTGGACGGGCGGAAAATCTCGTCCCCACCGGGATTCGATCCCGGACCTTCCAGCCCGTAGTCAGTCGCTATACCGACTGAGCTGCCGGGCCCACGCTTTTACAGAGTACTCACAATATACCATGTATTCTTATAATAAAACCAACGAGATACATTAATTTCTCACATTTATTTTTGGAATAGAACTCTACATGTTTCGGAGAGTTTCTGTGTCCATCGCCAGGATGTTCCATCCTGATCCCGCTAGCAAGCAGTCAGCATAACCGTATGACAGATACCTTTACCGTGTGTACAGTGCTTGACTCCTGGCGATGGACACAGAAACTGTCCGAAACATGAAGAGTTCTATTCCAAAAATAAATTTGAGAAATTAGTGCATCTCGTTGGTTTTATTATAAGAATATGTCACGATGCACGGTCATCTGAATGTCAAAAAAATAAAAAATACTCGCAGTACAGATACGTGCATTTCTATTATTTTTAATTATAACCAATAAACGCACAATTGTGCTTTTATTGGTTATAATAAAAAATATCCACAGTGAAAATTTGGAAAACACGCTTTAATAATTCGCATGTAGGAAAGGTCGAACATATTTGAAAGCTGTGTAGTAACCGCCCAACTGATGTATTCCTTGTCCACACACGGCGCAAGTTACGAGGAAGCCTTTACAGTATTTATGGGCCAAGACCGAAAAATTGAAGATTCTTTTACCTTGAGTCCAAGACTAATGACCAAAATGAAAACACCTTGAAAAGTGAGGACGTATTACAGGATAGGCAGAAGGGTGACCAGAAATCAGGCCGAAAAAAAGAAAGTCGATGTGGGCAGGGAAAGTCAAATGGTCTGGCTGACTACAAATCTTGTGCATGACACCTGCGTTACCAGCTAATGTGCTTCTAATCTCAGAACTCTGCTGTTCCCATTAATAATGAATACCGTTATTTGAATTAGTACTGTAATAACCACTTACATATATAGGCCTGCGTTAATTTTGTCCAGTAGGCCAATTAAATTGGCAGTATTATAGTCTTATAATTGAATTGGTTAGAAAGTACGCCGTTAAACTTCATGCCTTGTTGCCTGAATGCAGGAAAGGTTTCAAAATAAAGCCTGCTAATAAATCGTTAGATGTGTGACGATTAGAATATTTGGAAAGGGCAAAGAAATTCACAATTACGTTAATGAAGAAGATAACAGATGAAGAAATTGCGTAATTATAGCTGATATTCAGTTCAGTAACTTTTGTCTTCATCTCTACTATAACAAAACCTAGTATTAACGTGAAATTCATCAAGTTTCAACGCAGGTGCCTACTTACTTTGCTGGCTCAAATCTTGCTGTTCGTCCCATGAATGAAATCGGCTTTGAGATAAATCACTTCCAGTACTTACCTGCAAGAAAACAGAAAAGTGGTTAACACAAGAAACGACATTAACCTTTAATGCCCCCTGGCAAATATACTTACCACTACTGACATATTATGAAATTCTACATTTTGCCAGAGGATATCTATGTGTGTTAGTATCATTCACGTAACAGAACACCAATTATTTCCCTACACAATATCAACTGGTTTGCCTTAACAACGCACGCGGGCTGTTTTCTGTTCGTAACTTCTGTCTCTAGAGAGAAAAAATTACTAATTACTTTCGAAAAAATGGAGGTGGAATTTTTTATTGATGGTAAACTTATATTTCTTGCATATATTTCAATGATATGTAAGTCCCGACACTACTATGTGGTGTAGAATATTACCATATGCTTTAGTAATTAAACGTTATATTACTAAAAATAAGAATTCGGTGGTCTCATGAAAGCAGTTTTGCTCTACTGTCAGTTTACGACCTGCTCTTATGCCACCAACGAGATGTAATTCAGAAGAATGTCGGTCTTCGAAGGGTTAAGTCAGTTTGTTAATGGCGATAGCAACACGCGATTGTGCGAAATTTGGACTGAGCTAACGTAACAGCAATGAACACTGGACGAAGCAACGAACTCCACCATTATCCCTTAACGTGTATTTAAAGTTTTATGCTAAGAAAGTTACTTTAGGCCTAATTTAAAATTTTAAACATACATAAAGAGGAAGCGCAAAACTAGGGAACCTGACAACTCGCTACCAAAAACTGCGAACATACACATTACTATCTTTGTAAATAACCAATCTGACGCACAATTCTTTTCCTTATATTTGTTTATTCCAATTCTCTACATGTTTCGAGCAACTAAGTGCTCATCATCAGAAGAGTCAATTTTATCAATACGACCTCTGGTATATGTCACTGTATGTAGGTGACCGTGTGGTATGCAGGTTTAGATCCATCTAAATTTGCATACCACACGGTCACCTACATACAGTGACATATACCAGAGGTCGTATTGATACAACTGACTCTCATGATGATGAGCACTTGGTTGCTCGACAACGTAGAGAATTGGAATAAAAAAATATAAGAATAAGAATTGTGCGTCAGGTTGGTTGTTTACAAAGATTGTGATAAGTTGCACGGTCAACAAAATATAAAATACACATTACTATCTAACTCTACCGAGCAGAAGCTGATAGTTCATGAAAAATTTAAGAAACTTCACGACTTTTATAGTAACCAAAGGTTTCTAAGTGTGTTCAAAAGAGCCCCCTGTTGGTTCCTATCTGGTGCCACCCATTCCATGCTTCAACTTCATCGATTTCCTTCAGCTCATAAGTACAGATCATGAAAGCCGCCTCTTTTGTAAGGTCTTCCTACATTTAAATCTGCTGCATGGGCACCATATGTCCCCTCCACCTCGTCTTCCTTCATTTGATGATCGAAAAACAAGTTTTGTAAGGAATACAGAACAAGAAACTCTATATGCAATTTTCTCCGCCTTTCTGCTACTTCCTTATTCGTAGGACCAAATATCTTCCTGAGTATTATGCTCTTGAAGACTCCCAGACATCCTTCTTTCAATCTGGACAGTTAAGTAGCAGACGCATAAAAAATTAAAAATTATATTTCTGTACATTTTATTCCTACACAACACAGATCCTAAGAGCACGAGAATAGAGGACATGAGAAGAGACAGAGAAGAACGGAGGCGTCTTTTGAGGGAGACCAGGGCCCAGAAGGGGCTGCAGCGCCACGGATGGAATGGAATATTGTAATCCTTAAGATCTGAGAGAGCAGACGGCAAGACGAAAGACACTGAACTGAATGGCAAAAGCATTACTGGGTACTGAACTGAATAACTGCTGAGTTGCCTTCCATAAGGATGGAAATTGTGAGGCGAAAGTAGGGGTCATAACTTCTTGTTAAACTGACGGGGTCACTATACTATAAGAAAACTGTGTAGCCAAACAGTAGGTCATGCAGGCAAACGTGTTATTTCCGCGGAGTAAAAGCCATCTGACAATTTACAAGGCATTTTCATGTAAAGTCCAGTTCCTCAAAAGCATAGTGATCATTATATAATTTTTGAGTTAATGTCAGTAAATATGAGACTTAGCTGTTTATCCAAATAGTGTTCTGGAAAACGACCTCACTTCAAGTTTTAAAACTAACAATCGTTAAACCACTTTCCAAAGTTACGTAGTCTAGTTGCTACTACGATAGTTACACGGGATATCTGGGAAAGAATGTTTCGAAAGTGAAAGAAAAGTGTCAATTTGGATAATTCATGGCATACAAGTTTCAAGGGAAAGTGGACAAAACTAACAACATGAGTTACTGTTACATATGTCATGTACTGTACCAGCTAACTATCAAACCCAGCAGAATCCTACTTCAGAGGGTGAGAGCCGCTCAGCTGATAAAGAAATTCCTCATCATTTATATGACCCAAAGATTCTTTGTCAAGTTCACAAGAATCCGCCACTTTATTCTATCATGAACCAGATACAATCACACTATACTTACTTTGAATGTGGCCTTCTATCATTGACTTCGTCTTCCCAGTTGTCATGTTCTTTCACAGCCATTACTCCGAGGCGTGCTACATGTCCTGCCCATGTCATTCACCTTGAATATTTGTTTGCTTGCTTCCCCCACACGCATTCCGATAGACCAGACTTTCACTTTGATAGAATAACCTAAACGGTCTGCACAGTCGACATGTCATCACTATTAGCTAAAAATTTAAGACGCCACTGTGCTCTGCGTCGGCAGAAAACTTTTAAGCTCATGTGCCGCGACAGCTTTGAGAACTGACGTCACCACTGATAACATTATAGAGAAATTATTTTATGAGTAATTTCAAGTTACCGGCAGGCTCATTTTTTGTATAAGTAAATTTAGGGATCCTGTAATGGATAAAATAGCATTTTCCAGCTTCAGAACATAAAGTGTTCAAAATGTTGGAAATACGGAAGGCAGTAAAATTACGGCTTCCGCTGCGTAAACCAGCAATCTAGTCGTAATACCGAAGGTGAAGGTAAGGCGTCTGTAAGACTTGCAGAACCGGAAATCATCGTTCATTGGTTAGTAATCCTCTTGGTAGTCGGAAGGTCTCTCCTTCAAATCCCTACTGAGGTCTTTCGTGGTTTTACTCAGTCCACCAAAACAATGCTGGGATAAATTTGTCTCTACACCCGCCACAAAGGAATACAGGTGGAGTGAAGGTAGAGATCCACTCATTAACCTCCGCACTAGATGGAGGTCAGTGGTCAACTTCACGACCTGGTCGCTTTATCCCTAGGAAAGATCCCCCAGTATCCATTGAGTAGGAGGCTGGTTGGGTTCCGGAGTCGGTCTGGACCTTTTGAGACAAGAACAATTCTTGCCCTTCCGGGATTAGAAACCAACATCATCCATCTTAGTTATAGTATACGGACCGCTTCCTTCCAGTTCCTTTCCAATCATTCTGCCATTGGATACTATATACTGTGAGCCTGTTGAATGAACTAAGCAGGTACAGAGATCTTCAAGTTTGCACCGTGCACCAATGACAATTAAACACTTTATTACCCAACTAATACACAATATGTAATTTGTAGACACAATTAAAATTATAAAATATTTAAAAGTGTTCCAACATGTTTCGGATCACAAACGATCCATCATCAGGGAGCCTTGTACAGTGCTTGGCTAAAAATTACAAGAACGGTTCTATTGTGTCCGTTGACATGGACAAGGTCGGTGTTATGGCAGCATAGAATATGCTTTTAAATATTTCATAATTTTAATTGTATCTATAAATTGCATATTGTGCAATTGCTGGATAATAAAATGTCTAATAGGTATAGAGACTTTATATAATATTATATAATATAATATTATATTATATATTACGTTTATAAGCACATCGTGATGCTTCCATTTAAAAAGAGACTTCATCCGAATCGGACAGGCTTATTTCTTATTGCTTTGTAAGGACTAAAATAACTGCCTACGATGCACCTACTTCAGCATCAGATGACTTTCCTGTCGCACACTGCTGCCATACGAATAAACAATTCCATAAAACACCGCAGCGGAATATAACAACTAAATTATCCAACTTACTGTTATTTATTGACAAATAGGGCTATTGATCGCAGTACGGAGCTCCACAAATTTATAACTTGGCCTACACAACGTAAATTCCAATAGTTATCCACTCACTTCTTATGTTTATTGGACCGTGCATCATCTTGATAGTTGAATAAACAGAGACCAACTTGATGTCGCTTGCTTTTTTATTTCATTATTTAATGTTGAACATGTTTCGGATGTTAATACATCCATCCTCAGGAGCTTGCGACTTATTTGTTGAGTTATTTCATGGGTTGTATTGCTCTGGTTCGGCGCGTGTTGGTGTTAGGTTGTGGTTTGGCTGGGGTGGTGTGGTTGTATTGCTCCGGTTCGGTGCGTGTTGGTGTTATGTTGTGGTTTGGCTGGGGTGGTGTGGTTGTATTGCTCCGGTTCGGTGCGTGTTGGTGTTATGTTGTGGTTTGGCTGGGGTGGTGTGGTATCACCACCCCAGCCAAACCACAACGTAACACCAACACGCACAGAACCAGAGCAATACAACCCACGAAATAACTCAACAAATAAGTCGCAAGCTCCTGAGGATGGATGTATTAACATCCGAAACATGCTGCGCATTAAATAATGTAATAAAAAAGCAAGCGACATCAAGTTGGTCTCTATTTATTCAACTCTCACTTCTATTCATTTTTTAGAAATGCCTGAATAATGTTTCGTTCAAAATTTGTAGCTATGATTATGAACTGTATCCAATAGAAATTTCGAATTCTTCAGATCCGAGTTCATAAGTTTTCGCTATCATTGGGAAGCTAAGTACAACATTTGCTCAAACGCAATATTACTACTTTTCAATGTACCAAACGGCGATCTTGAAGGAAAAAAAAATTCTGGTGTCTACCGAGTATCCTACTGAAGGAGTGCAGTCGGTTCTTCCTCCAGAGGTAAACTCATCGGAGGTGTGAGACTGTCTACTGTCACTTATTCGTTGCTGATGTAAGGAATACATGGAGCTATACTGACCCAAACATACGCATTATGATCAAATTCAAGATTTTTCATTACCTAGCAGAAGCGCCACTGCCTCCTCTAAATTTGGCACGTTTGAATTAAAATGATGTAGAACCTACGGGTATGGAGATAAGTAATGACAGTATCTGCTGATCACTTGTAATAGGTGATAGCCTCGAGCACGCGGACTTTCAGCAGACTTTGCTTGCGATTAAACTCTGGCGAAAATGCAATGCAATTTTGAAACCCAAGTGGCAAGGTGGTCAAGTAGAAAAAATCTAGATAAAACATCTAAAAAGAACTGCTGAAGCTGTAAACTATGCAATGTATGTACCACGCATAACGAAAAGAAGAAAAACTTCAGTATTTCAGTCGGTAAGTCTGGAAGCACAAGAATCGTTTGGAGAGTCTGGAGTAGCAGGGAGAAACATAACAAAGTTTTTCGTAATGAAATATAAGGTGAGGTGAGAATTGTATTCATAAGATTCAAGATGCGTTCGTACAATAAAACAAACTAGATGCACTAATTTCTCAAATTTATTTTTGAAATAAAACTCTACATGTTTCGGACAGTTCCTCTGTCCATCATCAGGAGTTTTTCACTGTACACACAGCAATGGTTTATGGCAGCAAACCTGTATGACATACACCATTGCTGTGTGTACAGTGAAAAATTCATGATGACGGACAGAGGAACTGTCCAAAACATGTAGAATTTTATTCCAAAAATAAATTCGAGAAATTAGTGCACTAGTTGGTTCTATTGTAGGAATTTATCACTATTTAAGTCACCTGGACGTCAAATTCAAGATGCGGTCCAGTGATGGTGTGTTCGGACACTTAAATGCATCACTGGGTTCAGCGACATGCGGAATATTACATTCAAGCAAGTCTCTGCTCGGTGGAGTTGGCTGAATGCGGAAACTTGCGCACCTAACTTTCGCACGACATTATTCTAAATATTTCTACCGTTCATAATGCAATCTTAACGATTTGAAAAAAACCAAAGAACGGCTCTTGCCTACAGCTCCAATTAAAAAAAAAAAACAAAAGAACCAGCGTCATGGTCACACTTTCACCTAGGCGCTCTTGTTTGTTCCGCTGTTATGAGTGAGGAAGCTAGCACCTTGCATGGGGTTGTTGACCTCCCCATACGAAAACATGGCTTAGGAGCAAATTACAATTGGTTCCTTGTGTCTTTAGACCAGGTGATGCCTATATATTCTAATTTCGAATCTATTAATATCGTATTAATGGTCTACTCAACGAGACGCCAGATAAATGAAATAGTATACAAGGTAAGTTTAACTCATCGTGGCTATGGAATTTCTAACAATTTGAGCACATACTAGATTTCATTTTATACACTGTGTATATTGAATCTTTGAATTACTCTACAGCCTGGTGGATAAAACGCCGAGAAATGTAGCTGATATTTGCAATAGACATACTAGTTGTGCTCGACTGTTAATGCCTTTTATGTGCATGCACAACTGGACAAACAAAATAAGGATACAAAATTAGAGATTCTCCATCTTCCACACGCATCCACGCCGGCTATGTAGCCCATTTAACCTCCTGTAAATCGGTACTCGGGCTGTTTGCCGGGGTAATACGGCCGGGACATTGCGTCGACCACCCATCCCCATTTAAAGCAAACATTAAGAATGAGAACATTTATATCTCTACCCCCTGTGTGCCAGTTGGCATGTTACTGTGAGACTTATCTTTTATCTTCACCCATGAAAAATACATTTTCAGCTACGGCATCTTACTTAAGCCCTATCGAAACAATAGTGACTTCGCAGCATTGAAAGACGACCAAGCGTCGCTACATAAAGTTGTGTTCTTCACGAACGAGTGGTTGCCCACAGTGGCAATACGGTCGGTCAGTTTAGATATTTTCTTTCTCAGTTGAATGATTCATACAATTTCCAGTGGGAGGACAAGTGTGCAGGGGAGATTGGGAATACGTGGAATTATCATTGCTACCATGACCAGTAAAGAAATTTTCTTAACCAAGAAAGATATTTAAAATGTGCCTTCAAAGAATGTGTCCAGCTGTACATCTGCTCCCCATATGCCTTCATGCGTGCGAGGGACACATAATTTTTATTCGACTATGAATGGCTATTTACGGATACAAAGCTCAGGTATTTTCAAACAATATACACACTCGTCTTGTATGGTCATACCTTACACATCCTTCTACCAATGATCGAGGTAGTATGCCTAAGAGTGTGTTTGTGTGTGTGTGTATATATATATATATATATGTGTGTGTGTGTGTGTGTGTGTGTATGTACGTATGTACAAGCGCGCATTCGGTATGCATGCTTTCTTGAAAGTAAAGCGATATTTTAAACATTTTATTTATTTATTTATTTATTTAGAACTGCAAATTTACACTCTACTCCCAGTGCAGCAATAAGCAAATGTGAGGTAAGAGACAACGGGAGGGAGTAGTCATCCATCGACGAGACTCCGACGGGGTTTTAAACATTGAATCTTTTCTCATGTTTTGCCGACCGTATATCCTGGTACGACTCTGGGTAAATGACCAGCTTGATGCACAATTACGTTATATAATACATTTATTGTTATAATCCTCTACATGTTTCGAGCAACACTGTGCTCATCATCTGGAGGTGAAATTGTATTAATACTATACCAGATGCCGTATTAATACAATTTGACCTCCTGGTGATGAGCACAGTGTTGCTCGAAACATGTAGAGGATTATAACAATAAATGTATTATATAACGTAACTGTGCATCAAGTTGGTCATTTACCCAGAGTCATCGAATATTTGTTACCATCGTCTAAGCCCTTCTGACGTTGCCAAGGAAGCACAAGGGCGAACTGTTCAGCACCAACAGTCACACAGCTGACGGCTGGCAGGACGCAATACAGCAAGAGGTGTTGTCAGGCTCTGCACACAATTTGCACGCTCTACTACGAAATTTTGTCAGACTTAACGAAACGCATGAGAGGCATGAAATAAAACTTATTGTGAAACAAATTTTGTGCATAAAGTTGGGTAAATACTGAGACAAATTAATGAAAGGCGTTCCCCGATTGCAATAAATGTTTTTTTTTCAATTACAATAATGAATAGGGATTACTTTGTAAGACTCGAAGCCTTTACGGCGCACGAATTCACCATAACTTTCTCGGGCTATCGGCTGCAGTAAAACTGTGTCTAAACTAGTGCTTTGGAGCACTTTTTAATCTCCACTTTCGCGTCCTAAAGCCCAAAAATATTTCAGTGGATTACTTTGTTTCGGTACCCCGAAAAGGGCCCCTTAAAATACCACTTCTACCAAAACTTTGCCCTTGATCTACCAACTCAGTGACAACACTCTCTACTCTGACTCTATTAGAGAAGCACGGAATGAACCTGACGTAAGGAAAGGCAAGTACAGCGCACTGAGATGTACTCAAGAGTGGCTGATCGATGAACGGACGGACGGACCGACCGACCGAACGACCGACAGCTCATTCAATATTCGTAGCCTCTATGTAAAAGAACCCGGACTGTGACAAAGGTAGAACATCACAACATCACAGGAAGCAACGTCTAGGCCCACTTTGATTGTGACATTTCTCATAGACTTGTTTCTTTTTACTTCTGCAACAAGTAACAACGATCAAAATGTCGGCCCATTCCGAATGATTTCTTCGTAGTTTATTTAATGATGCTATCCATGACTCATGTATAGGGTGTATAGGGTCTTGGTGAGGAAACCGGAGGGAAAAAGACCACTGGGGAGACCTAGGCGTAGATGGGTATATTAGGATGGATCTCCAGGAGGTGAGATGTGGGTATATGGACTGGATTGGGCTGGCCCAGGATAGGGACAGGTGGCGGACGCTTGTGAGTGCGGTAATGAACCTTCGGGTTCCGTGAAATG
>Ga0136643_10018842_pt1 | contig 10415 bp, 6 predicted proteins | sample TergutLab28metaG_FD_96883 | JGI IMG/M metagenome (GOLD analysis project Ga0136643, IMG submission 96883) | Labiotermes labralis P1 segment gut microbial communities from Petit-Saut dam, French Guiana - Lab288 P1 (version 3) (version 3) | ecosystem: Host-associated > Arthropoda: Insects >... | reverse complement strand
GCTGACCACGTGACACCCCTCTATCCGCAAAAGTTGGCACTAACTTCGCCGACCGGCGGCGGCCGCTCTGTCGGTATAGTTCGCGTGCGGACTAAGGCCACGGAGTTTAGTTTAGTTTTGTTTATGGCAGTCTAAGGTATTGATATATTGTCGTTAGCTGGGGTACGTTTAGTGCAGTTGCAGCTTCTTGAGGTGGCCCGTGTATTCCGAAATGATGTTCAGATCCTGTTAGTCTGGGTGGATTTGTCTGGTTGGCTTTCGAATGGAAGCATCACAATGTGCTCTCAAAGTAATATAATGTAATATAGTGTACGTCAGCACAATCACTTTATTATATAATGTAATACTAGGCTACATTTTTCGACTATAACCTAGTCATCTTCAGGCCTATATTAACATTTGTGTTACCAGATGCTGTGCACACTTCGGGATCCCGAATGTAAACACGTTGGGATCCCAAAGTGTGCATATCATCTGGTAACACAATTGTTAATATAGGCCTGAAGATGACTAGTTTATAGTCGAAACATGTAGCCTTGTATTACCTTATATAATAAAGTGATTGTGCTGACGTACACTATATTACATAATATGGTTGGTTTTCACTTTCTGTAGTTCCATTTTGTTATGTAGTAGGGGTTGGTTGTTCCACCTTTGTTCTGTTCTGTGATTGGTAATAAGCTGGATTTTTCGTCGTTTTCAGGATCCGTTGTTCTTTGTAACTTGGAATATAAACGTTCGTTCATTTTGAACTGGATGCACTCTGTGCAAAGGCGTGATGTAGCTGTCCTGTTTTTGGGTTTTTATTACGACCTGTCCGGATGGTTTTCCCCGACGAACTGTCGTCGGGGAAAACCATCCGGACCAACCTATGTTTCAAACATCTTAATCATAAATGTAAGCTACACATTTTATCCAACCAAAAAATAGATACTTACCAGATTTTATTTATTCTTACGACTATCACACACATTGGGATCCCAATATACACACAGCACCAATGACTTAAGTCTGCCGCAGGCCTGAGGATGAACTAATTTTGAATCGAAACATGTAGCCTATGTTTTAATAAATAAGTAGTGCTGACGTATATGATTGTGTTCACTAAATGTTCCTTCTTGTAATATTTGAGTTTAGCACAGCAGTGTGGTGTTGAAGATCCGAGTCTTATGAGATATTATGCCGTGTCGGTTGATAGTGACGGACGTTTCTGTGGATGGCAACGTTCCCATCGCAGGATAAAGCAATCTAAAACGTTCTTGGACATTAAGCCTTACCACGCTTCTCCAGAACGTCTGCAAACCCTCACCGGTCGACACTGCTTGGCACACCGAACGACTTCTTTCATCTGACTCTATCATATTTCATAACGCCTGTTCACAGAAGTGATATCTATGACATTACTTATGTCCTTTACTCGCTTCCAAATTAAGCCGGAAATTCTTATTTGCGGCCACAGATGAATGTTATTTATTTCAGTACATTTATTTAGTTAATGTGATTTTTATCTATAAATTCGACGTGTCCGTCAATAACACAACACTTTATTTCACCTACAATAAAAATAGTGTGTTGTCAGGGCGACATGTTTCGACTTTTATTAGGTCATCTTCAGGCCCTCTGAGAAAACAGATCCAAGAACTATGTTTCAATGCATTGTGGGATCCCACAATGCATTGAAACATAGATAGCTATTGGATCTCTTTTCTCAGAGCGCCTGAAGATGACCTAATAAAAGTCGAAACATGTCGCCCTGACAACAAACTATTTTTATTGCATATAAAATAAAGTGTTGTGTTATTTACTGACAATTTGTATTTATATGTTATAAACATTTTGGGATGGAAAACATGACATTTATAGCTGATTTTTATCTGCTGTTTAGTAACATCTCTGACTTAACGCAGTGACAAATAATGGAATTCGTATTAAATAAACATGAAATAATGTAGAACACAGTTGTCATATTAGCCGTCAATTGAAGGCCATTCATGGGCTCGGAAGCACTTGGACGGGCTTGGCTAATAATGTGTCCCCCCTCCCGCAAGTCCACCTAGTTACTGGACAGCACCGAATGCTACGAATTTCCAAAATCATGAGTCGATGAAGAACATACGTAAATCGAGGTATACGTGTACCTGTTTTGTGCTCTTCGCCGCTCTGATACGCTGAATGACGTTATCAAGGTCTGATTCCATCTCATGCAGCCAGCCTTGATCTAGGCGCTTCTTCAGGGCCTCTAGACTGACCTGCAAAACACATACCCTCGTCTTGTAGTAGGAGGAAAGAAAAAATACTAAGCAATAGGTAAAGGTAAAGGTAAAATTCATTATAGAACACGATAGGAAAGTACAGAGGAGGAACACACTTATAGCTCTAGATGGGGGTGGGTGGTCAACGCCACGCCCCCAGGCCGCTTTATTCCTGAGAAAACCCCGGTGCCCGACATAGGAAGCTGGGTGGGCCACAGGGGCTCTCTGGACGGCTGCGGGAAATCTCGTCCTTACCGGAATTCGATCCCGGAACCGTCCAACCTGTAGCGAGTCGCTATACGGACTGAGCTATTCCGGCCCAGCAATAAATAAGGGGGAGAGAGAGAGACAGAGAAAAATGGAAGGTGCACGTGTTCAGTGCTACCTCTGCGATGACGCCGATGCATCCAGAAATGACGGTTGCTTTTGGCTGCGCCCCACTCATACCGCCGAGGCCAGAGGAGACGAACACCTTTCCTGCTAGGTCCTCCGTCCCCAGGTACTTCCTGCCCGCGTTCAGCACAGTGATCTGTAAAACAGGGGTTATGAAGGATCACAAAATTCAGAATCAGAAGCGAGGCTGCAGGTCCTGTCTGGTAGGGAATGTCCCTAATTTAAGGGTCGGTGACTTGCGTAGGTTACTCAATGCGACAGGTTCTGAAGGCCATAACAAGCCAGGCAATGCATGTGTAACGTAACATGGAGACATTGTTGTAGTGGAAAAGGAATGCGTGTTACATATTGTGAGTGTGTGTTTGTAGCTTTAGTCATCCAGCATGCAATGCGCTTGCGCCATATTGTCATCTGTGGCCTGCCCCGCTCTAAAATATTTTTTCCACGTTATCTCATAAACGGCACGATTTTCGAAAAACTTTTCTGAACACAAACTGTGTGTTTTGATGTTCTGTACAATCTTTTTTCTAAAATATTTTTCGTTCTAAAAAGAACTGAGTGAAGTATGATCAAAAATGTATATCGGTCTTAATGTAAAGTACCGGTTATTCTTGTCAGATTTTAATGAGACTTGAATTTTCTCGACAGATTGTCGGAAAATACTCAAATATCAAATTTCATGAAAATCCGTCCAGTGCGAGCAGAGTTTTTCCATGCGGACAGACATGACGAAGTTAACAGTCGCTTTTCGCAATTTTGCGAAAAGCGCCTAAAAATTAAACGAGAAATAATCACAAAATTTATTCAATAATTGTCTAGCAAAACGATCTTCACTCAAGAACTGGAAGGGAAGAGAAGCAGGGGAAGACGCAGGAAAAGATGGAAAGAGGAAGTAGAAAGAGATCCTCAAGTGCTGGGAGTGAGAAGATGGAGGGAGTTGGTGGCAGATAGGAAAAAATGGAAGTACATTGTTCGACAGGCCAAAACCCACAGTGGGCTGTACTGACAATGGAAGAAGAAGAATTGGTTACCAACGTAATTCCCTAACCCATTGATGCAACTGCCCCATCTTCTCAGGAGATGAGAAACTTCCTTCCACGTGTTAGAAACGGAGCTAATATATTCCCAAACAACCACGAATAGACGTTTCCACTTTCTCATTATTGCGGGAAGTGCCAAGGTAAGACAAATACATCAACGTGCTCGGGGTTTCCGTTGAAAAGTAATGTTACTGCATGGAAATAATTGAGCTACATTTAACCTTGTAATATCTTTCCGTTTAATGCGACTCTCAGCTTTGTCCGTCTGTCTGTCTGTCTGTCCGTATGAAAAAACTCAGCTCCCACTGGACGGAATTTTATAATATTTTATATTCGAGTCATTTAATTAACACACCAACTAATGTTGTTTAGCGTGAGACTGGTCTCACGCTAAACAACACATGACGCACAACCATAACCAGACTCATCCTCAACAGCGTACGACCCACACACAACATACGACACGCTGCCACAGCACCAAGTTAACATAACGATGTAACGCACTGAGTGTTTTTAAACTATAACTTTAGCAAGGAACAATGTATGCTCCCTGAGGATGATCGTATGATCGAAACATGTAGGAGCATTTTAATGTAAATGTTTTAGAATTTTAAGTGATATATATATATATATATATGTGTGTGTGTGTGTGTGTGTGTGTGCATTAGTTGGTGTGCTAATTAAATGAATATACATAATGCACGGTGCAACGATAGAGATTTATATTCGAGTGTTTTTATAAAATCTGTTGACAAAATTAAAGTTCCATTAAATTTCAAAAGAATAACCGGTACTTTACATGAGACCGATATATATTTTTGATATCTCGCTCGGTTTTCTTAGAATGTGAAATGTTTCAGACAATAGTTGTAGAGAAAGTCAAAACACACAACCACTTCAATTCATCAACCAACGAATGCACATATAATTTCACATAAAACACTTTAAAACACTCCGACATGTTTCGATCTTGTCAGATCATCATCAGGGAGTTTTTTCCCTTTGCTAAAGTTATAAGGAACAAAGCTCCCTGATGATGATCTGACAAGATCGAAACATGTCGGAGTTTTTTTAAAGTGTTTTAAAAGTGATTTATGTGAAATTATATGTGCATTCTTTGGTTGATGAAATGAAGTGATTCTGCACAAAATGCACCGTGCTACAACAGGATTTATTCCGAAGCACACAGTTTAGGGTCAATAAGTTTCCTTTTCCAAAATCGTGCCGTTTATGAGATAATGTGGGAAAAAAAAAATATGGTAGAGCCGGACTGGCCACAAATGACTAAAATTTGTCGCGTGCGCATTGCGTGGTGGATAATTAAGGCTATAGAAACGCACTTAGAATATATAAGATTTATTGCTTTTCCACGGCAGAAATAGTTAGGCGAACGGTTCTATATATTACGCTATACGTAAATTGCCTCAGTAGTAATTGCTTAGGAAATATTATCGCTTAGTTTAACATCTTTCATACGAGCGTATGGGAGACGATATATGATAACGGAGGACAGAAGTTACATTTGCCGTCTCTGACATTGTGGCTGCGTGTGTGTTTACGTATTGGTAACAACTGAAGTGGTGCAGGCTGTTGGTTCCATGGAATCGTTGGCGCTGGCCTGTGAAACAATATGACATAACATCTTCCAAGTCACTGCCGTCAGAAATTCTCACGTCACAGCCGAAGTTATCTGGATGTTTCTGACTGGGTGGAAGAAAGTCTGTGAACGTTCAAATAAGAAGGTTTCCTCCTCTATAATTGCACATTAAGCAAACACTTTATTATTTGGTAGGAAGCAGAACGTGTTTATTGGGGCAATATGCGACAGATGGAGCAAGTTTTGACGTTTTGCTGACCGTGCAGCTCAGTATAATCCTAGTAATTAACCAACTTGATGCACAAAATCTTGTTTTATAATAAGATTATTAAACGCATCTACATGTTTCGAGCACTGTTGTGCTCATCATCAGGAGGTCAAAAATTGTATAAACAGCATCTGGTATCATCACACCTGTAGGTCTCTCAACCTGTGCACCGGACGGCCACCTATGTATAGTTTTCTCAAGAATATAAGAATGCAAGAAAGTAAAATATGTATCTTAGAAGGGCCTGAGGATGGCTCTATAAGAGTCGAAACATGTTGCTCTAAATAATAAAATAATACATTAAAGTTTGTTGTGTTTGACTGATACATTATACACGTATATTCATATACAATTAGCAATGCTTTATACAGTACCAGATATCATATTACATTTTTGATTAAAATAAATGTTGGCGTTATAATTGTATAGTTTCCCTTTTAGTTCTCGTACTCTATAAAACATTGCTAATTGTACATAACACTTTTTAGGGCTCAGCCTGAAGATGGCTCTATAAGAGCAGCCGAAACGTGTTGCTGTTAAAATGATTTAATTATCTTTTAATTGTAATTAATTAAGAAATGTTGTGTTAGATTGTACAGTTTTATATTTTATATTGAGGTATTTTGAGGCGCAAAGTGAATGTGTTATGTCAGAAATTGCTGAAAAGATTTAGAAGATCACCGGATGGTCATGAAGGATGGCGATGACACCGTCGGCCCAGTACATCTCAGGAATTAGGTGAACGCAGCTCTGATACTGGAAAACATACGAGTCATTTGGGACTTCGCTGGTGCCTGAATAATGAGGAAGTGGAAATGTACGTGGGCTGATCTTTTAATTCCGGGACTGATTTTTTTTTTTTGTGAGTGAATGAGTAGACTTAACGGCTAGTTGGTCTTGTCTCCTTCGAAATAGTGTCCTTGTGCTTGTATGCACTTATTCCAGGGTTCCTGCCACTGACGAAAGCACCTCTGGCTGTCACTTTTTGTACTAGCCCTCAGCTCTCTAGTCGCCTTGGCTTGAATCTCTTCAATGTAATCAAATCGACGACCTTTCATTGTTTCCTTCAGTTGCGGGAAGAAGAAGAAGAAGAAGAAGAAGAAGAAGTATATTCGTGAATGGCTGCGAAAACAAGAGCCACATATCACCGGCAGCGAAATCCGTATAAGCTTCTGTCAAGTTGAAATAAATGCTTCAGCGTGCCTCGGGGATTAAGTTTGGAAATGATTATACTTCGGGGGAATAAATGAGCTGCTTTTTAATGCAGTAAAGACTTTTTTATTTGAGTTTTAAGAACCAAGAAACTTTGACACTGTTCTTCTTTCTGTTAACTTCTCCATCGTCCCAGAATTTATCAAGCAAGGTGTTCCGAAAAACTGGTGCTATTTCATGGCTACTAAAACTGGTAACGTCTTATGAGGTTTACAGCCGTCGGAATGGACTTGCGAACTGTGTACTGACATTACTGGTTCTGCTGCCTTCTTCAGGTGGCACAGTAAATTAACCTTTTGGCGTCGGAATTATTTTTTTTAATTTTAGCACACCCTGTATATAAAATGTGAATAATACATGAACCAAATACGTTAGAATTATGAAACGAACTGCATTTTGAGGAGAAAAAAACGGAGAGTATATACCGTGTTTAAAATATTCAGTACCTATATTTGTTGAGCAACTATATAAAATGAAACTTTGGAGGTTAGCGGTGCGGTACGTCAACTATAGTTGACGTTAGGCGTCTAAAGGTTAAGGAATGTTCTCCCGTCGGGACGCTTTGTAAAACTGGACTTACACAACGACGTTGAGAAACCTGCCCCTTTGCTGCTTCCTGCATCATGAAGACGCCTATGGATTTCCGTGGGCTGGAGACCAGAGCCCTCCTCTGAGCTTCCGATTTACTCTTCTTACGAATTTAGGTTTCAGAATCACGCGTTTTTAGTATTATGTCCAGCGTGTGTCTGCCCCTTTGTATTACAGTAAGTTTGTGCAAAAGTGATGTGTTTTTATAGCGAACCTAGCCGAGTGTCCTTCATACGGTGGGTTGCCATAACATTCATGCGCTACTCCACGGCCCATTTCATCTGTCTTTTTTTATCCTCAAAGCAAACCAATCGTTAATTGCATCTGTTAGCGTGCTTCCATTTAGTTCTATTATGTTTTATTACACGTTCCATGCGCAACTGTTTCTTCAGCCTCCGCTTGTACCTAACAGAACTCTTTCTTCGGCCTCAACACTTTCCTGTTTGAGACCAGTCTCTCTGAACCCGCATCTTAACCATAGTAACCCGGCTGTGACTTCATTAGTAATCATGGAAACCACGGCTTGACTCAATTATGCTATTCATATCTCGCGCTTTGTATACTGCAGGTAAGAATGTAAAGGTAATGCAGTCCCGTTACAGGCCTGGAGTGGCCCAGAGGGTTCCAGGAAGTTAAGGTTCCCAGATTTCGTGACAACGGCACAGGATGGTGGTAGGTTGTCAGCTTTACGCACCGGCCGCCTTTACGCCCAAGAAATACTCCTAGTACTCATTTCTGTTAGAGGGTGAGTCGACCCCAGGGCTATAGTGCGATCGGAAGGATTTTGTGTCAACGAAAAATCCACTGACACCAGCTGCGATCGAACCAGCGACCTTCCGATTTGTAGCACGGCACCTTAACCTCTGTGCTACCGCGGTCCCCATACTGTAGGTAACCACGGATAAAGTGCAGCACAAAACATGTAATATGTACATACATTACTGTATACTGGGATATGACCCCGCGTCGTGTAGAATATACGTACCGACGTTTCAGAGAACCTACAGCTCGCCCATCATCCATAGTAGGAATACATTCATCCGAAACATGGTTAGTAAATGATAAATGGAAGGGATGTGGACAGGAACAGTCATGATCTAATTTGAATTTCTATTCCGAATTTGAATAGAGGACCAAGGAAACCCATGAAAGCCCTCAGTCTTGGTTTCCTCTCTCCGAGCTTAGTTCGACGTAGGGACTTCGCGACCAAAAAGGGCTATAGTCCAGTGCATGGCTTTTGGCCTGCGGAGGATTTAGCGGAGCTGGCGGACGAGCCTACTGGGTGTGGTGAAGTGGCGAGGGGTGGGTGTTTCTTTGCTTCGAACTTCAGTGTGACAAGGTCAAGTGTACTTGTGACAAGGTCAAGTGTACTTACGGAGGAGGTGGGAAGACGCTAGACCAATCACGACGCTGTCGCTGCGTTAGTGACTCGCTCCTAACCTACCGTCTGAAAAACCCACCTGCCATAAACCGCTCATCGCACTTTACCGGCTGTAAACGCTGTTATCAGATAAATAAGAGTGAGCGATGTACAGTAGCTGCTGTGAAGGGCAGTGGCTTTGTGCAACCGTAGGTCTGTGGTAAATTTACTGCGCCCACTGGAATCACCTTAAATCCAGCGGCTTGCTGACAGCCGGAGAGCCGTCTGCGCCTGGTAGCTGGCAGGTGACGTAACACCGCTTCCACTGACTTCAAAACACGCCAGTCTTCCATTCGCGATCACGGTTTGATATCCAAAGGATTTTTCTAACCAACACCACGCTACATGACCTTCCTTCAATAACCCAGCCGATATTTAGCAGAGAAAACGAATGCCTGTGACCTCACTCACAAACGCCTGCCACTGCCTAACCGATGCTCCCAAGCGCTCTAACTTACGTCTCCCGTTTATAATTTCCGGCCAAATGTTTGTATGCTTTCATTTACACTATGCATGCTACATGTCCAACCCAAATCGTAGTCCTATTTCATTATTTAGCTATCGTAATAATATCTTGACTTACTCACTCCATGCAGCAGAGTCCTTCTTGAGAAAATTTCGGGTTTTCATCCAATCAAGAAATTCCCCGCATTTTGTGGAACCCAAAAGTTCATTACCGCATTCACAAGTGCCCACCACCTGTCCCTATCCTGAGCCAGCTCGATCCAGTCCATACCCCCACATCCCACTTCATGAAGATCCATCTTAATATTATCCTCCCATCTACGCCTGGGTTTCCCAAGTGTTCTCTTTCCCTCAGGTTTCCCCATCAAAACCCTGTATAGCCTCTCCTATCCCCATACGCGCTACATGCCCCGCCCATCTCATTCTTCTCGATTTTATTAACCGAACACTACTGGGTGAGCGGTACAGATCATTAAGCTCCTCATTATGTAGTGTTCTCCACTCCCCTGTCACCTCGTCTCTCTTAGGCCCAAATGTTCTCCTCAGACAAGAGCAAAAATGCTTGAGTAATTAAAAAGCCCAAGTGATCTGTACTCCTCACCCAACATTGTGCGGGTGATAAAATCGAGAAGAATGAGATGGGCTGAGCATGTTGCGCGTATGGGGGAGGAGAGGGGGGTGTATAGGGTCTTGGTGGGGAAACCGGAGGGAAAGAGACCATTGGGGATACCTAGGCGTAGATGGGTGGATAATATTAGGATGGATCTCCAGGAGGTGGGATGTGGGTGTATGGACTGGATTGGGTTGGTCCAGGATAGAGACAGGTGGCGGACGCTTGTGAGTGCGGTAATGAACCTTCGGGTTCCATGAAATGCGGGGAATTTCTTGACTAGCTGCAAACCAGTTAACTTCTCAAGAAGGACTCTGCACCGTGGAGTGAGTAAGTGAGTAAGTGAGTAAGTAAATTAAAAAGCCCTTTCGCCTATTATTTTTGTTTTACTAATAATGCCTTATTATGATCAAATATTTGTCCCTGTCCAGTGTCCAGAAACGCCCTCAAATGTTCTGCGGTCTTCTGTCCTTAGCACGTAACCAGTAACCAGTAGTTTCCTGCCAAATGTTCTGCGGTCTTCTGTCCTTAGCACGTAACCAGTAACCAGTAGTTTCCTGCCAAATGTTC
>Ga0136643_10018839_pt1 | contig 10417 bp, 9 predicted proteins | sample TergutLab28metaG_FD_96883 | JGI IMG/M metagenome (GOLD analysis project Ga0136643, IMG submission 96883) | Labiotermes labralis P1 segment gut microbial communities from Petit-Saut dam, French Guiana - Lab288 P1 (version 3) (version 3) | ecosystem: Host-associated > Arthropoda: Insects >... | reverse complement strand
TTCGTTGCCGCGGCCTTCTTTGCGGTGCCCGCGGTCGCCTTCCTCGCCGGGGCTGCCTTCTTCGCCGTCGCCTTCTTGGCGGTGGTCTTCTTCGCGGTGGTCTTCTTCGCCGCTGCCTTCTTGGCGGTGCCCTTGGCGGCTTCGGTCGTCCCGGCGGTCGCGGCCGCCTTCTTCGCCGGCGTCGCGGGCGCGGCCTGCTTCGCCGGGGCCGCCTTCTTCGCGGCCGCCTTCTTGGCCGTTGCCTTCTTCGCCGGGGCGGTCTTCTTCGCCGCTGCCTTCTTGGCAGCCGCCGTCTTCTTGGCCGGGGCCGCCTTCTTCGCGGCAGGGGTCCGCTTGGCGGCCGCCGCCTTCTTGGCCGGTGCGGCCTCCCCGGTCCCGGAGGCGGCCGGCTTCTCCGGCTCCACGTGGACGTGCTCGACGGTCGGCGACGGCACCGGCTCGGAGGGCGGCTGGGTCGTGGGCGGGGCCTTCGGCTCCTCCAGGTTGCGGATGCGCCGTTCCAGGGTCTCCAGGATCACGCCGACCTTGGTGACGTCGTCGGCCAGGCGGCCGACCCGGCCCACCGCCTTGTCGACCTCCTCGCGGACGAGTCCGACGAGGAGGTCGCGGTTGGCCCGTCCGGTGGCCATCAGCTCGTCGGCGAGGGTCTGCACCTCGGCCGGGACGGCGGATCCGAGCCGCTGCTGCACGGCGCCGACGTCGATCCCCGCCTGGTCGAGCAGGTCCCTCGCCGCGTCGACCGTGCGGCGCCGGGTGGCCTCCGTCAGGCCGCCCGCGATCTGCAGACAGGTACGCAGCGCGTCCCGCATCGCTCTCACTCCTCGCCTCGGCGTTGGCCGCATGCATGCGACATGACTCCGACGCTACCGTCTCCGGCCGTCGCGTCCCGGTGACGGTGCCCTGCGGTACGGTCATCCGGACGCAACCCACGACCCGGGAAGTACCGCACGATGCCCACCATCGAGGAGTGCCGCGACGCGCTCGACCGCTTCTCGGCGACCCTCGCCGGCGCCGAGGGCGACGCCAAGTCCGCCGTTGCCCTGGACCGCTCGCTGAGCTGCCGGATCACCGATCTCGACGTCACCTTCGTGGGCCGGCTGGCCGGCGGCCGGATCCAGGACGTGGTGACGGTCCCCGGCGATCCCGAGGAGAAGGCCCAGATCCGGCTGACGATGACCGGCGACGACCTGCTGCGGATGGTCGGCGGCGAGCTGCACTTCGCCAAGGCGTGGGGCAGCGGCCGGGTCAAGGTGCAGGCGAGCCTGCGGGACGTCCTGCGGCTCCGCTCGCTGCTGTAGCGCTGTCGCCGTCCTGGCCGTCGCCGTCGTGGGCGTCACCGTCCTGGCCCTCGCCGCTACGGCCGTCGCCCGGACCACGGTCCGCCGTGCCGCCCGATGGCCGTCGTGCGGCGGGGATCACCAGCGGCGTGCCGCTCTCGGGGTCCTCGATGATCCGGCACGACACCCCGAAGACCCGCTCCACGAGTGCGGCGGTGAGGATCTCCCCGGGCCGTCCTTCCGCCTCGATCCGGCCGTCGCGCATGGCGATGAGGTGGGTGGCGTAGCGCGCGGCCTGGTTGAGGTCGTGCAGCACGGCGACCAGGGTGCGGCCCTGCTCGTGCAGGTCGGCGCAGAGGTCGAGGACGTCGATCTGGTGCTGGATGTCGAGGTAGGTGGTCGGCTCGTCGAGGAGCAGCAGGGGCGTCTGCTGGGCCAGCGCCATGGCGATCCAGACCCGTTGCCGCTGCCCGCCGCTCAGTTCGTCGACATGGCGATCCGCCAGGGCGGCGACGCCGGTGGCCGTCATCGACTCCTCGACGATCCGCTCGTCCTCCGCCGACCACTGGCGCAGCAGCCCCTGGTGGGGGTAGCGGCCGCGGGCGACCAGCCCGGCCACGGTGATGCCGTCGGGTGCCGTGGAGCTCTGCGGGAGCAGCCCGAGGGTGCGGGCCACGGTCCTGGCGGGCAGCGAGCCGATGGCCTGACCGTCCAGCAGGACCCGGCCCTGTGCGGGCTTGAGCAGCCGGGACAGGGCGCGCAGCAGGGTCGACTTGCCGCAGGCGTTGGGGCCGACGATGACCGTGAAGGACCGGTCGGGGATCGCGACGGACAGGTCCTCGGCGACGGTCCGCCGGTCGTAGGCGAGCGTCACCGACTCGGCGGTGAGCCGCTGCTGCCCGGTCCTTCCCTGCGACGGTGTCGACTTGTCGTTGCGGCGCGTCATGGGGAGCTTCTCCTGGGGGTGGTGACGTCGTGTCGGCAAAGCGCTCATATCCGGCCCGCCCGGCGTTCGGTGATGAGCAGCCAGAGCAGGTAGCCGCCGCCGAGCACGCCGGTGGCGACGCCGACCGGCACCTGGCCGGACCCGAAGGCGCGCTGCGCCGCCCAGTCGGCCGTGACGAGCAGCGCGGCGCCCATCAGCGCGGAGGGCAGCAGGCCGACACCGGGCGACCTGCTCAGCCGGCGGGCGAGTTGGGGCGCGGTGAGGGCGATGAAGGCGACCGGGCCCGCGGCGGCGGTCGCCGAGGCCGTCAGCAGGACGGCGGCCAGTACCGCGGTCAGCCGGACCCGTTCGACCGGGACGCCGAGTCCGCGGGCGGTGTCGTCGCCCATCTCGGTCAGGCGCAGCGCCGGGCCCTGCCACAGCAGCAGCGGCATCAGGACGGCGCAGGCGCCGAGCAGCGGCCACACCTGGTCCCAGTCGCGGCCGTCGAGCGAGCCGGTGAGCCAGACGACGGCCCGCGCCGCGTCCACGTAGTCCGCCTTGACGAGCAGGTAGCTGTTGACCGCGGAGAGCACCGCGGACGCGCCGATCCCGACGAGCACCAGCCGGTAGCCGTGCACGCCGCGTTTCCAGGCCAGCAGGTAGACGGCCAGCCCGGTGAGGAGCCCGCCGGCGACCGAGCCGGCCGCGACCTGGTAGGCGGTGCCCTTGAACAGCACGATGACGACCAGCGCGCCGGCCGCCGAGCCCTGGCCGAACCCGATGACGTCGGGGCTGCCGAGCGGGTTGCGCGAGACGCTCTGGAAGGCGGCCCCGGCCATGCCCAGGGCGGCGCCGACCAGCAGGCCGACGGCGACGCGCGGCAGCCGCAGGTCCCTGACCACGAACTCCTCGGCGGGCGTGCCGTGTCCGGTCAGGGTGCGCAGCACGTCGAGGGGCGCGATGCGGAAGTCGCCGGTGCCGATGAGGACGACGGACACGCCGAGCGCGGCCAGCAGCAGGGCGGCGCACACCAGGGCGGCGCGTGCGTCCAGGCGCAGCGACAGCCCGCCGCGGGTGCGAACTGCCGTGATCCGTACGGGTACCGGCCGCGCGGCGGGGGCGGGGTCGGCCGGGAGCGGGGTGGTGCGGGGCGTGTCGGTCACAGCTCGGCCATCCTTCGGCGCCGGACGAGGGCGATGAACACCGGCCCGCCGAGGACGGCGGTGACGATGCCGACCTGGAGTTCCGCGGGCCGGGCGACGAGCCGTCCCAGGACGTCGGCGCCGAGCAGCAGCACGGGTGACAGGACGGCGGTGTACGGCAGGATCCAGCGCATGTCGGGCCCGGTGATGCCGCGGACGACGTGCGGGACCATCAGCCCGACGAAGACGATCGGCCCGCAGGCGGCGGTCGCCGCGCCGCACAGCAGGGTGACGGCGAGCATCACCAGGCCGCGGGTGCGGGCGAGCCGGGCGCCCAGGGCGCGGGCGGTGTCGTCGCCGAGGGCCACGGCGTTGAGCGCCCGGGCGCTGCCGAGCGCGAGCAGGGTGCCGGCCGCGATGAACGGGGCGACCTGCCGGACGGTGGTCATGTCGGCGGCGGCGAGCGAGCCGACCTGCCAGAAGCGCATGCGGTCCAGGGCCGCGTGGTCGGTGAGTTCGACCGCGCTGGTCCAGCCCTGGAGCAGCGCGGTGACGGCCGTGCCGGCCAGCGCGAGCCGCACCGGCGTCGCGGACCGGGTGCCGCCGACGGCGTACACCAGCACGGCGACGACCGCGGCACCGCCGAGCGCCCACCACACGTAGCCGGTGGTGCTGCTGACGCCGAAGAAGCTGATGGCCGAGACGACGGCGGCCGCCGCACCGGCGTTGACGCCGAGCAGCCCCGGGTCGGCGAGCGGGTTGCGGGTCAGCGCCTGCATGGCGGCGCCGGCCATGCCGAGGGCGGCACCGACCAGCAGGCCCAGCAGCGTTCTGGGCAGCCGGAGTTTGCGCACCACCACGTCGTTGTCGGTGCCGGTGTAGTGGAACAGCCCGTGCCACACCTGTCCGGCGGGGATGTCCCTGGCACCGATGGCGATGCTGGCCACGACGACGGCGATCAGCAGCCCAACGGCCAGCAGCAGCCCGGCCGTTCGCCGGGCGTGGGCATGCGGTGGGCCGCCGTGCGGCAGCCCGGGGGCGGACCCGGTGTCCCGGGCGGGCGGGGAGTGACGTTCGACCAACACGGGAGTTAGGTTAGCCTAACCTTGCCCACGCACCTTCGAGCAGAGCGGCAGCCCATGCACATCTCCCGTTCCCCCCTTGCGTCCGGAATGTCCACACCAGGTACGCCTGCGTCGGGAATGTCCCGCCGCGGCCTTCTCGCCGCCGGCGGCACCGCCGGCCTCGGCGCGCTGCTCACCGCCTGCGGCGGCTCGTCCGGCTCCGGGGACGCGAAGGCGTCCGGCACCAAGAGCTCCGCGTCCGGCGCCGCCACCACCCCCGCCGGGCCCTGGACGTTCACCGACGACCGCAAGAAGCCGCTCCGGCTGGACCGCACGCCCACCCACCTCGTCGCCTACGTCGGCGCGGCCGCGGCCCTGCACGACTACGGCATCGAGTGCGTCGGCGTGTTCGGCCCCACCAAGCTCAAGGACGGCCGGCCCGACGCCCAGGCCGGCGATCTCGATGTCGACAAGGTGACCGTCATCGGCAACACCTGGGGCGAGTTCGCCATCGAGAAGTACGCGGCCCTCTCCCCCGGCCTGCTGACCAGCCACATGTACGAGGCGCCGACGCTGTGGTACGTCCCGGACGAGAGCGCGAAGAAGATCCTGGCCATCGCCCCGAGCGTCGGTATCAACGTCGCGGGCGTGCAGCTCACCACCCCCCTGCGGCGCTACGCCGAACTGGCCACGTCCCTGGGCGCGGACATGGCCTCGACCCGCAACGCCGCCCAGAAGACCCGGTTCGAGCAGGCGTCCGCGGACCTGCGCGCCGCCGTCAAGGCCCACCCCGGCATCAAGGTGATGGCCTGCTCCGGTGCCGCCGACTCCTTCTACGTCTCCACGCCTTCCTCGGCCGCGGACCTGAGCTACTACCGCAGCCTCGGCGTGGACTTCATCGTCCCGAACAAGGTGCAGGGCGGCTTCTTCGAGACGCTCAGCTGGGAGAACGCCGACAAGTACAAGGCCGACGTGATGCTGCTCGACAACCGCTCGGCGACCCTCCAGCCCAAGGACCTGGCCGCCAAGCCCACCTGGGCGGGCCTGCCCGCGGTCAAGGCCGGACAGGTCCTCGGCTGGCCCAGCGAACCGATCTTCTCCTACGACAAGTGCGCCGCCCAGATCGAGGCGCTCACCAAGGCCATCACCTCGGCGAAGAAGGTGGGCTGACACCGTGCCGGAGCCGACCTACGCCTTCTTCCACCCGCGCGTCGTCCGCACCCGCCGGCTGTCGCCGACGATGCTGCGGGTCGTCCTCGGCGGCGACGACCTGACCGCCGTCGTCAACGGCGGCCGCGACCAGCGGTTCAAGCTGTTCCTGCCGCACCCCGGGCAGGACGTTCCCGTCCTCCCCGACGTCCTCGACGACCGGTGGTACCCGCGCTGGCGGGCCATGGACCCCGGCGTGCGCGGCATCATGCGCACCTACACCATCCGCGGCACCCGGCAGAATCCCGCAGAGATCGACGTCGACTTCGCCCTGCACGGCGACCGCGGGCCCGCCTCCCGCTGGGCGCACCAGGCCACGCCCGGCGACCCCGTGTCCGTCCTGGCTCCGGTCACCGAGGACAACGGCGGCGTCGACTTCCGGCTGCCGCCGGGCACCGACTGGGTGCTGCTGACCGGCGACGAGACCGCGCTGCCGGCCGTCGCCGCCATCCTGGAGTGGCTGCCGGCCGGCCTGCCCGCCAAGGTGTGGCTCCAGGTCGCGCACCCCGACGACCGGACCCCGCTGCCCACCGCGGCGGACGCCGACATCACCTGGCTGCTGCGGCCCGAGTCCCCGGCCGACGCGGTGCGGACCGCCGCGCTGCCCGCCGGAACCCCCTACGCCTGGCTGGCCGGTGAAGCGGCCGGCGTCCGGGCGCTGCGCCGCCACCTGGTCGGCGAGCGCGGCTTCGACCGGGCGGCCGTCACGTTCACCGGCTACTGGCGCAAGGGCGCCACGGAGGACGAGCTGCTGACCGCGGCGGCGGCCGCCGAAGCCGACGCCTGACCGGGCGCTGGCCGCTGTGCGGAGGCGTTCCGGCGGGGCGCCGGCCTCTCGGACCAGGGGATCGGCGCCCCGCCGGATGCGCGACTGCTCACCACCCCAGGCGGGACAGGGCCTTGCCGCCGTCGAGCCGGCAGGTGCCCTCACCCGCGGCGGACCACGCGGCGGCGCACAGCGCGCGCAGCCCGTCGAGCGGGTCGCCGGCGCCGTCCAGCACCAGCTCGTCCGCGCCGGCCGAGGCCGTCCAGCCGCCGCAGCCGAACGCGCCGTCCGCGGCGTCCGCCACCTCGGGCTGGGCCCGCAGCAGGTCGCGCAGGTCGGCACCGACGTAGGTGGGCCGGTGCCGCGGCTCGGCGGCGAGCAGGGCGGCCGGCGTGGTCACGCCCGTCAGGACCAGCAGCGCGTCGACGCCGCCGGCGAAGGCCCCCTCGATGTCGGTGTCGAGCCGGTCGCCCACCACCAGCGGCCGCCGCGCACCGGTCCTGATCACCGTCTCGCGGTGCATCGGCGGCAGCGGCTTGCCCGCCACCTGCGGGGTGGCGCCGGTGGCGATGCGCACCACCTCCACCGCGGCGCCGTTGCCCGGCGCGATGCCCCGCCCGCTGGGAATCGTCAGGTCGGTGTTGGACGCGAACCACGGCACCCCGGCGTTCACCGCGTACGCCATCTCCGCCAGCTGCGCCCAGCGCAGCTCCGGCGAGTAGCCCTGGACGGCCGCGGCCGGGCCGTCCTCCGCCGACTCGACCGGCACCAGGCCCCGTTCACGGAGGGCGGCGATCAGACCCTCGCCGCCGACCGCCAGCACCTTGGCACCGGCGGGCACCTGATCGGCGATCAGCCGCGCCACCGCCTGCGCCGAGGTGATCACGTCCCCGGCCGCGGCGGGCACGCCGAGCCGGGTGAGGTGCTCGGCCACGGTCTGCGGCGTGCGGGCCGCGTTGTTGGTCACGTACGCCAGCCGCATCCCCCGCTCGTGCGCGGCCGCCAGCGAGTCCACCGCGTGCGCGATCGCGTCACCTCCCGCGTACACCACGCCGTCGAGGTCCAGCAGCGCGGTGTCGTACGCCACGTCCAGCGCCTGCTCGCTGCCGTTCGGCCGGGTCCTGTGGGTCATGCGTGCTCGCTCCTCGTGTGGCGGTCGACAACCCCGATCATCTCCCATGCCCGCGGCAGGCGGCGCACCCGCCGACGTAGCATGCGCGGATGAGCAACTCCAGCCCGGCCGGCGGGTCCGGCCAGCGCGGCCTGCGCCTGGTGCCGTTCCGCGGACTGCGCTACGTCCGCGGGCGCGTCGGCAGCCTGGCCGCCGTCACCTCGCCGCCGTACGACGTCGTGGTCCGCCCCGACGGCCAGCGCCACCTGGAGACCGCCGACCCGTACAACGTGGTGCGGCTCATCCTCCCGGACGCCGCCACCGCGGACGCCCGCAACCGCAAGGCGGCCCGCACCCTGGCCCGCTGGCTGGACGAGGGCGTCCTGGCCGCCGACCCGCACCCCGCGGTGTACGTCTACGAGCAGCGCGACGGCGACCACCTCCAGCGCGGGGTGATCGGCGCGCTGCGGCTCAGCGGACCCGAGGACGGCGTGGTGCTGCCGCACGAGGACGTCATGCCGGGCCCCGTCGCCGACCGCGCCGCCCTGATGACCGCGACCCGCGCCAACCTCGAACCGCTGCTGCTGACCTACCGCGACGGCGAGGCGACCGCCCACGTCATCGACCGCACCGCGACCGGTGCGGAACCGCTGCTGGCCACCACCACCGAGGACGGCGTCCGCCACCGGCTGTGGGCGGTCACCGATCCCGGCGACCTCGCGGCCATCGACGCGGACCTGTCCGAGCGCCAGGCGCTGATCGCCGACGGCCACCATCGGTGGGCCACCTACCGGCGGCTTCAGGCCGAGCACCGGCCGGGCAGCCCCTGGGACTACGGCCTGGTCCTGCTCGTCGACTCCGCCCGCTACCCGCTGCGGGTCCGCGCCATCCACCGCGTGCTGCCCGGACTGCCGGTGGCCGCCGCGCTGGAGGCAGCCCGCGGCACCTTCCGGGTCCGGCCCGCCGGCGACACGCTCGACGCGGCGCTCGCCGCGCTCGGCGAGGCGGCGGCCGACGGCAACGCCTTCGTGCTGGCCGGTGACGGCTACCACCTGCTGGACCGGCCGGAACCGGCCCGCGTCGCCGCCGCCGTTCCCGCGGACCGCCCGGAGCCGTGGCGGCGGCTGGACGCGACCGTGCTGCACCAGCTGCTCCTGGACCGTGTCTGGCGGATCCCGGACGCTCCCGAGCACATCCGCTACATCCACGACACCGGCGCGGCCGTCGAACTGGCCGAACGGCACGGCGGCACCGCGGTGTTGATGCACCCGGTGGACGAACAGGTGGTGCTGGAGCTGGCCCGCGAGGGCGTGATGATGCCCCGCAAGTCCACGTCGTTCGGGCCGAAGCCGGCCAGCGGGCTGGTCATGCGGGGCCTCGACCTGTCCTGACACGCGCCGAGGGCGGCACCCGCGGAAACGGGTGCCGCCCTCGGCGGTGGGGACGGCCGGAGCCCGGCGACGGTCAGTCGTCGTCGCGCTCCGGGCGGGTGGGCGCGCGGAACGGCGAGTCCAGGAAGGACGAGGGGTCGGCCTCGTCCGTCAGGTCCACGGCGTCGTCGTCGACCGGGGCACCGGCGGGAGCGTCGGCGCCGTCCTCGTCGCCCTGCTCGGCGTCGGCATCCGAGACGTCGGCGGTGTCTTCGGCGTCGGCATCGGCATCCGCATCGGTGGCGTCCTTGGCGTCGGCGTCGGGGGCGTCGTCCGCGTGCCGGTCCCGGGCGCCGGCGGTCGCGGACGGCCCGTCCGTGTCCGCGGCGTCAGCGCTCTCGTCGTCCTCGTCGGTCTCGTCGTCCTCGTCGGTCTCGACGTCGGTGGCGAGGGCGTCCACGAACTCCACGCCGTCGAGCTGCGCCAGCCGGTCGGAGGCGTCGGTGGTGCCGTTGTGGTCGGCCTCCACGGCCTTGGCGAACCAGTCGCGGGCCTCGGCCTCGCGCCCGACGGCCAGCAGCGCGTCGGCGTAGGCGTACCGCAGCCGGGCGGTCCACGGGTGCACGGCGTTGGACGCCAGCTCCGGGCTCTGGAGGGTGACCACGGCCGCCTCGGCCTGGCCCATGTCCTGCCGGGCGCCGGCCGCGACCAGCCGCATCTCCACCTGGCCGGCCTTGTCGAGCTTGTGCACCTCCGGGGCGCCGGCCATCTCCAGCGCGCGCTCGGGACGGCCCAGACCGCGCTCACAGTCCGCCATCACCGGCCACAGGTCGACGGTCCCGGTCATCCGGCGGGTCGCCCGGAACTCCGCGAGCGCCTCGGCGTACCGCTCGGTGGCGTACGACGCGAAGCCCGCGGCCTCGCGGACGGCGGCGACGCGGGACGCGAGCCGCAGCGCGACCCGCGAGTACGCGTACGCCTGCTCCGGGTCCTCGTCGAGCAGCCGCGCGACCATGACGAGGTTGCGCGCGACGTCCTCGGCGAGCGTCTTCGGCAGGCTCATCAGCTCCTGGCGGACGCTCGGGTCGATCTCCTGCCCGGTGACCTCCTCCGGGATCGGCAGCCGCCTGATCGGCTCCCGCTCGTCACGGCGCTCGTCCCGGCCGCCGCGGTTCTCGAACCGCCCGCGGCCCTGCACGGCCGGACGCCGGCCGTACCCGCGCTCGCCGCTGTCGCGGTCGTCGCGGCGGGGACCGCGGGGACGGTCGTCACGGGGACGCTCGTCGCGGCGGTCGTCACGCCGGTCGTCACGACGGAAGCCGCCGCGGTCGTCCTCACGCCGCGGACCGCGCGGGCGGTCGTCACGCGGGCGGTCGTCCCGGCGGTAACCACCGCGGTCGTCACGGGGACGCTCGTCACGACGGTCATCACGACGGTCGTCGCGACGGAACCCGCCACCGGGGCGGTCGTCACGGGGGCGGTCGTAGCGCGGACGGTCGTCACGCCGGTCATCACGACGGAACCCGCCACCGGGGCGGTCATCGCGGGGA
>Ga0136643_10018837_pt1 | contig 10418 bp, 8 predicted proteins | sample TergutLab28metaG_FD_96883 | JGI IMG/M metagenome (GOLD analysis project Ga0136643, IMG submission 96883) | Labiotermes labralis P1 segment gut microbial communities from Petit-Saut dam, French Guiana - Lab288 P1 (version 3) (version 3) | ecosystem: Host-associated > Arthropoda: Insects >... | reverse complement strand
TCTGTGTGAAAAATACTTTTGCTTCATAAGAGTACTTGCCGGGTTACCTGTAGCATCAGAAAAACATTTCATTTCATTTATCTGTGTGAAAAATACTTTTGCTTCATAAGAGTACTTGCCGGGTTACCTGTAGCATCAGAAAAACATTTCATTTTATTCATCTGTCTGAAAAATACTTTTGCTTCATAACAGTGTAACAGTTTAATACCTTCTGAACTGTGTACAGGTCAAAATGGGGCACAGAAAATCCCAGCAAAACACACATGATGATGATTTGCACAAGTTGGGTACACACAACATTAAACTATTATTTCCACTGTCTCAAAACATATTTGGAACAAACGAATGGACACACCTCACACACTCATTTCATTTCAGCCTACAATTTTGCTGGCATATAGCAAGGCAGGTGACACCATGTGGTCCATATTATAAAATTTAATTGGGTGTACTGAAAGATAAAAATTGTGTCAGTAAAATGACTTTATTTTACCAGTGTCCACTGTTGAGTTTTTTCATGCAGCGTTTTGTGAAGTGTATCATTCCATCATGACGTGTAAGGAAGGAAAGTTTCACATCCAATTCAGCCATTAACAAGAGCCAGTCTGGTTACCGTATCAATTTTCAAAGATCAGCCCTTTCTAATAGCCCCACATACGGATTTGAGGATGGAAGCTGATCTGGTTTTGGAAATAATTCACTTAAACGAAATCTTAGGTTACAAATAATAATCATGCTTACTGGAACACACCACCATCATAAATATTCAGAGTTAGATCAAAATTGATTTTATTTACAAACTTAAAGAAGAAACGTATGCACTACATTTAACGCAGGGCACCTACATGAAAGTTTAAAAAGGCCATGCAAGTGTGTAGTGTGAAAAAAACTGCCACAAAAATGCCTGCAATTAACAAAATGACAATCAGGAACACCGACAAAAAGGCAGCAAAGTATTTTAATGCAGAGTAAGGAATTCCGTTGACAGGCCGCTCGTACGATGAGAACAGAATCACGATGCGTTTGAAATTTCGCATCAGATTGGTCATATTTGATGCCATAAAACGTCAAGTTCCTAATTTAAGCACTTGTGCCCCCCCTGCTTCCGAAGTCTCGTGTTTGACCATTTTGACTCGTAAGTTTTGGACATCAGCTGTAACGATAGCTCAGAGAGGAAACTGAACAAATCCTGCTGAACTGTTACAGAATGATATCGCCCATGCCACACAGCATGGATACAGCAGAAACAGCGGTTTTTACATGATTGTATTTCTGAGAACAGTTTTGAAAGTGTCCACAACATGCACTCTGTGATCACTGTTTGTTACATGAACTGGTTACTTGATGTGTTCTTTAAGTTTATTAAACACTTCATCTGCATCGTCACCAGTCTTCAGTCGGATAAGAAGCGGAACAGGTGGTGGCTGAACGTCAGGTGTTGGAATGCAGACCAGCATAACATTGTTTGAACCCATGCGCCGAAGAGGCAGCCCGGCTGTCAGCAGCGTATTAACCAGTACATTTCCGAGACTCGTATCGGCCCGTATGATCAACTGCATCTTCTCCCCAGCCGGTTTCAGGTACAGTGTGCCAACACCACGCTCTTGGAATGAAGCATCTTTTTTCAAAAACACTTTACACCTGAAATGGCAGAGAGGGTTGTGTCATTATTTGAGAACTCTTGTAAAAAAGTAACAGGTGAAGTTAACTGAGCATCACACCATTAAGGCGTATGTGGGACTGGAGCTACAGCTCCATTCATTCTGAACCCTGGCACTAAGTGGAGATGAGTAGTCAGCTTCATGATCCCCTCAGGACAGTCACCAATTGGAAAGGGGAGGGAAACCAGTAGCATGAAGCTTCTCAGCCTCATGACAGGAACATACCTCTTGGAGTAGACAGCACCCTCTTCTGTGACGGGTGTGAACGTTACTTTTGGTGGTTCATCCTCGTCGTCTTGTATTGCCTTTTTCTCAACAGGTTTAGTGTCAGGCTTTGTCACATTGCTGAATGTGAACGGCTGGGAACTGGAACAATACAATTCACATCACATTCAGTGAGGACAGCAACGATGACGAGGTGCAAGCAAACAAAAGTTAGCCTGCAAAATGCACAAAGAGACATCGTTCATTGACAGGGAACCAGAAATTGTATGAGAACTGAAGCAACATGCTGAGAGAATGTTTCAGCCATCCTGCCATCTGACCTGTTGATGTAGAACTGCCTACTCTAGTATCAAGACCTTGATACAAGGTTCATCAATAATGACATTCGGACTGTACCTTCCAAAGGTGAAACCAGCTTTCATGTTGGAACCATTGGAAGATGCAGGACCAAAACTGAAAGTTGTTGTTGTTGCTGCTGCTACTGTTGTTGTGCTATCAGTGCTTGCAGTAACAAGTTCACTTGGTTTTTGGCTTTCAGCAGCAACACCCTCTGTTGACCCAGCTGCATCACTACAATTAAAAAAGCGTTAGAATGCTGTTTGGCAACCACAGTGAGTTCACAATACCAGAGGTAACTTATTAAAGTAAAGTTCCCTCTAGAACAGGTCATGAAGCCCTAGAGGAGGAGTAGAGGTACAGCTCCACCTATTCCTTAACCATGGCGCTAGATGGAGGTGGGTGGTCAACACCATGCCCCCACTGCTTTACCCCTGAGAAAGACCCGGTACCCACTGTATAGGAGGCTGGGTGGGCCCCAGGGATGGTCTGGATGGGCGTGGGACACCCCCCCCCCCAGGACACGATCCCCAGACCGTCCAGCCTGTAGCAAGCCGATATACCGACTGAGCTATCCCAGCCCACAATGTAACTAATTATGATAAAAATTAATTCACAAGGTCAGTGGATCATGCTGTATTTATTTACGGTTCACTTAATGAAAGTGTCCATGCTTACTGTATCTGTTTATATACAAAACTGTAAAGAAATAAGTAAACAGGTTTCAGCTGTGAGATTTAAGATTGTCACAGAGGTGTTTCCGAAGATTCACGACTCCTGTGCTGCTAGGTGAGTCCCTATATTGCAAAGTGACACAATGCTTTGGTCTTCAAATGTCGAGCAGTTCAAGAATGGTCTTTGATGTATGCAAAGTTTCACATTTCCATTCCACCTGTAGGTGTCTTAACCTTTAAATGATCTGTGTCCGCACATGTGAACACACGTCAAAAACACCTCTAGAAATTCATTGTATATATTTAGGCAAAAAAGAAAACTTATTGCATTTTTAAGACATGCTTCGTATGCTGTTTTATTTTCAACAAAATGCTGTTTATTTCATAATGTTGTCTTTTCCTGTTCAAATATGTTTTTCATAAACCATACGCTAAAATTTAAATACCAGACTGGTAATTCAAACATTAAGATTGCCACTGTCTGATTACAACTCATCTTCTACACTGTCAACCTTCCTCTCACAGAACGATCTTATATCCCACCGAAACTACTAACTGCAGAGAAAAAAGTGTTGTACAAAGACCTTTCTGAACTCTTTTTTTTTTTATATTTTCTCCTCTGAAAGTTCTGTCACACTTCTGGAACCAGAATATGTAGAAGTTTGAAAAATGCACAGCACCTTCAGAAGAGTGTGTAAAAAATCTAACTTTTTTGGTATACACCTGGACCGAACTCAACGACTTGTACTGTACTTCCTACTGTCTTTGTTTTTTCCATATATTCAATTATCTAATGCTGGTTATACTGTCCTTCAAGACCACTTACAACATGAATACTCTGCTGTGGCGAGTCAACTCCATGGGACAAAACGGAAATGCATGTAACACCGCAGTTAAAGTCTTAGATATACTGATGTTACAGTTTGTCTAACAAGGCTATTAACAGCTTAGACCACACAGATTTAAATGACAGCAAGATTAGCAACTAACAAACTAAGGCCTTGGTCATGGCCTAAATTTTAGGTAGACTGCGTTTGAAATGTGATGACACGCGCAGAAACCAGATTTTGACTTTCGGCGAAACATACGAGTGCATTTAAATCGGCACAGGCATCAGTTCAGTCGCCTACTGCCAGCCGAGGTGTGCGCATCAGCGGTAGTAATGCTGGATACACCACGTTCTGGGGTAGTGTGAAGAGTACTGGCTACCCACTCCATTTGCCAGTTTCCCCTTCACTTCCCCTCCCGTGCGTCACCGTGCGCCATCACATTTCAACTGGATTCTGCTACAGACCCAGCATATCTGGAGAGACTAGGGAAAAAACAATCCACTTTAATCTGTTAGTGTGGCAGATATTTTTTGAAGAAATTATTTGGCGTGGTGTGAGGGATTCCAACACACACATAATCAGTGCTGCCACAATGATATGTAGATATACACACCACTCAGTCACACTGCTGTCTGGGGTTGACTTCTCTGGTGATTTAATTTTCTTCTCTGTTGTATCTGCCCCTTTCTTATGTTGCCGTTTCAACTCCTGCTCATTAATCTTGTCCAGGTAGTGCTCATAGTCTCGGAATATGGGGGTGAGGATACACAATGGATTGCTGTCCACGTGAGATTTTATCCAGCGAGATACACTCTGGTTCAGGCCCGTTAGCTCTGAGTAATACTCTTGAGACCTACTGTCATTTGTGGTGTCTTTACTTGCTGAACCATTGGTTGTATCACTGGGTTTGTTCATGTTTGTCAGGAAACTAAATGATGGTGCAGAGTTGGTGGAAGCTGTTTTGAAGCCCCCAAATGCAGCAAATGGGTTCTTTGTTGCTCCACTCTGGGAAAAGAACAAATGATGATTTCAATATACAACTTCTACCTAGGGTTGTGCTGATTTGTATGACCAGAAATGGTCTGATAAAATGCAATATAAAAACTTGGTCAAAATTTGGACTGATATATATTAGAGCACGTTTTCTGCCGGCCTAGTCAAGTGTTCAGTCCAGCGATACAAAATACTCGCATATTTGGAACTTATTTAAGGTTATGTTATTTAATGTTGTGTCATGCCAATTTATGGTCCTATATATGAGTGAGATGAAAAACTGCTGATATGCTGGCTAGAATACGTCTACATTGTAATTCAGATGTCTCATGGTTGGTGGAACGATGGCCACTTTTCACATTCACACATCTATATGCGACATGGTTAACAGCAACTGTACAACAGTAAATTAATTCCATATTGCCTGAATTCACATGGAATGCATTGCCTTCAATAAAATGTGTTGCTGAAAATTCAAGACTTCTTGTTGAAGGGGGGGTGGTTCCTTACTTTGGGGTCACTGTATTGTCTTCATCTTCAGCGTCACGCAGTCTGCGAGTGCTTTGGCCTGAAGATGAAGGCAACAGTAGGGGTGCACAAATCCCACTTGTCTGGCTGCCCAGGCAATTAACTTTTGTACAGAGGCATTTAATATTTGCAGCAAAGCTATTGCAATTTTCTTGCTCCTTACATACAGAAACATTACCAGTTTTGACGAACCCAGCTGAAAGCACCAGATAACAGTAGGGGTCAGAGGCCACTCCAAAAATGTGGGTCCTTGGTATGGCACTTGCCACACTTCATCCTTCTGAAGCCTAGAATTTGTAGGTAGCTCCGAGCTATATCTGTGGACCCCTAGGCACCTTTGAGATGTGAGGAACTACTTGCCCAACAACACAGCATCATATCCCAGAAGACTTGAGTCCTCACATAAATGCCGTCATTTATTACAGTACGGTTGGTGCTCACATTTTCCTGACCAGTGGATCTCCGTTTGGCTGATTTGATTAAACGACACTGCATAACATCAGGTGAAGCTTTGCAGAATGTTCCAGCCTCTTCTGGAGTGTCCTCTTCATACCAGTTATCATGGTTTAATTCTGAGACTGCAGATCGTTTTGCCATTCTAAAATCTATAAGGTGCATACAGATTGTGGTACTGCAAGACAGTATTGCTCTTTATGTGGCTGAGTGTCTGAAACAGAAATAAAAGCATGAGCTTAGAAAAAACAAGGGAAAAGATGGAATGGGTACGAAGTGAAACGCATAGTTCTTTTTAAATGCTGAGAGAACCAACTGGAAGATCTAGTAGGTGGAAGATTTTAAAAGAAATAGTGCGGGAGGACACTGGCTGGACTGATGGCTTGGAACAGGAACCAGCAATACTCCTATGACACTGGAATGAACCTTTTCGGGTTCCACGAACTGCTGGGAATTTTTTCGGCTAGATGAACAAGTGCTATCATATCAAGAAGTCCTTGCTTCCGGGAGATTAGTACAACAGTTAATGTCGAGGACGCATAAACATGGATCCACCACACATAACCTTGCGGTAATATTCTAAAAAAATTAATCCATGTCCACCCAGCAGCCACAGTGACATAGCTGCAATTTATACTCTCTATTAAACAATATGAATTTGTTGTTAAACCTGCAGCACACTCAAACACAAGTTGAGGTTGTGTCTTGTTTATGAAGCAGTGCTACGTTTCTCTTAAATCTACAGAAGATTCGCAAGTGTTAAAAGGTCCGTTAGGAAACATAAGGAAACACACACTACCAACAAATAAAATTACTTAACCACAAAATAAACACTATTTGAACCACGTGACGTACTAATATCTCCTGCCACTCATTTTGTTTCCGCCATTTTTAGCACCATATTCTGACGTACTACCGCCTAAGCACTTTCGAATCGGAATCCCATACAATGTAGTTCTATTATCATACAGAAATATTATTGGTATTTTAATAATAATTATGGTCATATGTGACTGCATTTAGAATCTACACCTACGTTATTAACTGTTATTGACTTGAAACTTCTAGAATCACTAAATGAGGAGTAATGTTTAAATTCAAAACTGGGTCAGCAGAAGAATGAAGTCTGATTTGGTATTTGCCTTTTCTTTTCATGCTATTGGACCATTCCTCCCCTCCCACAGCTGAGGCGAAGACCACTGCCTCCCTTCGGAAAGTGCCGATCCTGGCGGTTTAATATCGTCGTCAAAAGTGCCGATTTGTGTGTTTGATATACAAGAGTACAAATTGTGCAATGGAAGTGTCCAAATCACTAAAGGCTGACATTATAAATATTCAGAACCAACTTAAAGCTGCCATTCAAAATCACCAGGCAAGTACAAACTTTTAAACATTTTGGGTTACGCTCCCAGCACTTTTTCTCGAAGTCAAAGCACAGGCGCACTTGCCAAACAGTCCGGAGCAAGTTGCAGTTTTATTGATACTTTCAGATGAAAGACTACAAAACATTTCTGAATTCCTGTAACAGTCATGCAGGTTATTACGGTGTTGTAAGATGTAACGACCCGATGCGATGCTTAATTTCATGATCTTGTTTCTGCAGTGATTTTTATTTTGTTACGTACAAAATTGGGAAAATCCGCTCATTCGTAAACATGAACTTTATGTGATGGAAACGTTTTATGCCCTTTTGCAGAGGCATGAAACCTATAGTTACTAACTTCATCGTTGTTTAATGCTCACGATTAACACCCATAAAACTTACGTGACCATTGTTAGGGGAACGCTTAGTACCTTGGCCTTAACTTTGAATTATCAAGTCGGCGTGTAGCATAGTGTATCTAAGCGTCCAGGCTCGCATATGTACTTCCCGCATCGCGTTAGTATTGATTTCGCTGAAGAAACTTTGACGAAGACAAGTTCTCAAGGTCATCTTTACTATTAGCAAAGTTGCGAAAAAGTACCTGTAGCCGTACCGGCGTCTGAAAGTCGTCTGTAAAGGACGTAAACTAAAATCTTGCTAGTGACGTATGTTTACTGCGAAATATAAAATATGGTTCTGATTAGGAGTATGTTCCGCCTGTTTTTATTGCAGATAATGACGTTATTTCCCTCCGAATTAAAGTCTCACCACACCCCAACAGGTGTTAATTTCTTGTTATGCATGATAATGCGATGGCACTGTGATCCCCAGCACTTACTTGATACTTCATTTACTTCACATCAGAACTTTGTTAGAGTCAGATTATAGAAGGTGACTTGAGATAGCTGATAGCATAAAAAATACAAAAATCAACAGGACTGGATGGTAGCTCATTTGTTTTAAGAGCTGATTTTCGTAGCTGACAACCCCAACTTATTGTGAAAAGGGTGCTGTATAAAACAAAAATCGAACCTTGCCATTTTCCTTTTAAAAATGTTTGGTGAAATCAGTTCTTAAAGGAGGGTAAAAGCAGTAAATAATTTTTGGCCACTTACTGTAGTTATTAATGTGTTTGAAGCGCTGAAGAGATTATAGCAATGAAATTGATTGTGTGTCTCGAAACATTATTTCTTAAGTCACAGTTTGGTTCCAAAAAATCCAAATCAACAAATAATGCAGTTAGTTGCCTCTACCATACACAGCATGGTTGGATATTGGAATTGTGACATGACCAGTAATTGTATGGAATCTGTCAGTTGCATTTGCTTGTACTGAGCATAAGACACTTCCTGATTATATGATTATATATCACAATGGGGATACACAAAATGTGATAAAATTTTATCATCTAATTGGCACTCAGTTTTGTCTAATACCAGCAGGACATAAGTAGTACAAATTGGAAACATCTAATATAAATTTGATGCTCATACACATCAGTTGTTGCTAGTAAAGGTGCCTCTTACTTGTCCAACAGAATGTCTGACAAATGTGGGGATTCCCAGGGCTGTGTACTTGATCCTGTGCTTTTCATCATGTTTGCTGATAATGTTTCATAATGCCTGAAAGATAAGGGGTGTGTTAGCTTCTAGCTATTATTTCAGAATTGGTAACTTGAGATTTGTGGGGTGAGAGCACAGGTCAAGGAGGGAGGAAAAGGAGCTGGGAATGTACAGTCAGGACCACGTCCTTGAACCTCCAAATTCAGAAGTTACTGGCCCCTAACAATACACATAGCACCACAAAATACATTAATTAAACAATCCTTATGGCAGCTTAAATAAAAGAATTTCTATACTTGATTTCAAACTTTTGCATATTGTGAATGTTGTATTCATTCTTTTGGCATGGTGATTCCCCAGCATCTGAATTTTATGTGCTGACATTTTGGAACACTACAGAATACAGCATTTTCTATTCTGTTGAAAAGAAAGCATATCATGTCTGTATCATAAAGGTTCTTAAAGAAAAATGTTACTGGAAAATAAATGCCATTTTCCTTTGGATATGCATTCTTGGCAATCCCATATTGACAAAATTTGAGTAAGATTATTGCAGTTCTGCCTATAATTAAGTGCTGTTTAAAAGAACTGGTTTTGCATGTATGAGGAAGAGTTTTTCATGCTTATCAAGTCCCTACAAGCAAATGCTTGTAAGGACTTAACGACTATTGGCCATGACTGCCTCCTTCCATGTCCTGTCATATTCATTCTTAATGAAATGTACTGTTTGATGCTGTACAGTCAGAGCTGCTGCTATCACTATTACATAAATGGACTATGTCAGATGAACAGGTGTGCATTTTTTGTCTTAACTGCAGGGCTGGTTGAAGACCGTGTTGGGGCCCTACCTATACATAATCTTTGACAGTGCAGGTAGAACAGTGTAAAAATTTGCATGAAAAGTATGTTGGACACAAAATTTTAAGTATAGCCAGCCATCTCAGGGCCTCCCTAAATTGAGGGGCCCAGTGCATCTTCATAGGTTGTGATAGTTCCCAACTGGTTGTTCCAACCACTTTGCATTTCAGTGAAATTTGGTTAAGATGTAGACCCTGTAGAATTAAGTAAAACCCCAGTTTGTAACTGTGTTCTGTGTGGTTTATTTGTGGCAAACATTAGTCACATGAAAGAAATTACATTTCGTATGATGCTGCTGTAACAAATGGAACCAGGAAGCTCATTTTGAGCCCATTTGCAAGCTAATGAAATGCTAGTTCCAATGCTGTGTCAATGTATGGGCTGTACTGTAGATCATAGTCATGGCCAGTGAATGTGGCCTTGACCATGAGTCACAAAAATGTGGACCATTAATTTTTTTCAAAATGTACATATTGTGTATAATTTAATTTGCAATGTTGCATGTGTGAAACAGCAATGTTGCTACTGGCATATCCATTCAACCTGAAGATTACACCAACGCCCCATTAGTGCCTTTTTGCTCAAACCCCCTTTGCAAATTTATGCATCTCATTTTCTCTTCAACACTCTTCAGCCTTTACTTTAACTTTAATTATCAACCAACAAATGCACTATATAAAATTTCACATTAAAACACTTAAAATTGCTCCAACACGTTTTGATCCTAAGATCATCCTCAGGGATGTTGGGGATGCATCTGGCTGTGGTGTGCGTTGTCTGTTATGTAGTGAGAGACACTACGTAACACACGACGCACACCATAGCCAGACGCATCCCCAACAACGTACTCTTACACAACACGATATGCTGCCACAACACCCTGTTAATATAATGGAATTATTTTGTGAATGTTTTTAAAATGACTTTAGCAAGGA
>Ga0136643_10018835_pt1 | contig 10418 bp, 9 predicted proteins | sample TergutLab28metaG_FD_96883 | JGI IMG/M metagenome (GOLD analysis project Ga0136643, IMG submission 96883) | Labiotermes labralis P1 segment gut microbial communities from Petit-Saut dam, French Guiana - Lab288 P1 (version 3) (version 3) | ecosystem: Host-associated > Arthropoda: Insects >... | reverse complement strand
CAGTCTTCACTTAATAAAGCAACCAATTCCATTTCTCTTTCATTTAACCGTGTCATTGACAATCTCTCCTTAGATTTTAATATGGAGATTATTCCCATTTACACGGTTGTTGATACGCTCTCATATTATTCAATGTGGCTTTTTAAAGCCAATTTGATTAATATTATTAATCTGAAAGGAGGTGCTGTAATGAATATACTTATTGAGCCAAAAGTAAATCCTTTAGATGTTGCTAGTGTACGTTGCGTATGCGATATCGAATGTGTAAAACATTAAAAGAGCTAATGTTACACTGGGAATAGAGGGCTTTTGTTTTTAAGCACCTATTTTCCAGTGTAATGTTGCTTTGTAGGGTTTTACAAATTACTTATATATATGAGGTTGTGGATGAACTTCAAAAACATTGTACGTTTCATGATACCTTTTCTTGCTAAAGATAAAAAGAATGCTTTCATTTATATTGTACTATATTTTTTTACATGGGGCTTTAACATTACCATGCCCTATATTTCGGGTATTTATATTGATAGGCTTGTTGAAGGTGCTAACTTGCCGATTATAATTAGTTTTGTGATATTAGTTGGAGTGCTTAGTATAATAAACCTTGCCAAGGAGACATTTCACCCCATTATGGGTACTGCCTTTAATAATAGGCTTGCATTTAATATTAGTTCACACAGTCTTTCTTACATACTTAAGTCTAAATTATCTAAATATGCGAATGTTGATAGAGCTCGGCTTATTAGTCAAGTAGTTGAAGATACAAGAACGTTAGCGGGGTTCTTTTCTAATGTTTCGGTGAACTTTGTTTTGAGAGCTGTAACGGTAGTAGTCAGTGCTGCAATAATCTTCACAGCAGATAGAACGCTTAGTTTTATAGTATTTTCATTAGTTCCCTTTTATGTGCTGACATATATACTTTTTGAGAGAAAAATGTATGATGCTGACTTAAAAAGTAACATAGCATTAGATGAATATTTTGCAAGCCAATTGGAGCAAGTAAGTAAAATGGATCTTATTAAACGCAATCATATGTTAAATGAATCCATTAGTCGTTTAGAGCACTTCTATGAGAAAAGGCACAATACGGCCGTTAAGGCTGCGGCTTTGATTATGTTCTTTAGCAGCTCCGGAAAAGTAGCGACTATCATTTGTCATTTAAGCGTTATTGGCATAGGTGGGTATAGAGTTTATACAGAGGATCTCAGTATAGGCTTTTTCACAATGATAACAGTTTATTTTTCAATGATAATTTCTAGTGTTGATTATTACTTCAATTTAATAAAAAACTATAATTCTGCAAAGGTTGCCGTTTCAAGATTAAGTAAAATTTATGACGAGATGCCTGAGGTTTATGGGGATAAAACACCTACGGATATTAATAATATAACACTTAGCTCTTTGTCCATGCAATATGGTGAAACTAAGGTATTTGATAAATTGAATTATGTTTTTGAAAAAGGTAAGATTTATGCCATTGTTGGTGAAAACGGTTCAGGTAAGACCTCATTATTAAACTGTATAATCGGCTTATATTCTGATCTATATACAGGGGATATAATGCTTGACGGGGTTTCGATACGAGATATTGATATGCCCTATATGCGACGCTTAAAAATTTCTTTTGTAGAGCAGTTTTCTGAATTTATTAATCTTAAGATTGACGAATATTTAAAATTAGGTATTGATTTCAATGATTCTGTCCAAAGTAATCAAGAATATCTTATAAAAAGCTTTGAGTTGGACAAATTTAATGCTAATGAAACCATAAACGAAAGCGGCAATAATTTTTCAGGCGGGGAAAGGCAAAAACTATCAATAGTTAGAGCGTTGAGTAAAGAATCGCTTCTTACAATTTTGGATGAGCCAACATCTGCACTTGATGAATCCAGCGTAGAAACACTTGCAAGGGTATTACAAGAGAAGAAAAATGAAAGAATAACACTCGTGGTTTCACACGATAGCAGGATACTGGACTTATGTGATGAGGTGTGGAACATTAAACAATCGGAATCATTACGAAGATAGAAATCTTGCTCAGGCTTGGTTAAAAATTCCATATTTGTATAAAAAATGCATAGAAAAATTAGAATTATTTTGCTTATATTGGGTTAATATAAGTAGGAACTTACGAGACGAGTTCAAACGGTATGACAAAACTGTGAGAGGTTTTGGTTTTGAGATTTTGTAACATGCAAGACATTCGGTTTTGTGCTTTTGCACGCCGGGGCTGATGAGTTATCATCAGCCTTTTTCTTTGTGAAGCAGTATCTACCTATATCTAAAAACCTTTCCCGCTTCAATAGTATATTCAGAATGACTCAAAAGCTCAGATACTGTCATTAATTGATAGCCTTGAGCGATAAGGCTTGGAACAATTTTTTCTATAGCCAAAACTGTAACATCATGAATGTCATGAAAAAGTATTATGCTACCATCAAATATATTCTCCATGATATGTTCATAAATGCTTTCCGCAGTAGCACCATATTCCCAGTCTCTTGGGTCAACAGACCAAGATAGTATAGCCATGCCGAGCTCTTCTGATACGCATACTACAGTGTCACTCATAGCTCCATATGGCACTCTGTGAAATATTGGCACAATTCCTGTCACTCTATAAATTTCGTCATTTGTACGCACAATCTGGTTCTTTATATCTTCTCTCGAAAGTGTTGTAAACCTCTCATGATTCCAAGAATGTCCAACAATTTCATGACCTGATTCAAAGGTGCGCATCAAAACTTCTTCATTTCTACGAATTCGCTTTCCAATAACGCAAAATGTAGCAGCGACATTATGGTCTTCCAAAATATCCAAGATTTTTTTAGTGTTCCTGCAAGGACCATCGTCAAAGGTTAAGGCCACCATTAAAGGGGTCGAAATATGAGATGAGGATGAATTGTTAATTTCATAATCATTGGCGGTGATATGCGCTTGCAGTGCATGAAGAGAAAATGCAATAACTTTATTTATAATAAGCGAAGGTTGCGCAGATTCGTAAACTTCCTCCCTGGCACGATACTGATTATATATTAAAGGTTGGCTGCCGAAAGAAGCAATAAGAATAAAAACAAGCATAACAAACACTTTTGAAGCCATCGAAACCTCCCAATACGTACCATAGTTAGATATAGTCTGTTCATAGCAATTATACAATAATCAACAAGAAAATGCACCAATTATTTCTGTAACTCTAATTTAATTTAAAATCCCCAACAAAACTTTATAAAAATAGACTCCTATATCGGTTTCTAAAAAAAATGTTAATAATTGTTGACAAGTTATTAACTGAATGTTACAATAAACGACATGGTAGGATATTTTTAACATTTTTATGAGGAGTTTTGATATGAACAGTCATGGGGCAAGACTTACTACAAAAGATCAAAGATTACATAGATTGATAAAAACAGCTGTTTTCGGAGTGCTCGCAGGCTTTATGATTATGAGCCCTTCCCAAGTTTTTGCAAATAGCGCAAATTCGGTTACGGCAACTGCTAATTTGAGAATGCGGACAGGAGCTACACTTGACTCTGAGGTCATTAAAATGGTTCCAGAGGGCAGCCAAATTCGTGTAATTAACGCCGAAAATCGCGAGTGGTTCAGAGTAGAATTTGACGGTGTTCAAGGCTATATGTATTCTGATTTCCTTGCATCGCCAAATATTTCTTTAATTGCTGGTGCTAATTTAAGGCTTAGGACAAGCCCTTCTCTTGATGGGGGCATAATCAAGACGGTGCCTGAGGGAAGTGTAGTTCAGGTGAGAGGCTATGTAAATAGTGAATGGCATAGGGTAGAATTTAACGGTGAGTTGGGCTATATGTTTTCTGAGTTTCTTTTAGCTCAAGGTGAGACAAGCCCTGTTGCAGATACAGCACCAATTATAGATACACCTCCTGTAATGAATACGCAAAATGCAGAACCTACTCAAGGAACTCCAATTTTTGTTGGTGCTAATTTAAGACTACGTGAGGAACCTTCAACTTCAGCAGAGATAATAAAGACTGTGAGACAAGGCAGTACTGTTTACATAATCGATGATATGAACGATGAATGGAAAAGAGTGGCATTTAACGGCGTTCAGGGATATATGTTTGCAGATTACCTTTTTGAGAGAAGTACAGCAAGCACTCCGGCAGTCAGCCCAAATGGTGTTGAGTTGATACATTGGTCGGAAGCTAGAAACATTGTCAGAACTGGTGTGCCAATTCAAATTACAGATGTTAGAACAGGCATAACTTACTGGGTTAGCAGTTTCTCAAACGGAAATCACGCCGATGTAGAAACGCTTACACCGGAGGACACGGCAACTATGCTTTATGCATTCGGTGGACAATGGACTTGGACACCTAGACCAGTTTGGGTACATATTGATGGGCGAACTATTGCGGCATCTATAAATGGTATGCCTCATGCGGGAAGCACTATCAGCGGAAACAATATGAACGGGCATGTGTGCCTCCATTTCTATGGTAGCCGTACTCATAACGGTACTGTAAGTCATGAGCGTCAACATCAAGCGGCTGTGCAAGAAGCGTTTAATGCGTCTAGATAGGTAATATATAGTTAATTATGGGAAAAGCCCTGTACTGGTTTGAGATAAACCTGTACAGGGCTTTTGAGATACCAGGGAGTTATTAGACTGATGTTCATACTGCATACTATACCAAATCTACTTTAAAATAATCCCAAAGCAATTTCGCTTCAAAATCATCCTTGTGCTAAATTTTTATAGCAATTCTGGTTCAAAATCATCCTTATGCTAAATTTTTATAGCAATTCTGGTTCAAAATCATCCTTATGCTAAATTTTTATAGCAATTCTGGCTCAAAATCATCCTTGTGCTAAATTTTCATAGCAATTCTGGCTCAAAATCATCCTTGTGCTAAATTTTTATAGCAATTCTGGCTCAAAATCATCCTTATGCTAAATTTTGTACTGCCCAGAATCCGGCAATACAAAATTTGCAAAGGCTGTTTTTCGTACAGAATTGCTTTACTGCCCAGAATCCGGCAATACAAAATTTGCAAAGGCTGTTTTTCGTACAGAATTGCTTTATTGCCCAGAATCCGGCAATACAAAATTTGCAAAGGCTGTTTTTTGTACGGAATTGTTTTATTGCCCAGAATCCGGCAATACAAAATTTGCAAAGGCTGTTTTTCACTCGGAATTGCATCTTTATCAGAAAACTCCCAGAAGCTGTCAGCCAACGGCCGGAGATTTTCTGATTCGCTTTGGTCTGTTTTAAGTGATTTAGGTATATTTATTGAGAATAGGCATCCATATTTCCCAAATAGGGATTTCACTACCAACAAGAAGCACCTCTAAGTGAGGTATCGTTTCATCACGCTTATAGTTGCTTGCAGGGAACCATTCAGTCAAAATTCTTGCGTATGCTGCGTCATATGTTTCGCCTATACAGCCTTCTATAGAAAAGACTGCCCATGTTGCAGACGGCACATTTTTCATATCCAAGTTAATTCCGATAGGTGACTCGCCTTTGCACTGCGCACCTATAATTACCTTACTTTTATCATCGACCGGCTCAAAATCATACACGCTTACCTGCCAAAATGGCGCAGTATAATGTTGGCCTAGCTTTGGATAATAGTTTTCAAAAAACTCCTTCACGATTGACGGCATTCCATCTACAAGTTCGCCCGTGATATAACCTGACAATCCCATAACTTGAAAACTTTCCGTTCTCTCAATTCTAAAATTCATTTCGTTCACTCCTTTTATTGTGAGTGCGAAGTTGATCGCGGGATAGGTTTTCAATAGCACACTCGTTTTACGTGCAGACAAGGGTGATGTACCATGTAATTCTTTGAAGGCTCGTGTGAATGCTGTCGGTGATTCATAACAGTATTTTAGCGCAATATCAATAATTTTCTCGTTGCTGCTCTGAATATCAAAAACGGCTTGTGACAGTCTTCTTCTGCGGATATATTCAGAAACAGACATCCCCGCCATGAATGAGAATATACGAGAAAATTCATAAATAGAACAGCCTACTATGCGCGCCAACGACTCGTACTGTATGGGCCGTGTTAAACTTTCTTCTATGTGTGCAATGACGCTGTTCATACCTTTGAGCCAATCCATGCGATCTCTCCTCTCACTTATGATTATAAAGGAATGAAAAAACATTTCTTTGCACTTATTGCTATATTAGGTCAAGTTTGCCTTATATTGCTTCTCGAGATTTATATCACGCACGTTAATGTTTAAGATGTTATGCTTCACAATACATCAGCGTCTATACTCACCTAATGGCGAAATATATTTAGTGTATGGCTGTCTATTAAGCAGAGAATTTAAATTTCTACTCTGGTTTCCATTAGCGAGCCTCGTAAAACATCTATATTAAATCCTTTGCCAATACACTATAAATCGAGTTCAACAACTCTATCTTTTCTTGATTTATTGAAACAAGATTGTCATTATTAAATCTCATACCTTGCTCTCCCATAAAATCAATACAAAATAACATTGTATAAAATGCTACTGCTTTTCTTTGGGTTTTGTCTGCGTGGAATTCATTAAGCCAGTAATCAATGTATTGCGTGTCCAACCTCATAGAGAGCAACGCCATATTTGTAAGCCCAACAGTTATAAGAGGATCGCCATAGCATAGACAATCAAGGTCAACAATACCCGCCAGCTTTCCATTGTGAACAAGTACGTTTTTAGTTGTTATATCATCTAAAAAAGCTATAGGTTCAATATTTGAAAGATAATCGCTATGATTATTCATAATAGTAAAAACATTATCGCAGACCTGAGAAGAAAAAACTTTGTTCGCAATTATTCTTCTGCGTGACCTCTCGATACGGCTTTCAATATATTTGGGCCAAGTCGTAAACGAATTATTATCATAGCCGTATATTCCACTAGATGGCAAAGCAGATACTTTCTTTTGAATTTCAGACAAATCCTTGACAATTCCATGCTTTTGCGATCCGTTAAGAGTGTGATATATTTCACCTATATCTTGCCCTCGGATAAATGTGATAAGAGCATAGTATACATTACCGTACTGTCCGTGATTTAATATGTTAGGTACCGGTATATCAAGCCTGTTAAGTTCATTCAGCCATTTAATGGAGCCAAAATAAAACTTTTTATTCTCCTCACTCGTTATTCTCAAAACATATTCGTCTATCTTAGTTTTGACATAATAAACGCTGTGACAGTTCCCGGTTGTGAATCTCGTTAATTCCATTGGAACTATATTTAGTTCATTGTTCAATATATCTACTGCAATATCCTTTTTTGAATCTGAAATAATTGGCACAATACTACTCCCATATTAGACTAATCTCTTGCTACAATTACCAAAAGCAGCCCTTTATTCACAGAAACCTTCGCGTATTCCGAAACCATTACATTACTAACCCCTAAGCTCGCACCCATTAACAATGCCGCATTACACAACGGATATTCAAGTCCTTCGGTACTAACACCATAGCAATCGGACAGAGGTAAAAGAGACACAGTAGAAAATTCAGGCTCATACAGCTCAAGCATGGAATTCGTCATCATAATTTTATTATGTTCATCTAAAATTACCGCATTTTCACCACGCTCTACAATGCCCTTAAGCAACAGAATATTTGCCAGGCTATGATCCATGCGGCTGCCTGTTGCGGCGAGTAATAAAAAGTTTTTAAATCCAACACCTTGCGCATATTGTAACGCAAGTTCAGTATCAGTCAAATCCTTATTAGCAGGGACACGTATTGTTCGAATATTTTCTGGAATATTGTTATCACCTATAGAGTCAAAATCACCCACAACAGTATTTACTGCAAGATTCATCTTTACGGCATGATTATAACCGCTGTCTGCGCAGATGATTACATCGTCATCTTTTATCTGAACTCTTAAAAACTCATAATCTGCAATACATCCACCGCTTAATATGACTGCTCTCATTATTTCTCCTCTTCGATTATTTCATATGTCAGGCATTGCATAGAAACCATTACTTTTTCACGGCTAAACTACCCTAAAATTGCACCGCATATACTATTGATTTATTCTTGGGCTAACATTATCTACTTACCATATCATAAAAGGATAGTTTGTCAAGTATATAGCCAAATGCTCCCGAATTAGTAAAAAAGCTAGTTAATGGTTCTGATGCATATAGTTATCGAGTCGTTTTTTGCTACAATTTGAAACATGGATATTATTTACTATTTGTCCGAGAAATGTTATTATTTGATTGGAGTTGATGAATTATGACATTTTTAAAACGGATTATGTATTATTTGCAATTTTTAGCTAAGGGAAGAAAAGAGGTCTTCAAGACTTTAGATGAGGAGGCAAATATTTATTACGACAGATGTGACTACATAAGATCTACGTGCGAGGCGACTCTGTTTTCGCTTATGGTAGCAAATATTTCCTGCGAAATATATGAGCAGCTAATAAATGGCTTCCGCCACAAAATTAGGGACGAGCTGTTTAGCAAGGATGCGGTTAGGGCTATGTATAAGGTTAATATTATGTACTTCTACATCAAGCTGGCATATGATTATTCATATGAGTGGGAAAAAATAAAAAAGTATGATTTGATTAGCGTCCCATCCCTTAGCCTTAGAGAGAGAAGACAACTTTCAAGTTTTCTAACTATGGTAAGGCTACGCCCGGATACGTTTGAATTTGAGTTTTTGAAATACTATTCTAAAGCTGTATTTAACCAAAACTCACTAAACCCCTATACAGTTGCATTGGCGGGAAATATTCTTTATAATTCTTATGAAGGATTTGTGGAGGACTTTAGTATGCATATGACGCAGTTTAAAATTGCATAGCATAGCTAAATCATTTTAAAACGGGCCAAATCGAAACAGAAGAGCTCCGGGCGTTGGCCGTCGGCTTATAGCTGACAGCTTCTGAGAGTTTTCTGATGAAGATGCAATTCCGTGTGAAAAACATTATTTGCAAATTTTGTAATGCCGGATTCTGGGCAATACAAAATTTAACGCAAGGATGGATTTGAACCGAAATACTTTGGGACTATTTTAAAATAGATTTAGCGGACAAGCCTCCCGATTGGGGTTGGTATTTTGCGTGAATTTACGTCAAATCAGAAAAAAGCAATAGACGAAAGAGGGAAGAACATTTTAGTATCCGCTGCTGCGGGCAGCGGAAAGACTGCCGTTCTTGTAGAGCGCATTTTGCGCGTTATAACGGATGAGGATAACCCCGTGGACATAGGTAAATTGTTGGTCGTAACCTTTACCGAAGCGGCAGCTCTGGAAATGCGGGAGCGTATCCTAAAGGCTTTAAACGAGAGACTAGGGGCAGAGCCTAGCAATAAGCATATTGGGAAGCAAATCATGCTTATGCCCAAAGCACAGGTCAGCACGATACACTCTTTTTGTAATTCGGTACTTAGGAAAAATTATAATGCACTTGGGCTTGACCCTGCATTTCGCATAGGTGACGATATTGAGATGGACATTGTGAAAGAGGATGTCCTGGAAGGCATTTTTGAAAATGAATATGAGAAAAAAGAGTCTGTGTTTTATAGACTTTTAGAGATTTATGGCGGTAAGCTGTATGATAGAAATTTAAGGGAGCTTATCCTTCGGATGTATAGTTTTTGCGAGTCAAGCCTTGATATGAAAGCTTGGCTCCTAGAAAATGCCGAAATGTTTAATCTAGACGAAGCGAAAAACCTAGACGAGAGCGTGTGGGGGCAAATGCTGGTACAGCAAATTAAAGTAACGCTTGAGAGTGCGCTTATATCTGCAAAGGAGGCCATTAAATACTGCGAGATGCCCCATGGGCCTTATAAATACTGTGATGCGCTCCTATCGGATATTGAATGTTTAAACGATCTGCATAAAATTTGCAACACAGGCAACTTTGAAGATATAAATGCTGCACTTAATAGGCTCGCATTTGTTGATTTAGCACGCATAAGCAAGAAAGATGATGTAGATGAAACCCTTAAAGATATAGTTAAAAACATACGTGATAAGAAAGTGAAGAGTGCGATTAAAGGCATTAAGGAGAAGTTTTTTTGGGGTACCCTAGACCTAATGAAGCAAGATATCTTGGATATCTATCCTGTTATGAAGAAGCTATGTGCTCTAGTCATAGAGTTTATGGAAAAGTACAAAGAAGAAAAACTGGCCGCAGGCGTATTGGATTTTGGGGACTTAGAGCATTACACATATCAAGTTTTGTCAGAGAACGAGGATATAGCGGCTGAGTACAAAGAGGGATTCCACGAAATATATACCGACGAGTATCAGGACTCCAATATTTTACAGGAGAAGATTTTGAGCCTGATTGCCAGAGATTCGGGCAGGTTCATGGTTGGCGATGTAAAGCAGAGCATTTACAAGTTCAGAAGAGCAAATCCTGATATATTTATCGAAAAGTATAATGCCTAT
>Ga0136643_10018833_pt1 | contig 10418 bp, 9 predicted proteins | sample TergutLab28metaG_FD_96883 | JGI IMG/M metagenome (GOLD analysis project Ga0136643, IMG submission 96883) | Labiotermes labralis P1 segment gut microbial communities from Petit-Saut dam, French Guiana - Lab288 P1 (version 3) (version 3) | ecosystem: Host-associated > Arthropoda: Insects >... | reverse complement strand
GAGACCAACTTGATGTCACTTGCTTTATTATTTCATTATTTAATGCTCAACATGTTTCGGATGTTAATACATCCATCCTCAGGAGCTTGCGACTTATTTGTTGAGTTATTTCATGGGTTGTATAGCTCTGGTACGATGTGTGTTGGTGTTACGTTGTGGTGTTGGCTGCGGTGGTGTGGTATCCGGATGCAGGCTGAAGCCTGCGTAAGGATACCACATCACCCCAGCCAAACCACAACGTAACACCAACACACATCGAACCAGAACAATACAACCCATGAAATAACTCAACAAATAAGTCGCAAGCTCCTGAGTATGGATGTATTAACATCCGAAACATGTTGAGCATTAAATAATGAAATAATAAAGCAAGTGCCATCAAGCTGGTCTCTCTTTATTCAACTAACACACAAAGTAATATAAAAGAAATGCAACGAACTTATACTCAAGGCCTGGAAGTCGTCATTCAATTCAAAGTCCGAAGTACAGTAAGCCCAACTTAACCGACCTTGAAACTGATGGCTGTTACAGTTCTGAAACAAGAAACAAAACCTAAATGTCACAGTTGGCTGCAGCGGTTAAACCTCGTACTTTAAATCGGGAGATGCCCCTACCGAAATCTTTGTCAAAAATCTATTAACCCCAGAGTTTTGTTATTTCCTTCCGTCCCTCCAGGCAAGTGTGCGGTATCACATCTTAAATTTGTACATGACTGTTTCTTTCTTTTCCAGTTCATTATCACCAAGCCATTCGACGACACTCCATTACTGACACGTTCGTTAGCCCAACACCTTACGTTCTCAACTTCCAACTCTAAAGAAAGATGGCCACGTCATCTTCATGCTCTACTCCAGTTCACTCTAGAACAGGCCATGAGACCCCTGAAGTGGAGTAGAGGTATCGCTATACTTTTCCTGTAACTTCGGAGCTAGATTGGTCTGATTGGTTAACGCCACACCCGGTTGTTCTAACGCCGGGAAAGGACACCCGGCACTCCACTGTATAGGAGGCTGGGTGGACACTAGGGCTGGTCTGGATGGGTGCGAAAAATCTCGCACCCACATGGATTCGATCCCGGGACCTTCCAGCCTGTAGAGAGTCGCTATACCGACTACGCTATCCAAGAGTCTGTTATAATGAATAAGAAGAGGGAATATACACTACAAATCAAACTTGGTTCCACTGTTATTATCTCATTAGTCTTCCAGCGTAGATACAGAAAAAAGGTACAGGAATTAGAAAGACGACAGATTGGGAAACCATAATTTCAAAGGGGATTTTCATTGTAGGTCTACACAATGACAGTAACATTGTATGTACATAACGCTGTTCGTTATTGCAGCAGGCATAGCATAGTCGGTATAGTGATTAAGCTACGGGCTGGACACTAGAGGAATCATGGTTCGACACCTGCCAAAGTAAACAGATTCATCTATTCTTAGTAATCGTTCAGAGATTGACTTTGAGGCCCAACCAGTACCCTGTTCTCAGGGTACCGGAGGGGAGTTGGAGGAGGCTTTCCCCGGAGGTAAGACGGCCGGCGCTTGAAGACAGCCATTCATCCTATAATCCAGGAATCGAAAAGACTGTTGACCTAGGAAAAGGAGGCCAGTGCTTAAAGAGAGTCATTCATTCTACACTCGAGCAGTTGGTCGAACTGTTGACCCATTTTGAACTCAGCTATCGAGCAGAATTTTGCTGACAACTTTCTGATTTGTTTTCTAGGGTTTATGACAAAGCACTCCTTGAACTAAAACGGGAGACTAACTGCTGTTGTGGAATGTCACAAACTCTCCCATCCCCACGGCCATACTTAAGAGTAGTGGCCATCTCGCGCATGGAGCAAAAGTAACGATCACCTTTCGCTCGCCAGTGGACGAATGCAGTAACATTCTGTAACTGCTCAGCAATTAAGTTCCTAACCAGTTCATTTGTCAGCTGCCTTGAATTAACCATCCTCCCTTCCACGAAACAAGAGACCATATTTAAACACAATTGGTAACTGGACACTTCTCTTTCAATATTTAGGCCCTACAGCTGGTCAAAAACGGGGGGACCGCGGTGGCACAGAGGTTAAGGTGCTGTGCTACAAATTGGAAGGTCGCTGGTTCGATCCCAGCTGGAAATTTTTATTGACATAAAATCCTTCCGATCGCACTATCGCACTATGGCCCTGGGATCGATCAGACTCTAAACAGAAATAAGCACCAGGAGCATTTCCTAGGGGTAAAGGCGGCCGGTGCGTAAGGCTGACAAACTTATCACCATCCTGTGCTGTTGTTATGAAATCTGGGAACCTTAACTTCCTGGAACACTCTGGACCACTCCAGGCCTGTAATAGGACTGCTTTACCTTTACCATTTGGTCAAAAACAAACATGTAAGAGTCGTAAACAAGTGTGAATATCAACACAAATTGAGCTTGATGTTTGTGTGATCGTGCATCACTGATACAATAATATAAACAGCCAACTAGATGCAACAATAACAATTTTTTATTGATAATTAAAACAGCTCAGCATGTTTCCGGCAATAATTTCGCCCATCCTCACCGGCGATGCTGCAGCACCGCCGGTGAGGATGGGCGAAATTATCTCCCGAAACATGTTGAGCTGATTGTAAATATCAATAAAAATTTGTTACTGTTGAATCTAGTTCGCTGTTTATATTATTGTATAAATTAAGCAATGCAGCATCAACAGACATAATAGTATCAAAACCGCAGCAAACCCAATGTTGCCAGTACAAAACTTCTTCCACTGCTCCTGCGTTCAAGAAACTAGGTTTACAAGGAGGGGTAAAAAAAAACTGTGTGGGCCCCGTTCTGTGTGGGGAGAAAGTCGCATGCGGCGGCGATGCACTAGGCGGTAGTTTACGCCTGATAGGGTCGTTTCAGTGGGACATTTATTGTGAATTGTGAGAAGCAGCAATTTTTATACTGAAACTTGGTGGCTCTCTAACGTACAATGGAGTGAGTTGACTTTTAGGACCAGATGTGACCCCACAACACGACCAGAGCGCACTTTACAGGCGTGAAAGTAGAGGAGAACCGTGTCGGCGCGAGGATGAGTGAGTTAGCAACGGATATATTACACTTCAGACGCTTCTCAAGCCAGGGCAATCCAAGCTGCATTAGCAGCGAATTTCCCAGCACTGACAGGAATGTTACACCTCCAGGCATCTGTAATGTTTGGGCAGTTCTCTTTATAAACGACTCGTTTTAGAAACATGTAAGCCAATATCACATCTCGAGAGACATGACCGGTACGATCAGTTCAGATTGCTGTATTAATAAACCTTCAGGAACAGACAGGTAGGCCCATATTACACTTCTACAGATGTGTGAAGTCTGATAAATCAACTTGGAAAATTGTATGTAGTCAAACACAACTGTGTCACATGAGGTGTATTTAATGACTATATAATGGATACGTGCGCGTGCATGCTTATAGTAAGACCTTAAGTTCCCCTAAGACAACCTGAATATGGCCAGTACAGACCGAAACATGTAGATGTCCATTATATAGTCATCAAATACACCTCATGTGACGCAGATGTGTTTGACTACATACCATTTTGCAAGTTTCACACACACAACGGGGATGACACACTTCCTAGATGATAAATCAAGATTAGTTTAATAATCCCACATCCCGACAGAGAGCAGTGGCTCTAATGCTCAAGGTATGCGACCTGGAATCTTGCGGTACTGACAAAATTACAGACCATTCGCTGCTAAGTTTGAAACGGATTAAACAAACCACGTCCTATGACAGATCCTTTTAAAGTGTAGCGTTCGATGTGCCTAATTAAATTCAAGTAGAAATAACACTTCAGTCTCTAAGCAAACTACTAACCACCTTCATAAGGGGCCCTTCATCGTTACCACCAAACATGTATGTCAGAATACCAATGACGAACTTACCACCTCCACTAGAAAGGACTAGCATGTTGAAAGAGATATTGGCGTTGTCAGACCCTCTTAAGGGGCAGCAAAACGATTTCAGTATTTTAGGACGCATGCTGTACCCTGTTGGCTGCAATGCTAAAATATAATACATTTTGAATAACGCAGGTTCTTGGACTGCCCTACAGATTACAGCCGATAACTATTTACCAATACACACGACGGCACATCCCAGAAGACTTCGGTCTTCATCAACACCACTGTGAAAACCTTAAATCTCGCACAGTTTTTCAAAATCTGTAAATTACAAACTTTGTACGAAGTGAAACGTTTATGACTACCGAAAAATATATTCTAACGACAAAGCATTAAAACTTTTTCTTTCTTATTATGACCCATTTCTATTTACTTAGTGTAGGTGCACAGCGGCATGTATTTGATCACACCCAATGACAAACAGAAACACACACACGCACTCAGTAGGACTTAGGACTCCTCTGGACGAGGGATCGACCCGTTGCAGAGGCCTCTGACAACACACACAACACTCATAAGAGACAGACATCCATGCCCTTGGCGGGATTCAAACCCGCAATCCCAGAAAGCAAGGGGCCGTAGACCACACCTTAGACCGGACGGTCACCGGGTTCGGCTGCTATAAAATGAAAGGGGAGAAAACAGAATGCTCAAGAAATCAAAAGAACAGAAACAAAACACGAATATCGTGGATAATACCAGAAAATGCATGAAATTCAAAATGTTAGAGGTGGCACAGTTCTTCGAATCCCTCGGTTAGAGTCAATTAATGTTGTCCGTCCGGCTACTACGTCCACGCAATTAAGGCGTTCAGGGCGTCTGTGTTTGGAGGAAGACTTAAAATCGGCATAGTTTGTCGGCATCAGACGACGACCCACGGCCCAGCCACTAAAGACCTCAAGCACCAGTACTAAAGAAGAGGCAAACAGTAACATTCGTAATCGAAGTCTGGTATTCCAGCCCTTTGCAAGTCTGAGTAACTTGTCATGGGTCTTGGCCACAGCACAGGAAATCGGAACCAGCAATAAAATTAATTTCATGATATTAAGAGACCTCTACCACGGAGCCCGCTGGCTTGCCCTGACGGTGTCACAACTCTTGATGAAGATGAACAAATAAAAAAAAAAAAGAACAGTAGAGACACGTGATTACCGTCTCCAGAGAAAACCTGTAAGTACGACGGAGTATTTACAAACGCTATATGATAGTTAACCGGTCCCACCGGCCGCGCGGTCTAAGGCGTACGTCTGCGGCCGCTCACCTGCTAAGATTGTGGGTTCGAATTCCAGTGGAGGTATGGATGTCTGTCTTTTGTATGTGTTGTGTGTTGTCAGGTAGAGGTCACTGTCACGAGCTAATCACTCGTCCAGAGTAGTCCTACCGTCTGTGGTGCGTCGCTGAGTGTGATCTAGAAACGTCGTGAATGAGAAGGCCCTGGCCCACTGGGGGGCTGTCGCGCCATATAAATAAATATAATGGTAAAGAAGAAAGCCCAGTTTTGCATGAGCCATGCACGTTAACAATTATGGCAATAGAATACATCGCAATGATCACCCCGGTTTTGGAGGTGCTTGTTCTGAAATAGCGCCTCCCCACCCACCCTCCCCCCGCAACATCCTCCTTTAATACCGTTGGGCTCTCTTGTGTAACAACAAGATACAATAGTCTTTGTGTCCAGTGCGGTTCCTCGCCAGTTTCTCTGTGTTAAGACTGAGGGGGTTATTGGAAGAGATTGAGCACAATTATTGCTGGACAGTGTGGGAGGTAGCCCAGGTCCGCACTAGACACATGACCACTACTAGAACCACGACAACGAGGAATTAATTAAGGAAGTTTAGCCCCCGGCTGTAACGTTGCCATAATAACGGTTCTCTTCTCTGTGAGGCGATGTCCATACACACACAATGCCATTTCCTTTCAGCACATCTGTATTAATCAGGGGTGTCCATAACTGATTTGGCTTCATTATTAGTTACGAAATTCGAATCCGTATCAGTTTCTAAATTTACGGAATGCATACCTATGAAGAAAATCGCAAAGTCATGTCACGAAGTCTATCGGTCGGTACTCGAAGCAGGGGCTTATCACATTCAATGCACAGTTGATTATAAAATCACTTACAATAATTTAAGGCACACGGTGACACAGCCATTTGATATTTGAAGTGAATCCACCACAGGAACCGTAATGTCTTAGCCGCTCGTGAGCCGGCTCTCCCTTTCTCGGTCCAGGTGCATCAGATCTTCGAGTTTACTATGTGGAAAGGTAGGTGACAGAGGGCCTCGTCGATACGGTTTCACTTCTAAATTTTTTACAATTTTCAAACAAATGATAGCGAAAGGAAGGTGGCACTAGTGGTATGAGTCATTCCTAGACTACGCACGAATATATAAATTAATAATTTCAAAAGCGAATCCAAGCAAAATGAACGTATTCTTACAGTTGCACTTGCGCCAGCTTGCACCATAGATGGGGCAGTTTGGCACATAACAAGAGGTAGGTGGCCACACTGTAAAATGTGATGTATGATCTGCAAATATATTGTACGGAAGCATAAATGACGCTAAAATATTTCATTGCTAGGAACATACTGAAACTGATTTACAATCCGTACAAAACTAAGGTAAAACTGCATTAGATTGGAATCCTCATGGTTATAGAAGGAGAGGTAGGCCGAAGAGAACGTGGCGAAGGACAACAGAGGGTGAGATAAGAAGCACAAGAAGATCATGGAACGAGGTCAAGGGGATAGCTGGAGATATGAATGCCTGGAAGCTCTTCATGGATGTCCTATGCTCCACAAGGAGTAAAAGGATTTGATGATGATGATGATGATGACAAAACTAAGGACTGCCATTAAAAGTTACACCGGAAAATGAAACTCATTACAGAGATATATGTCCACAAAACTTTAGAAATCTTCATCTGATACATCCGACCTGCAGGCAGGACAAATATATCCCCAGGAAACGCCATCTTTGCATTTTTAATGGGCCCACAGTTGGCATTAGGTGCACCGAACCCATATTTTCCTTGCCATAATTCATTTAAGTATCTGTCCAAGCGAAACAAACTAAATGTTTCCCCACCATCTTCGTCTGAGCAGTCTCTCTGAATTGTTCTCAATGCTTTATTCTCCTTGGAATCTCTTGCTGAGTTATTTAATAAGGCGCCTCTTGTTTCCCTTCTGATGTGTTTTTTTTGTAGCTTGTTTCAAGGAGTTCCGCTTATCTCGCAAAGCTGCTTTCACCGGGGTACCCGTCAGGACTGCTGTAGCTCTCTTCTTTCTAGTGTTTCCTCTTCCTTTCCTGCCTGTAGATTTAGGAAAAGAAAGGACAAGTCCAGTAGTTAAGGACGTGCTTGAGGACGAATTTGTTTCGGCAGTTCTTTTGGAAGGACCTGGTTCGGGAAAAAGATTGTTTAATAGTCTGGCTCTCCAGACTCATCGTGGGTAATTTTCCATTACTTTCATTCGATGTTGCAGTGTATGTGGCTGGAGCTGGTGTCTGTTACGTAGAAGGACAGAAATTCCTTATCGGGAAGGACATCTCTATCGCAATGAAAAGTTCGAGTAGCCAAAAGTCCGTCCTTGACATTTGCAGGGTTAGCTGCGAAGTTGAGACGCATGTTGATAATCCCAGGTATATTTTAAATTGTCATCATTTGTCCTGGGTGGTTTGTGATCCATGAGTCACATGCACGATTGGCACAGGGTTGTACTGGTCTACAGACACTCCTATCAAGCGGCTGGGAAGAAGAGAAGACTCATGCCGTTTACCTTACAGCAATCAAGTGCAGTAATCCAAATGCGAATAATGATTGTCCAAGAGAAGAACTGGTGGCGGTTCTGTTGAAGGTTACACATGGGAAAGATGTTTCGAAAACTTATAAAAATGTTCTACCTTTGTCCATTCAGTAGGATTACCATCACCTTGACTACCTACCTACAAGACAATCATATACAAAATGGGTACGAAAATTCACCCTGGGCACAATGAAAAACGGCGGTATTGTGGTTCCTGTCGCTGAAACGCCAGAGCCAAAGTTACTAATTTCTTACGTTCAGCGGACACCAGTCTCCCTATCTCTTTACAATCACAGCGCGCACTAACTCTATCAGCTCTCTGCGCGGTTCTTACACCCGTTTCGTCGCGCGGCCCAGCCCGCAGACGATCAAGCACTTCTTTCAGATTAGAAATAAATTAACATTAGTCTTGTCAAAACCTGAAGCTATGTTGATGCTTCTTCCCTCAGGTTTGCGCTGCATAAGAATCGGATGCCTTTTCAAGAACTCGGAAAACCATTTTGTGCCTACCATTTTCGTATCCCTCTAACCTTCAGGGATCTTTATATTTTATGCCAATGCGTACTCAAATGGAAACTTTCTCACTTCCTTTGCAAACAACCCACCGCATGTGTCTGATGCCCTTTCCAAATAATTCTCTAAGTTTTCTACTTCAGCATCACTGAACACCTGCGGAGGATATACAGTTTAACCTATGTTTAAAAATTAATCAGGCATGCGATAAGAGGTATGAGAACTTTTAATTTGATGTAACGGAACAAAAACCAACAGTAAAATTATCGCAGACTTTTGGTTTACTTCCTCTGGTCACATATATCTTACAGTACAAACACATTTGAACGAACATGGCGAGTGTTCTTGTATACTGTACTGAACGTCGGATTCTGTGAAATCCCTCTCATATCATCCTTAGAAGCTCTGCTGGAAATTACTTCCTTTTGGGGACCAGGGAGTTAATTAGCTACTTCATATAATGCAGCCAATGAACCAAATTCTTAGTCTGTGATCTACATCGCACCACGCTGTTATTGCCTGTACGTTCAACATTCAGAAACTCCGAACTTTTACACACCGTGTACCTATGTGCGTAGTATGATTCTCAAAATAAGCACTGATTATTTCCCTAAAGAGCATTAAATGGCTAGTTCTATTACAGTGACGGACTGCGTTTTCCGTGAGGCAGAAGATGATATTTTAAGCATGCTTCAGATACAGTTTAGCCTCTGTGGAATAATATCGCCTCGCGTTTAGGTTGTCCATCGTAAGTAAGTCAAGTGGGATAGTGATGACTTTAAGAAACAAAGCAAGTGACGTCTGTGTCCGGCCGACCTTACTTTGAAACTTCGGCGCCAGCCAGCAAGAAATGGAGAAATTTGGTCTGGATATTTGGCTACCGACCCTATATCAAAATTAGGAAGAAGGTGTAGTTGTATCAACTTGTTAGAGTACATCTTTCGTTAGTCAAAAATTTATCGAGATTCTTTAGCTAAAGGTAGTAAATGTGCAGAAGACACAGGTTCGATCCCTGAGACAAAAGTCGGCAAAGAAATTTTACGTGGCTTGGTGATTAAATATGCGCAAACCACCCTTGTTTCAGCCAGCACTTAACCCCTTCTCACGTTGCGGGTACACCTGGTTCGCTAGACACCTGGCCTGCGTAATAGGAAACATATAGAAACCAGAGTTTCAAGCGGAGCCAAAATCCCGCGGCGTAAGCGAAGGGCCAACCAGAAAGGTTCGAAAGTACTTAGAAGGTGAAGCTGAGCCGCGCACGGATCACTATTTCGGTTTATTATTATTCTCCGTCGCACCAGCATTAACAAAGGGCATGCACATTATTACGCACAAGGTCCATGAGCTCGACAGCGCGACAGACAGACATATGTGACAACGACTTTGTGGTAGTTCAATTAAAGTTGTCACATCTGAGAAAGGTGTGTTACTGTTTAGAGTGGCGTTTGTATCTGGAATGTGTAGTGGCGTAGCCCAAAGCCCGCCCCGACATTCCTCTAGACGGGACGTCATACCCAGCGATCCTTCAACCGAAATCTGCTGATAACAGACGGGCAGAACTCTACTGAAGCTGAGCAAAGCGAGTGGGCGGGTGCACGCAGTATGTATTGCCTCACGCCAAGTGAAAACAAGCACAACTGCACCATTGCAAGAAACTATTGAGTTGACGTCTTCTGTATTATAAAACTCTGTTAAGAACCATCATGCATCACTGCAGCATTTCAAGTTACATGGGAAGTGACGTCGTATGCATACCACCCCCTCCCACCCCTCCCCAGCTGAATTTCCCATGTATTTGAACAATCCACAAATGTCTCACAAGATACCTGCACACGTGGCCTCCCATCAACATGTTGGTACGGTGTATTTTGTGGATTTTGTGGTATATTTTACGACGCTGTGAACCGTTTGGACTAAAGACAGGTACCATCAAGTGGAAGGGTGCTGGATAAACTGCGAATTAGAAAGCATGTGGCGGGGAGACGTCTGTGCCTAATTAAGTTCTAATCCCGGCATGCTCAGGGAGAAGCCGAAAGAAACAACGCAAAAACTGCCAGTAAAACCAGCGTACTGGCCCAGTTTCGAACCGATACCTGCCGGCACAGACCCAAACGGTTATAGCAACATCTAACTACTACCTACTACTACTACTACTACT
>Ga0136643_10018830_pt1 | contig 10419 bp, 7 predicted proteins | sample TergutLab28metaG_FD_96883 | JGI IMG/M metagenome (GOLD analysis project Ga0136643, IMG submission 96883) | Labiotermes labralis P1 segment gut microbial communities from Petit-Saut dam, French Guiana - Lab288 P1 (version 3) (version 3) | ecosystem: Host-associated > Arthropoda: Insects >... | reverse complement strand
TTCAGTAACGTACGTCTTGTTCTCCTGAAGATGGGCATAATGATGCCCGAAACATGTTGAGAAATTGTTAAAAATAAACATCTAACTGTTGCATCTTGTTGGTTTTCTCTCTCACTTCACATGGGAAGTGTGTTATCCTGGTACCTACTTCACAGTGCTGGCAACTTGGCCACTGTCTCCGTCATGTTCCCCACACTGGTATCTATGACAAGTTTAAAGTGCGATATCTTTTCAGTTATTTAAATAATTACACGTTCCTACTGCTTGTTACATTACCACTACTTTATACAATTCTGCCTGAACTGCATCTGATTCACTACCTGCCGTAGTGGCTAATGGCTGCTGATGAATCCTAGGCAAACCAGTAACCTTAGCTCCTCCATACAAGTACCCATCAACTCCCCTTTTGTGGGTCTACCTATGTTTTATGTGTTGTCACACTACTCTAACATTCTAATTAATTATTTGTATCTTTCTGCTTACCCTTCTTTTTCTGCTTCCTACACTCTTTCCAAATTGTACAGTTAGCCTTGATGCCCAACCTCCTACCCAGAACATGAAGACCTTTCCATAACCACACCCATTGGCTTGGAACCCTTTTTGACCTTTTCTACCCGCATCAGCCAACCCACACTAGTGTCCAACAGCGGTATGGGGATGACATGGTGGTAGGCAAAGAAATTTAGGAATTATTTTTCCCAGTAATTGAATTTAGCAACATTACTTCCACTATTAAAATTGTGTTGAAATGCAGTGAAAAAACATCTATAAAATGTAGACCAAGTGACAATTTCATTGTTCAGTTATAAATACAGCCTCTACTCTGTCTGATCACAGTAAAATAGAGAAGCAGCAAGTAGAAAATTTGGTTTCCACAGCAAAACATCCCAGAATACCAGTACCTCAAAAGTAGGCATTAATATTTGCAGTACCTATTGGTACACGTACATATTTTGTATTGTAATAGTGGTAGGTGTACATATTTTGTGTTGCAACAGTGGTACGCAATAAAGAAAGCGTGAAAAGCACTTCGATATAACACACATTTGTTCCATGTGGTTGTACTTCTTGCACTACTGAATCCCGAAAATGAAGGTAGGATTATCCTCTGAAACATCAGAACTTCTCTCCCAGGAACACAGTGTCACATCCCAGATTCTTATCTTTAGCAACATTATTGTGAGAACCTCTGCACGTAAACTCTCCATCGCAATGGCAATGGAACCCTTTTCTTAATGTATGTGTCAGAATTAAACTTTCTACCAAAAAAAATAACCATTAAACATGTTCAAAATCACCCATTCTTTTAAATTAAATCATACCCTTTTATTCAAACTAATACATCATGGTTTCAGACAACATGAGTTTATAGTTAAAGGAGGGGAAGTTTTATTGTATTTTCAGCCTGCACCAGCTCACATGTATAGACATCTTTTGCACACACACATCACATTCAACGCACCATGATACTTCTTGGTATGTACATACATAACATCTATTAATCTGGATGCTTGAAGAGGCTGGATTCTGTGTCACTTCCTGATTTGTTTTATTAAGACTTTTATGTATGAATTTCTCAAGATCCTTGAAGCATCCTAACAGGTGAACAATATGACAGTACCTACGTCCATGCTCGAAAACTCTGAAACTAGAATTTCACCCAACAAAAATTTTAAGATCTGATTTCTACCTCATGTAACTCAACTGCATCTTGATTGTGAAGATGAATCAGTTAATGCTGTTCAGGCATATAAATGATGGCTTACTGTGACAATCAGTTAAAAACCCAATGCACATGCTGTGGGCAAACTGCAGTATTCTGAATGTTAAATCATGTAGTGCAAACAGGAACCAGTATGGTTGCAATAATTAACTATACACTTCTCATGCAGTCTGATTTGCCTGCAAGTACAACTGTTCAAAACAAGTTACATGCTTCTATATATGTATGCAAAGAGAACCTTCCAAAATAAAATGCTTAAAAATGTGAAGTTCCAACAGTGCAATCTTGCATTATTAATGGCAAATAAATGATTACTCCAGTTTTCACTCAATAGAAGATTCCTTGACTTTCAATCACAATCACAGAAAATGAACCAAACTTTCCACCAAAACAATATTAAATGGTTATAAGCCACATAACATTCATTACAAAGATACTGTTCCTATACAAAGCCATTATGATACTGGTTACATCACTTTCCTCAAATTAGAAACCCATGAGCCCAATAAACTCAGTTAATAGGAAACACAACATGAAGCCTAGGTTTATTTTTAACTTTCCACTTAATGGGTTTAAATTCTTTTATGCATATTACTTAATGCTGTCACTTGCTGAGATTATACAACACTGGTGACAGATTAACAAATTAGAATGCAGCATTGGCGGAACACTGACAGTAAAAAACTGAAGTACTGACTAGCAATCCTGTACTAGTATCACTTTGTCCACCAGAAACCCAGAATGGACTTGTACAGAATTGAACCTGGGCTGCAACTAACTGCCTGAGCAATGGCATGGCATGGTTTTTAATTATGTTCTCAGTGGTGTAGACTCTTAATGCATGGGACTCAACCTGGGCTGCAACTAACTGCCTCAGCAATGGCATGGGCCTGGTTTTTTAATGTTCTAAGTGGTGTAGACTCTAAATTTTGGAATGGTATGATTAATGAATATTGAATTTCCTTAGTCTGAATTAGTATCCAACAGAATCTGCTTGGATGGACCCTAAATACAAGCACAACTGCTCATCATATGATTGTGACATTCAGCTGCATTGTGAGGTTTCAATTAGCAAATTCAAGGCTGTTATTTAAAAAAAGTCATGTCACTTTTACGGTTCTGAAGACCTTCAAGAACCTCACTAAAAGTCCAGTGTCTTCTTAGTCATGATTCAATAAATGGGCAGTCATGAATTATGCCAGCAAAAGTCCCCATCAATTCCTGTACAGAAAAATTTTTTTTGGTTTTGTTACCAGCTGCTTTAAGAATACACAGTTGGATGACAGAATTAACATAAAATAAAATATGTTCTTTTATATAAACCAATGAGGCTTACATCTGTTATCACAAATTGAGACTGTTAATATATCATTTTATACAGAAGTGTTTCATCTTAGTGGCACACACAATTTCAACAAAGTGCTGAAAAATATGTAAAGGCAAGCATTTTGTGCACATCCATTTCAAGATACATTCTCCATGGGCAACACGATGCTGCTGTAGTTGTTGGTTCACAATTGCTAACTTGCTCAACAGTGTTCTAATTACATGGCATTACAATGATTACTTCAATTTCAGAAGACTGGTGAGTGTTATAGAATGAATAGCAACACTCATACATTGACAGAATATGTGTTGCTCATGAATGTGTTACTGTACTTAGTGATTACCTTGCACTTAAGTATCAGATAAATTTTCTGGGTTTAACTAACCTGGTAAGTTTTCTGACTTCCAGGGAAGTGAATTTCCATACTGTGATTTTCTAGGCTGTGACACCACGCAGTCATGGAGGATGATACCAAATATTCAGAGGAATACACAGTTTTCTTCTTCTAAAGTGTCATCATCATCTCCAAGATTGGTATCACAGCCCAGTAGATTATAATCTGGAGTACATACCTGATATCAGAAGTTTCCTGTATGGGATTAGAATGTTCCACAAATTTATTTCATCAATATGTACTGTACAAAAGAAAGCAATGCCACATGTCCTCTATACAATTTATTTGCACTTCCCCTTTGATATGGCTGCTCATTACCTTCAGTGATTTAGTCACTCCTGTTAAAATGCCACAAGGACACCAAGGCAGCATTGTTGCTGGTGACTAAGATTCAAATTTGTGTCACTTCAGTGGATCACTGACACCAGAAAGCATTATCAGGCAACAATTTGCATAGTATACATCACTCACCAAAGTCTCAGGTGGAACTAAATGGTCCATCACAAGTCCTACATGGCAGTAAAACATGATATGCATCACTTTCAGAGTGCCTGAATATTTTCTTGCAACTTTATTCCATGTCAATGTTAGGGAATACCATTCGGCACTTTGACACTTCAGTTCTGGATCAGACGAGTACATCTACAACTCCGCTACTGTCCAAATGTGACAACAGAAATCCTTCTCCTTGCCCTCTCCATCAGAGAAAATGTGCAGATGCCAACAGCTCAGGTGTGGCACACTAATTTTCATTCAGCATGTGTGGAATCCACTTTCCACAGGCCTTCTAGCTGTTCAATGAGCAAGCAAACACACTGTCTACAGATATTCCAATTTCTGCTGCAACTGCTACGCACATCGGGATGCAGTCTTCTTTGAGCACAGCACAAACATGCTCCAAATCTCTCATCTGTTGTGGCTGTCAGCATACCACTACAAGGAGCATATTTTGTATTCTTCCACCCACCCACCAGGGGCAGTTTCACAGAATGGGGCATGAGTCACCAGTCCTTCATTCAAGGCATCATCCTCCCATGGCATTTTCACAAGCAGGAAACAAAAATTATCACAGTTAGCACAACTATACACAACAAACTTCCTTGCAGCCATTCTCAGTCCACTATTCAGCTAATAATGAAGTGAACACAGCTTCGTCTCACCATTCCCCCATCAGCACTATTGGGACAGTGCTATATTCTACATCCTGTATCAGTTACTAAGTGGCATAATCACACAGGAAACCACCTGAAATGGAACTGTATTCCTGGCACTGTGCTGATGAAATTGTATTCATCTCACTTTGCTGGTGAAACAGTGGGAGAAAATTCCTCTAATAAACACCTTTCCCAAGTTATATCTACTAATTCTGTTTTACAATAATTAAAACTTTTATTTTATTTATATACACGCGGTTTTTTTTTACTATGTTGTGGGTTCCTTTGTTTTGAACTTATCTTCCACTGTTTGGCATATTTCGTTGTTGCTCCAATATGGCATTTGGAGTCATTTATCTCCATCCTCATTATGCTTGTCGGGTTTTACTTCTGTGTGTTCTGTAACGACGTGTTTCTTCAAGTTTCGTTTCTGGGTAAATCCTTTACCACATTCTTTGCAAACATACTGCTTAACCCCACTATGAGTTACCTCATGATCTTTCAGATTACGTCTCTGTGTGAAGTTCTTACCGCATACAGAACAAACATGCCTTTTTTCCCCAGAATGTGTAGCATAGTGATCATTCAAGTTTCTTCTTTGTGTGAAGCCTTTGTTACACACAGTACAAACATAAGCTTTAATTCCTGTATGGGTGCTCAAATGGTGTTTTAAATTACGACTCTGTGTGAAGCTCTTATTACACACATTGCAAACATGTCTCTTTTCTCCAGTATGTGTAGCTTCATGATCTCTTAGGTTACGTTTCCTGGTAAACTCTTTCCCACATTCCTTACATTGATATTTATCATCCGGTGAATCCATAATGCAGTACTACACAGCGTTGTTAAATAGCAAAGAACTGTTCAATAGTCACAATTCAGGTACCGATACTGCCCAGATCGAAGTTTTAACAGTACCTGCAAAGGTCAAATCACAGATACCAGGCCCTTTTAAATATCTCACACTACTTCTCACAGTCCGAGACAAAGACTCCGTGATTTTTCAAATGTAAATCTACACAATATTAACACCAACAGTTTCTACAAACACGAGCGAAACGTACGTGGCCTTGAATACTTCGACATCGTAATCTACACTCAGATGTCAGTACTGCTGACAAGGCGCCGCGACGATACGGACCTCGGATTATATGAAAGCAGAGATGATATTCCCATTCTTGTAGTGGAGGAAGGTTTGGCAGCACCTGCGTGGGTGGAGCGCCTAATCTGCGGGTGGAACGACCACCCTATACCGACCGGTGTGGAAGTGTTGGGTAACTGTCGGCGGTAGCTTTGATATGCCCTGATTTGGTAAATTTGTCCCCCTTCGAACTTCGTCGTGGACGTATACTCGGCGAGATGGTAAATGTGGTTCTACTCGTTCAGTGATTTTGATATGTATGTCGGTCTTTAATCGATGAAAGCGATCAAATGGGTCAATGTGTAACTCTGACCCATGTTGTAGTGACCGTAGCCGCCCCTCAAGACGATCCGTCGCCCAGCAGGTACTTGTGTAGTACCGGGCATCTTCCGCGCAATGATTAGAGCCTTCAGCATGCTAGCCTTTTGGTCCGATATCGAAACGAAAATGTTTTTATCCGATTCACGCTCTATAACGCCGAATACCGACCGGTCTCCTAAGGGCGTCCCCGACTGTACCTAAAACCATGACGAAGCTTTCGCAAGAACGAGTATGTGAAATCGTACGCGGCGCATGATGGCGGTCGGATACTACACTGCAGGGACTATGTGTTTTATCTGGGCACAACAGAAAGTGTGTCCCAATAGTAACGTAACAGACGTCACGAATTGCTCAAAAAGCACATCACCACCAACCTTTCCCTGCAAAATACATAGATGTTGCATGAAAATGTACTTGCCAGGGATCAGACATCTTCAGATGGTCTTTGTCGAGTACTTTGCTGGCACTCTGTCCTGCCCACAGACTATACACAATGGATCAGAGGTGTCATTCCTTGAGAGAAATTTACCTTGTACGAAACCAAGCTGGTAGCAAGGTCCTGGTGTGTCATAAGTCTAATATTTGTTGAACATAGGATAGACTAGATTAATACTACATAGTCCTAAATGGTTGAAATGGCAAGGAAGTGGAGCCTTGGTTAGATGCGTTCACAAAATTCCGAAAAGCAACTGTCAGCTATATCAAGACTGTCTGCATGGACAAACTTGACGGATTTTCATTAAAGTTGATGTTTGAGTATTTTTCGAAACTCTGTCAAGAAAATTCAATTTTCACTATAGTCTGATAAGAATAAAAGATACTTTACATGAAACTAATATACATTTTTTATTTAATCTTGCTTCAGTCCTCATATCAGAAATATTCCTAAAAAGAGTTGTAGATAAAAAAAAAAGTTTTATAGACATTAACGTTGTTTCGAAAATCATGCCATTTATGAGACTGTGGAACATTATAGTAGAGCCAGGTAGGCCACAGATGACTATATCATATGAGATTTGTAGATCATCTACAAACACATTATTGTGTGTAACTTTTACTGCTTTTTCATGGCAGAAGGGTTGCAAAAACGCAGCTTAATGTTATGTTACACATACACTGCCTGTCATGTTGTTTCATTTCATTTCCTTTCAGTCTATTTTGGGTTAAGGTAGTTCGCATTGTCTTATTGTGTTTAGTGAGGTTCCATGTCTTCTCTGGTAATCCTTGTTTTAGTGGAATGTATTCTCTGTGTTTCTTGTACTGTAGTGTAGCTCTTGTCATGTTTTGAATTATCTGCATTTTCTTTCTGTCTTGATTTTGATCATACTTAGAAAAGGTATGTTAAATTGAACATCATTGAGGAGCACAATAGAATGCTAATATGCAAGAAGGTGTGGGGCCTGACGTAACACAACTTCAATACAACAGCTGTACAATCACACAGGTATTTCACCCATCTCCAGTTTTGCAAAATTAACATATCGAAATTATTTAAGACATAAAAATATAATTAGAAAACCAGACATATATACTTTTCCTATGAACTTCAATTTACATAAATTTCTCTTCAGAACAGGAATGAGACTGGTGTTACACTTTAAATGTAAACTTGAAGATTCTTGAATCATGTCCAAAATTCTTACTGTTGTTTGGAACACCATTAATGAAGTCAATTTCTGTATAGTATGCATCGTTTTGGCAACCATGAATTTAGAATTAGGAGCATGGAAGTCATGCTTGCTTCTTGTATTTCTAAATATGTGTAAACTAATTTGAATTTTTTCCATGCTGTCCACAACAAAACACAATAATGACTCTCCCCCCCCCCCCCCTCTCTCTCTCTCTATATATATATATATATATATATATTCATGGGTGAGTGAAAGTATATTGAATACCTATGAGTAATTTGTGATGTAGTACTTCAAGAATTAATGTGGAATTGAAGAGTTTTACTCACTGTACAAAGTGAGTGTTAGATGTTTCATAATCCTTGCCAGTGTCATTTGTTCAAAGCAATGGGTGCACTGTTAATGACATGCAAGGGAATGTAAAATGAGACTGTTTCAAATAGACACAGTTTTGGGAGTACAAAGAGTCATGTGGGACCAAAGCAGTTAAGTGTCATTCATGTTTGAACACAGACATTTCTTTTTGGCCATGAACTGATTTAATGGAAGTTCTGTGAGGAGAGGCATACTGACATTGTGAAAAGTTAATTTATCCAGTCAAATGCTCAGCCTTTGCATCAAGTGTTGCTGTATATGTTGTATAACTCAAAGAGAGTGTGAATAGTCAGCTGCTTTTGGAGGAAAACATTTGTGGTGGATCACTTCAATATCCAAAAGACCAATCAATTTCACATTGACCGCTGACTTTAGTACTCACTCTTTCCCTGTGTTCTGTGATTGTTTTACATTTTGGAGTGTTCTCTTGTGATGCGTATATCATCTTCTATACTTGCTAGGAAATTTGGGATTGCATATTTTGTACCCATCTATCTAACTGTGAGGGAGTGTTGTTAGGGCTACATGCTTTCTTAACCTTGTCTATACATGACAGAAGATGGGACGAGGCAAATGTAAACATTTCTCAGTCCTTTTTAATGTGGAGACTTCAGTTGTGTCTGAATGATGCTGCAGTCCTGTAGTGAATATGTTCTGTTATCTAAAGCAAGGTGGCCTCTCCACCTCTTGTCCTAAATGTATGTGCTTAGCTGAGATGCAATCCTGTCCAACTCTGCTCTGTCTGAATGTTTCTCAGCTTTTCTTGTATGCCTGACATGACTATTTTAGAGCATGTTTGCGAACATGAAGCACACCTAGCTATGCACAAATTCATAATTTCAGCTGAACTTATGGGCACATGCTTGGATCTTGAAGACCACTTCAGCAGGTGGCCCATGTACCCCATTCCTCTGGCTAGTGTAATCACCTCACATTTCTTCTATGGCCCATTTCTGCAGTATAATCTGGTACTACTTTTCCATCTGTGTTCTGAACACATTTTATCCAGTAATGTCTACTTTTCTATAGGGCACCAATAAATAAAAAACAAATGTTCAGTCACTTCCAAAGATGTAATGATGGTATTACATGACATACAAGTGTTTCCATTTACTGCACTTTGATAACTTTTTTCTTAATATAAAAGTAATGGGTAATTACAAAAATACATACAAGTGTACATAATCACAAGTGACTCATACATTCATTGCAATCAATAGCCAAACAAGGATACTGAGATGGCAGTGAGTTTACATATGGTTCGTATGTCCATTTTGGAAATACGCGTTTGTAAAGATTCATAAGCACTGTGTCTTGAGATTTCAGCTGTCCATCAAACACACACTTCATATGACCATGAGTACCTGAAAGTATAAGTCAGTGGTGTCAGCCTAATACCCATATTTCTACATATATCTACAACATGAACTTCATTGGGTACCAATGAAGTGAGTCACAAGAACATTGCAGCATGCATCCTTGAGGCAGACACACTTCATATACTTGTGCACAGCCATTCTAATACAAGGTCAAAAAACAACAGCCAACTTCTTGAAATGTAACACAGTTGCCATGGCAGAAAATATTAAGTCAGCACATAGCACAGCTTCATGGTGACCCCAGAAATTCATAGCTATTCAATATAGCAACTGTATGCGTACTGGTAAGTAATAAGAAACGACACAACGACAAATGTATGATTATGTGGATAATGGCCTTCACTCTGATACATGAAATGCATGTGTTGTTCAACAATTTAGTGTTGCTGGGCAAAACGAAATGCCTTGACAATAAATCCTATGAAGACCAAAATTATCACACTCAGGAACAAAAGTGTATAGGGCAAGACAGACAGTATTTACTATCAAAACAGCGAACATTAAATTGATTTTAATAATAATATGACCACTTAAAAAATCTATAAATTTCTAATAATTCAAGTTCTTCTTCTTCTTCTTTTTAGGGCCCGTTGGTTTATGCTCTGGATGCACAGCAGCCTTAGGCTTATTGTGCAGCCCTAATATTTCATTCAGCACAGATTCAATAACCCTACGCTTCATATGAAGAGGCAAAGGTCCCTTACTGAAGCTGTGCTTATGTCTTTTGGTTCGACAATCAGCCTCCCAAAGACATTATAACGCTCATGAGCCAACACCTCTCAGCAGCAAATAATGTGCTGCACTGTTTCAGTCTCCATCCCACAGAATCTGCAGATAGGATCCCCATCAAACAGGCCCATAGTATACAGTTGCCCCCTTACAGGAGCATGCCCTTTGTAGATTGCAGTTACCATTTTTAGCTGATGCCTACTTAAGTAGGTCGTCAGCTCTTTTCTTACATGGTCTACCTATAA
>Ga0136643_10018824_pt1 | contig 10421 bp, 8 predicted proteins | sample TergutLab28metaG_FD_96883 | JGI IMG/M metagenome (GOLD analysis project Ga0136643, IMG submission 96883) | Labiotermes labralis P1 segment gut microbial communities from Petit-Saut dam, French Guiana - Lab288 P1 (version 3) (version 3) | ecosystem: Host-associated > Arthropoda: Insects >... | reverse complement strand
GAGTTCGACGCGGTCGTCCGGATCGACACCCCCGGAGAGGCGGACTACTACCGCAACGGCGGCATCATGCAGTACGTGCTGCGCTCGCTGATCCGCAAGTGACGCACCCCGCCCGGCGGCTGCCCCCCGGCAGCCGCTGAGCGGCCCGCAGGACCCCTTCAGGGCCGTATCCCGGCGTTTGCCGGGGTGCGGTCCTGAGCGTTCCGCGCACGGCCGCCGCGTGCCCGATCACCTGCCCCGTCCACGTTTCGGCCAGGTCTCAACTCGGGAAAGCTTGTCGGTCCGTGTTGTCTCGATCTTGCCCTCCCCGAGTCCAGTGGACTATACCTGTCGGCGTCCAAGGAACCCGCTGGGAGCGGGGACGCGCGGGGGGCGGACGAGTGGCACAGCCGGTCGTTTTCGATATCGTTCCTCGCCTCACTGGATGTACGGCATCACTCACGCTTCAACTGTTCGCGGTAGTCGGCGGATTCCGCTGCACCGCATGAGTCCTGGAGAAGGCGAGGACTTGAGCATGGGATCCGAAATGAACCGCCGGGATCTGGTCAAGCGGTCTGCGGCGCTTGGCCTGGTGGCTGTTCCCTCGGCCGGTCTGCTGAGCGCGTGCGCGTCCAGCGGTGGTGGCAGCGACAACAGCACCACGAAGCCCTCGAAGGGGGCGGCGAGCAAGGACAACCCCTTCGGCGTCAACGACTCCGCGCCGCTCGACATCGTCATCTTCGACGGCGGTTACGGCCACGACTACGCGACCGCGCTCGGCAAGCTCTACGAGTCCAAGCACTCGGGCTCCAAGGTCAGCGTCACGCCGACGCAGGACATCACCGGCAAGCTGCAGCCGCGCTTCAACGGCGGCAACCCGCCGGACGTCATCGACGACTCGGGCGCCCAGCAGATCAAGCTCGACGTCCTGCAGAAGAACGGTCAGCTGTCCGACCTCACGCCGCTGCTCGACGCGCCGTACCTGGACGACCCGAGCAAGAAGATCCGCGACGTGCTCCAGCCCGGCACGATCGAGACCGGCACGCTCGACGGCAAGATGGTGCAGCTGAGCTACATCTACACCGTGTGGGGTCTGTGGTACTCCGGCAAGCTCTTCAAGGAGAAGGGCTGGACCGAGCCGAAGACGTGGGCCGACTTCATGTCGCTCTCCGCGGAGATCAAGAAGGCCGGCATCGCGCCCTTCGCCCACCAGGGCAAGTACCCGTACTACATCAACGTCTGCATCATGGACCTGATCGCCAAGAACGGCGGTACGGACCTGCAGAAGCGCATCGACGCCTTCGACCCGACCGCCTGGGACGACCCGGCCGTCCTCAAGGGCATCTCGGCCATCTACGAGATCGTCGACAAGGGCTTCCTGCTCCCCGGCACCAACGGTCTGACCCACATCGAGTCGCAGACCAAGTGGAACCAGTACAAGGCCGCGTTCATCCCCTGCGGTTCCTGGCTGGAGAACGAGCAGCTCAAGGCCACCCCGAGCGACTTCGACATGAAGTTCATGCCGATGCCCTCGCTCGACGGCGACAAGCTGCCGTTCGACGCGATCCGCGCCGGTGCCGGCGAGCCCTTCATCGTCCCGGCCAAGGCCAAGAACCAGGCCGGCGGCATGGAGTTCCTGCGCATGATGCTGACGAAGGAGGGCTCCGGCAAGTTCGCCGCCGCGGCCAACTCCCTCACCGTCCTGAAGGACGGCGTGGGCTCCGACGTCCAGCTGCGTCCGGGCACCGCGTCCACGGTGACCGCGCTGTCCGCCGCGGGCACCAACACCTTCAACTACAACTACCCGAACACCAACAGCCAGTTCGACACGGACCTGCAGAACCTCAGCGCCGAGCTGATGGCCAAGCGCCTGAAGCCGGCCGAGTGGGTCGCCAAGGCCAAGCAGCTCGCCACCAAGGCCAAGAGCAGCTGATTCGCCGACAGCGTGCGTGAGGCGGGGGCCGGAGATCTGCCGGCCCCCGCTCCGGCACAGCCTCCCGACCAGGAGCAGGATCCATGCAGCAACGCAAATACCCCTTCATCGTGGGGTTCCTCATCGTTCCGCTCGTCCTCTACATCACGTTCGTGATCTGGCCGTACATCCAGACGATCGGCTATTCGCTCACGGACTGGAAGGGCGAGTCGCAGACCTTCAAGTTCATCGGCTTCCAGAACTACAGCGACCTGTTCCACGACAGCGTGTTCAAGACCGCGTTGTGGCACAACATCCTGCTCCTGATCTTCCTGCCGGTCATCACCATTCTGCTCGCCCTGTTCTTCGCCTTCATGGTGAACGTCGGCGGGCGTTCCGTGGCCGGCGGTGTCCAGGGTGTGCGGGGCGCCTCGATCTACAAGGTCGTCTACTTCTTCCCGCAGGTTCTCTCGGTCGCCATTCTCATCGTGCTGTTCGGCGCGGTGTACCGCAGTGACGGCGCGGGTCTGCTCAACGGCGTGCTGGTGAAGCTGCACCTGGAGGACGCCAACAACCCGATCGAGTGGCTGAACGACCCCAACCTGGTGCTGTGGTGCCTGCTCGGCGTCCAGGTCTGGGCCGGCGTCGGCTTCTACCTGGTGCTGTTCTCGGCCGCCATGCAGTCCATCCCCAAGGACATCTACGAGGCGGCGCTGCTGGACGGCGCCGGGCGCTCGCAGACCTTCTTCAAGGTCACGCTCCCGCTGCTGTGGGACACGGTGCAGACATCGTGGGTGTACATCTCGATCTTCGCCATGGACTTCTTCGCACTGGTCTCCGGTCTGACACAGGGAACCTACGGCGGTGGCCCCGACCACCACAGCGAGGTCATGTCGACCTACCTGATGCGTAACTTCCTGTACTTCGGTAAGAGCGGCTACGCCTGCGCGCAGGGCGTCATGATCATGCTGCTGACGTTGGTCGTGTCCGTGATCACGCTGCGGGCCTCCCGCCGTGAACGCATCGAGTTCTGAGCGGGGAAGCACCATGACCTCACCCATCACCGAGTCGCAGGCCGGTCTGATCAACCAGGCCCCCGCCGCGAAGGGGCTCCGCAAGGGACAGAAGGCGACGGACGACGGCAGCTACGACGGCGCCGGCGGCCGGGTCCTGAACGTCTTCTCGCACGGCTTCCTGATCCTCTGGGCGATCCTGATCATCCTGCCGCTGCTGTGGATCATCCTCGGCGCGTTCAAGAACAATGCGGAGATCGGGTCCAGCGCCTGGTCCTGGCCGTCGCACTGGAGCTTCGGCTCGTTCGGCCGCGCCTGGGACAAGGGCATCGGGAAGTTCTTCCTGAACACCGTGATCGTGATGATCTTCTCGGTGCCGCTGACCATGCTCTTCGGCTCCATGGTCGCCTACGTGCTGGCGCGGTACACCTTCCCCGGCAACAGGTTCTTCTACTTCCTGTTCGTCGGCGGCGCGATGTTCCCCTACTTCCTCGCGCTGGTGCCGCTGTTCTTCATGGTCAAGAACCTCGGCATGCTGAACACGTACCAGGGCCTGATCCTGGTGTACATCGCGTACTCGCTGCCGTTCACCACCTTCTTCATGCACTCGTTCTTCAAGACGCTGCCCACGGCGGTGCACGAGGCGGCGGTGCTGGACGGGGCCTCGCACACCAGGACCTTCTTCCAGGTCATGATGCCGATGGCCAAGCCGGGCCTGCTGAGCGTCGGCATCTTCAACGTGCTCGGCCAGTGGAACCAGTACATCCTGCCGGTGACCCTGATGCAGCCGCAGTCCAGCACCGACCCGGACCGGTCGATGCTGGCCCAGGGCCTGGTGAACCTCTCGCTCCAGCAGGGCTACGCCGGCGACTACCCGGCGCTGTTCGCCGGTATGGTCGTCGCCATGCTGCCGGTGCTGGTGGTGTACCTGTCCTTCCAGCGCCAGGTCCAGGCGGGTCTCACCGCGGGCACCCTGAAGTAGTACGGGTCCGGCGAGTCCGGACGAATCGGGCGCGTCACGACGAGCGGCTCCGCGACCCCGCGGAGCCGCTCGTCGGCGTTTCCCGGCGGGGAAAACCGATAACGGTGTGGTTCTGCCCCTTGACGGGACATCACACCAAACACTCAACTTAGAGTTCACATGTTGTAGACGACGGGGTCTCGCGGGTGTGGCGACATCGACACCGGCCCGGGTCCCGTCCCGTGCGGGCAGACGGAGCTGTCTCCGCCTGCCGGGCAGGAGTGGATGTCGTGGAGACTCCGGGATCGCAGTCGTCGCTGCACCGGGCCAACCTGGAGCGCGTGGTGCGGGCCGTCCGGCTCGCCGGATCGCTGACCCAGGCCGAGATCGCGCGGAGCACGGGGCTGTCGGCGGCGACGGTGTCCAACATCGTCCGCGAGCTGCGCGACAACGGAACGGTGCAGGTCACGCCGACCTCCTCGGGCGGTCGGCGGGCCCGCAGCGTGGCGCTGTCCGGGGACGCGGGGATCGTCGTCGGAGTCGACTTCGGGCACTCGCACCTGCGGGTGGCGGTCGGCAACCTGGCGCACCAGGTGCTGGCCGAGCAGTCCGAGCCGATCGACGTGGACGCCTCCGCGTCCACGGGCTTCGACCGGGCCGAGCAACTGGTGGGCCGGCTGGTGGAGTCCACCGGGATCGGCCCGGAGAAGGTGCTGGGCGTCGGCCTCGGCGTGCCGGGCCCGATCGACGTGGAGACCGGCGCGCTGGGCTCGACCGCGATCCTGCCCGGCTGGATCGGCGTCAACCCCCGTCAGGAGATGTCCGACCGGCTCGGCGTGCCCGTGCAGGTGGACAACGACACCAACCTGGGCGCCCTCGGCGAGCTGGTGTGGGGCGGCGGGCGCGGCGTGAAGGACCTGGCCTACATCAAGGTCGCCAGCGGCGTCGGCGCCGGCCTGGTGATCGACGGCCGGATCTACCGCGGGCCCGGCGGCACGGCCGGGGAGATCGGCCACATCACGCTTGACGAGTCGGGACCGGTGTGCCGCTGCGGCAACCGCGGCTGCCTGGAGACGTTCACCGCCGCCCGCTACGTGCTGGAGCTGCTGCGCGGCAGCCACGGCGAGGGGCTGACGATCCCGCGCATCGTGCAGCTGGGCCGCGAGGGCGACCCCGGCTGCCGCCGGGTCATCGGCGACGTGGGGCGGCACATAGGCATGGGCGTGGCCAGTCTCTGCAACCTCCTGAACCCCAGCAGGATCGTGCTGGGCGGCGACCTCGCGGAGGCCGGCGAGCTGGTCCTGGGCCCGATCAGGGAGTCCGTGTCCCGCTACGCCATCCCCAGCGCCGCCCAACGGCTGTCCGTGGTACCCGGATCGCTCGGTGCCAGGGCCGAAGTTCTGGGGGCACTTGCCCTGGTTTTGAGTGAAATGGGCGATTCGACCCTTCTGGACGGCAACACTCCGGTTGATACCCCCGCCTTCTCGGCATAACGGAGCGTTCACACAGCTAACGAAACGGGTCGTTGCCATCTCGTTAAGTGTTTACTTCTTGACGACATGGCGTCAGCCGGAGTTGACTCACGAGCACCTCGGCCGCGGTGTTGCGGCCCTGTCAGGGAGGCAACCTCACATGAACGCAATGACGCGTCGTCTCGCTGTCGGAACGGTCGCCGTTTCGATCGCGCTCACCATGGCCGCGTGTGGCAAGGCCGGTGACAAGAAGTCCGATGGCGGCAACGCGAGCAGCAGCGCGGGTGGCAAGTCCATCGGCCTGCTCCTCCCGGAGAACGCCACGACGCGGTACGAGAAGTTCGACAAGCCGCTGATCGAGGCCAAGATCAAGTCCCTGTGCTCCGACTGCACCGTCGAGTACGCGAACGCCGGCGCCGACCCGCAGAAGCAGGCGCAGCAGGTCCAGACCATGATCACCAAGGGCGTCAAGGTCCTGATCGTGGACCCGCAGGACTCGGCGGCCATCAAGAGCTCCATCCAGTCCGCGGTCGACAAGGGCATCAAGGTCGTCGCGTACGACCGCCTCGCCCAGGGCCCGCTCTCGGCCTACGTCTCCTACGACAACGAGAAGATCGGCGAGCTCCAGGGCCAGTCCCTGCTGGACGCCATGGGCTCGGCCGCCACGCCGCAGGCTAACGTTGTCATGATCGACGGCGACCCAGCCGACCCGAACGCCGCCATGTTCAAGGCCGGCGCCCACAAGGTCCTCGACGGCAAGGTGAAGATCGCCTACGAGCAGAGCGGTCTGTGGAAGGACACGGTCGCCGCCCAGAAGATGACCGCGGCGGTCACCCAGCTCGGCAAGGGCAACATCAAGGGCGTCTACGCGGCGAACGACGGCATGGCCGGCGGTGTCGCCACCGTCCTCAAGGGCAACGGCATGAACGTTCCGCTGACCGGTCAGGACGCCGAACTCGCGGGCCTGCAGCGGATCCTGGCCGGCACTCAGACGGCCACGATCTACAAGCCGTACGCCCCCGAGGCGAACGCCACCGCCGAGATCGCGGTGGACCTGCTGGAGGGCAAGGACTTCAAGTCCGTCGCCACCACGACCGCGACCAGCGTTTCCGGCGAGACGGTCCCGGCCCTGCTGATCGGCGCCACCCCGGTCAACAAGGCGAACATCAAGGACACCGTGATCAAGGACGGTCTGTACACCACCGCCCAGCTCTGCTCCGCCGAGTTCGCCGCGGCCTGCAAGGCTGCCGGCATCCAGTAACACCAGGACGGCGGCCCCGCCGGGACCCGGAACACCGGGAACCGGCGTGCGGCCGCCCTCCGCCGCAGAGCCTGTCCGGCGCCCCGCCCCACCAATCCACCCCGCTGCCGGGGCGGGGCGCCGGACGGAGACCTGTGTACGCGTAGACGTTTCGGCAGTACCTGTAGTTCTGTAGTCCTGTGCTTCGTGCACTCCCTCCGCGGCTGTTCCAGCACGCGGCATCCCCGCCGGTCAGGCGGCGAAGGAGATGGTTCACGTGTCCGCTACGCCCGTGCTGGCGTTGCGCGGAGTCTCCAAGCGATTCGGTGCGGTCCAGGCCCTCACCGATGTCGAACTGGAGGTCCACGCCGGAGAAGTTGTCGCCCTGGTCGGCGACAACGGTGCCGGTAAGTCCACACTGGTCAAGACGATCGCCGGGGTCCACCCGATCGACGAGGGCGTCATCGAGTGGGAGGGCAACGCGGTCAGCATCAACCGGCCGCAGGACGCCCAGCAGCTCGGTGTGGCCACCGTCTACCAGGACCTCGCCCTGTGCGACAACCTCGACGTGGTCGGAAACCTTTACCTCGGACGCGAGTTGCTGCGGCTCGGCAGCCTCGACGAGGTCACCATGGAGCAGCGCGCCCGCGAGCTGCTGAACACGCTGTCGATCCGCATCCCGAGCGTCCGGATCCCGATCGCCAGCCTCTCCGGCGGCCAGCGCCAGGTCGTCGCGATCGCCCGCGCGCTGATCGGCGACCCCAAGGTCGTCATCCTCGACGAGCCCACCGCCGCCCTCGGCGTCGAGCAGACCGCCCAGGTCCTCGACCTGGTGGAGCGGCTCCGCGAGCGCGGTCTGGGCGTCATCCTGATCAGCCACAACATGGCCGACGTCAGCGCCGTCGCGGACACCGTCCACGTGCTGCGCCTCGGTCGCAACAACGGTTCCTTCCCGGTGAAGGAGACCTCGAACGAACAGATCATCGCCGCGATCACCGGTGCCACGGACAACGCCGTGACCCGTCGGCAGGCGCGCAACGCGGAGGCGGCCAAGTGAGCAGCGACAAGACCACCCTGGACAAGGGCATCCCGGCGGACGAGGTCCCGCCGCCGGCGGTCGCGGCCATCGACCCCCGGCTGCTGGTCCGCGAAGAGGGCTTCAAGGGCTACATCACCGAGTTCAAGCGCAAGCTCAAGGGCGGCGAGCTGGGGTCCCTCCCGGTCATCGTCGCGCTGATCGTCATCTGGGTGATCTTCCAGAGCCAGAGCAGCAAGTTCCTGACGTCGGGAAACGTCCTCCACATCACGTACTTCCTGTCCGGTACGGGCATGCTGGCCATCGGCCTGGTCTTCGTCCTGCTGCTGGGTGAGATCGACCTGTCGGTCGCGTCGGTCAGCGGCCTGGCCTCGGCGCTGTTCGCGGTGTTCACCGCCACACACGGGGTGAACGTGTGGCTCGCGCTGCTGCTCACGGTCGCGATCGGCGCCGGTATCGGCGTCTTCCAGGGATTCTTCTTCGCGAAGATCGGCGTACCAGCATTCGTCGTCACCCTGGCCGGCTTCCTCGGCTGGAACGGTCTGATGCTGTGGGTGCTGGGTGACACCGGTTCGCTGCAGATCGCCGACAAGGGCCCGATCCACCTGCTCGGGCAGAACTCGTACTTCATGAACCAGGACATCGCGGGCGCGTACGTCCTGGCCACCGTCGGTGTCGCTGCGCTGCTGCTCGGCTCGCTGGTCGAGCAGGGCCGCCGCCGCAAGGCGGGCGTGCCGTTCCGGACCACCGGCGAGATCCTGCTCCGCACCGTGCTGCTGGCGGTCGTGGCCTACGGCATGGCGATCGTCCTCAACAACGCCGGCGGTGTGCCCAACGCGCTGGTGTTCTTCCTGGTCGCGCTGATCATCTGCGACTTCGTGCTGCGCCGCACCACCTTCGGCCGCAAGGTCTTCGCGCTCGGCGGCAGCGTCGAGGCGTCCCGCCGTGCCGGTATCAACGTGGGCGTCGTCCGCATGGCGGTCTTCGGCATCTCCGGTGGCTTCGCGGCGATCGGCGGCCTGTTCCTGGCCGGCCAGACCCAGGCGGCCACCCTGCAGGGTGGCGGCGGCAACCTGCTGATGCTGGCCATCGCCGCCGCGGTCATCGGCGGCACCAGCCTCTTCGGCGGCCGCGGCAACGTCTGGTCCGCCCTCCTGGGCATGCTCGTCATCCAGTCCATCCAGACCGGACTCGACCTGCTCAACATGAACCAGTCGATCCAGTACATGATCACCGGCGCCGTCCTGCTCGCCGCCGTCATCGTCGACTCGGTCTCGCGGCGCACCCAGAAGTCGTCCGGGCGCGCGTAACCGCGACACAGATCACTCGAACCGCCGGGCGGACCTGGACCCTCCAGGACCGTCCGGCGGTTTCGTGCGGTCTAGACTCGTCGGATCGGCCCGACCGGCCGGTAGGAAAAAGCGCGGTGACCCCCACCGCCGCACAGCAGGCGACAGGCAAGCCCCAGGCAGAGCCAAGGCAAGAGGAGGCACGGGTGGCAGTGCTGACCCGTATCAACGGACCCCGCGACCTGGACCCGCTCGGCAGCCAGCAGCTCGAGGAGCTGGCAGCCGAGATCCGTACCTTCCTCGTCGACGCGGTCTCCAAGACCGGTGGGCACCTCGGACCCAACCTCGGTGTGGTGGAGCTGACCATCGCGCTGCACCGGGTCTTCCACTCCCCGCAGGACCGCATCCTCTTCGACACCGGCCACCAGGCATACGTCCACAAGCTGCTGACCGGCCGGCAGGACTTCGCCGGGCTGAAGAGCAAGGGCGGCCTGTCCGGCTACCCCTCGCGGGCCGAGTCCGAGCACGACGTCATCGAGAACAGCCACGCGTCCACCGTGCTGGGCTGGGCCGACGGCCTGGCCAAGGCCAACGAGCTGCTGGGCCGCGACGACCACGTCGTGGCGGTCATCGGCGACGGCGCGCTGACCGGCGGCATGGCCTGGGAGGCGCTGAACAACATCGCCGCCGCCAAGGACCGCCCGCTGGTCATCGTCGTCAACGACAACGAGTGGTCCTACTCGCCGACCATCGGCGGCCTCGCCAACCACCTGGCGACCCTGCGCACCACCGACGGCTACGAGCAGTTCCTGGCCCGCACCAAGGAGCTGCTGGAGCGCACCCCGCTCATCGGCCGCCCGCTCTACGAGACCCTGCACGGCGCCAAGAAGGGCCTGAAGGACTTCATCACCCCGCAGGGCATGTTCGAGGACCTGGGCCTGAAGTACGTCGGCCCGATCGACGGCCACGACATCGAGGCCGTCGAGTCGGCGCTGCAGCGCGCCAAGCGCTTCCGGGGCCCGGTCATCGTGCACTGCATCACCGAGAAGGGCCGCGGCTACACCCCGGCCGAGCGCGACGAGATCGACCGCTTCCACGGCATCGCCCCCATCCACCCCGACACCGGCCTGCCCATCGCGGCCGCCGGCGCGGACTGGACCTCGGTCTTCGGCGACGAGATGCTCGAACTCGGCCGGGAACGCGAGGACATCGTCGCCATCACCGCGGCGATGCTGCACCCGGTCGGCCTGACCAAGTTCGCCAAGGAGTTCCCCGAGCGGGTCTACGACGTCGGCATCGCCGAGCAGCACGCCGCCGTGTCGGCCGCCGGCCTGGCCACCGGCGGGCTGCACCCGGTCGTCGCGGTCTACGCGACGTTCCTCAACCGGGCCTTCGACCAGGTGCTGATGGACGTGGCGCTGCACAAGTGCGGGGTCACCTTCGTGCTGGACCGGGCCGGCGTCACGGGCAGCGACGGCGCCTCGCACAACGGCATGTGGGACATGTCCATCCTCCAGGT
>Ga0136643_10018820_pt1 | contig 10421 bp, 4 predicted proteins | sample TergutLab28metaG_FD_96883 | JGI IMG/M metagenome (GOLD analysis project Ga0136643, IMG submission 96883) | Labiotermes labralis P1 segment gut microbial communities from Petit-Saut dam, French Guiana - Lab288 P1 (version 3) (version 3) | ecosystem: Host-associated > Arthropoda: Insects >... | reverse complement strand
AATCGACTTCGTTCCAAACTGTTTGTAACATGTCAGCGGTGATGGTTTCAATGGCGGTTCTGATTCGTACCTTCAGTTCCGGGATACTTGCGGGAAGAGGAGGAACATAAACCTGATCCTTGACGTAACCCCATAGAAAGAAGTTACATGAGGTTGCATCTGGAGTGTATTGTGTACGACCCCGACAATCATTTTGAATAACCTTGTATATGTTTGGTTCTAAAAACTATGTTATAAAAATCATGTCATACACAAATGTCACATATCATTGGTTTGAAATGCATCTATATACATATAAATACAACTACACGCTCTTTCATGGCCGATTCCAGTGGTCGCGCGGTCTAAGGCGTGGGTCTGCGGGCCTCTCGCTTGCCGGGATTGCGGGTTCGAATTCCGCCAGGGGCATGGTTGTCTCTTTCCTGTTAGTGTTGTTGTTGAAAGGCTGAGGTCTCTGCGACGGGCCAGTCTCTCGTCAAGAGTAGTCCTACCTAGTGAGGTGTATCTGTATTTGATCGTGAAGTCTCGATACTGAGGAGGCCCTGGCCCACTGGTAGCTTTTGCGCTTTTGGTGGGGTGGATTTTGGGGGGTCGCAACCAGGCAGCTTCCCGTCTTGGGTGCGAATTTGATAGGACGGTGATGGACAGATGATTACAGAAGGTTCTGTGTAATATCCAGACAATTTTAATGTTGTTTAACTTAATAGAAGATATCCCTTTTATTAACTAATCAGCAAATCATTGTCAAACACAACTGCGCATTTATTATACCACTGTATACTGTTCGTATTGCAGGTCTATCCGAAACATCGAGCACTTTCCTTTCCCTACCGGATTTTTAGTTTTTTTAAATTTGCTCCCTGACGAAGGGACCCATACGTAAAGACAAATCTCATGACAAATTGACAGATAATTCCGCATTTTCCACACGTTGTGCTGCCAAACTGCTGGGCTCCATCGAAATTCAACTCTGGATAATTTTTACCAACGTGAGAAAGTATTTACATATTTTCCTGTGGTAAGTGGTGTGGGAAAACTCAAATTTCTCATACTTCACATATTTTAGCTGAATGTGTCATTGTGACTCATCGTCTTAGTAGCATCATTACCACAGCGTCGTGTCAGAACTGTCGTATCTTATAACTTATTTATTGTAATCATACAATATGTCTTCCGTCAACACAACAACATTATAATTAATGTATTATTGCAACATGTTTCGACTCAGGAGAGTCATCGTCAGTCAGATTATTTGAGAACCGTTAATACATTTTACCCTTTACAGTATTAAGCATATAAATTTTGCACTAGGGATCCCATATGCATTACATAATGTGGGTAGAAAACCTCGTTTTTTTACTTATTTAGATAAGAGTATGCTATGCGCAGCTGTGGGTGTTGTTAGAGCTGCCTTTGTTCGTCCAACCCGTACTTCTCGGCGGGGAGGGGGGGGGGTGTTCCTCTTTTCTGTCTATTCTTCTGCGTTCCTGCTTGTCCTCGGTTTTTTAAGTATTGGTGCAGTTCTATATTGTTTCCTCTCTGCACATTTTGGAGATAAGTGATTTTATAACATTGTTTAGCTGTGATTGTTTGAGTGTGTATGTCTGTGTGGGTTTTGCTGAGGTGTACTTACAGATTTCTCGAGGTTGTGGTAGGGTCCCTCGGAGCGGCGGTGGGTCGGGTTGGGCTCCTGTTCCTTTTGTAGTGTACCCTTCTTCGTGCCGGGGTGGATGGTTTCACACGACTGAGCTGTTTTTACGGGGTGTTCTGTAGTAAAGGTGCTGTGTATCCCTCTTATGGGTCGTGTTGTAATATGGCCTCGAATATTTCATTACCTTTCGCTGTCAATTTGTCGTTAATTTGACTTTCGGCCTTGGTCTCCTTGTAATGTGGAAGCTTTCTAATGTGTTCATCATTCTTCCTTTCCTTGTGACGTGAGTGATCTTCATTATTTCTTCCATTTTTCCTATTGCGTGTCCCTTTTCCAGGAGGTGTTGGGCGAACTTGGATCTCTTATTGTTGAATTTAAAATCTCTCATGTGTTCTTGGAATCTGATCTTGAATGGTCTACCTGTCTGTCCGGTGTACGTCATCTTGCAGTCGGGGCAGGTCAACTGGTACACTCCGCTTTTGTCATACTTACATTGGGTCTTATGTTCCATGGTGAGGCGCTTACCGATTGTGTTGTTCGTGGTAAACGCAACTGTTATGTTTGTGTCTTTGAATAATTTGGTAATGAAGCGGGTTTTTTTTCCGACGTATGTGAATCTCGCCCACTTACGTTTTTCAGTCTGTGTATTGTGGATCCGTTTTTTCCCCTTGTGTTCCAGTATTGTGGGGAGGGGATCATACTTGTTATTGACCAGGATCTGCCTCACGGTTTATTTTTCTTTCTCTCTGTTTTCGGGGTTAGTCTGTATGTTAGTAGCCTGTCGCGGTAGTACCTGATAGCCGCTGTTTTTTGTTCATTAGGGTGGCATGAGTCCTTGGGGATTATGATATTAGTTGTGGTGGGCTTTCTGTAGATATCAAATGATAGGCCTTTTTGGTTCTTTTTTATGGTAATGTCAAGGAAGTTGATCTGGTTATTCTGCTCTTCTTGTAGAGTAAACTTCAGCTTAGGGGTTAGGTTATTGAACTCATCTAGTACCTTGTGTATATTGGTTATATTGTCTATGTACACCAGGAGGACGTCATCAACATATATAAAGTACCCTTTGATGTCGTATCTTAGTTAATATTCTTCCCCGCTCACACCAAATGCAGCATCGCCTGGCTACTGCTTACTGAAATCCGATGGCTAACATAGCTTCTGACATTTCCGGTCCGGCATTACCCATATGCTAGGGTACGCGGTGGCGCAGATGGCTGAGGTACTGTGCTACAAGCCGGATGTTCGCGGGTTCAATTCCCGAGGAAATCATTGAAAACTTACTTAATTCTGTCGGTTTCAGTGAATCACGGTGACATTACATTTATTCATGAGCATTTCCTATCTGGGGGTGCTTTGCCGTCACGGGGAAAACAAATGTTTGTTTTATGCGTCGTTAAATATCTAATCGATGAAGTGTTACATCCCAGCGGAACTGAGCCTTCAGCAAACCAGTCTGTGTCCCTCACAACTTGCAAACATTAGGCACCTTAAATTTTCTAAGGCCAAAACTGGAAGTGACGTAAGCGTATCGCTGACGTCACGACTTCAATCACTCGCAACTTTACCTTGTGAATGTAGTGTGCTTTTCTTAAATATATTTACTTTTATCAAATACCAACGACCTTCATTACAATGTGTATATCATTACAATGTGTATATCATTACAATGTGTATATCTGGTATCGTTAAGCCCTAGGCCTATCGACTGCTGTTCTGGTGTCATCATCAGTGTCAAATTTGGTCATGCATGTATGTCCGTCCGTTCGTCCGCATGGAACAATTCGGCTCCCACTGGACGGATTCGTAATATTATTTCATATATGGGCATTTTTCGAAAAAATTGTTGAGGATATTCAAGCCTCATTAAAATCAGACAAGAATAACGGGCATATTACATGAAGACCTCTGTACATTCATGGTAACAGCATGCTGAATTCTTCTTAGATTGAGAAATGTTTTTGGCAACAATTGTAAAGAAAATCAAAACACACATCTTACGTTCGGCACGTTTTTCCAGAAAATCCGGTCGTTTGTGAGATTATATAGATAAAGCACAGCCGGGCAGGCCACAGATGACAATATGGCGCATGCGCATTATTTGCTTGATAAATAAGACTATAGACTTTTTGGCGGGGGCCGCGGTATCACAGTGGTTAAGGTGCTGTGCTACAAATCAGAAGGTCGCTGGTTCGATCCCAGCTGCTGTCATTGGATTTTTCATTGACATGAAATCCTTCCGATCGCACTATGGCCCTGGGGTCGACTCAGTCTCTAACAGAAATGAGTACCAGGAGCATTTCCTGGGGGTAAAGGCGGCCGGTGCGTAAGGCTGACAACCTACCACCATCCTGTGCCGTTGTCATGAAATCTGGTAACCTTAACTTCCTGGAGCCCTGTGGGCGCCTCCGGGCCTGTAACGGGACTGCTTTACTAATTTTAGCTGAGACATCTCCTTTGTATATTTTAATTGATTAATAAAAATATGATTTTTTTAGACTAACACAACTTTAAGAAAACATTTTTGTTTAAAATATGTTGGCGTTGCAATTATATATTTTTCTTTTTAGGTTTTCGTATTTATGAATATGTCCTTGACTGGTGCTCATAATTTTTAGCTGAGACATCCCAGTTGTGTATTTTCAGTGGTTAATAGTGGTATAAAATTTTTAGTCTAATAAACTCAGAATATCTAATACTTGTTTCTTTTCCACGGCAACAACGGTTACGCGAACGCACGTCAGTGTTACATGACACGTACGTTGCTGGTCATGTTGATAGTGGCTAATAGGCACTGAAGAAACTGGAACCGCAGCAACAATAATTCATGACAAGCCGCAGAGCGGTGGCACTTTCAAAGCAAACATGCCTGAAAACATATGCCCGGTTGACGAACTGACACTTGGCGACCGTCGCTAAAAACGTTATACCTGTGGTTCAAGGCTCTGAAATGGCAACTTTAGAATAATTTAACTGTTTCAAGTTGTGTGCCTATTGGGTGCTAAGAAAGCTGACAGATACAAGGAAATAGAAATGGGAAGTAATCACCACAGAGTTTTTTTGTAGCTATCTGATACAGCAGGTGAGAGTTTCCTCTTGCAAATTGTCGTGGTGGATGAAACCGACGTTTTGTGCATGAATTCAAGCAGCAGTTGACGGAATGGCTGTAACACGAGGACCACGCAATACTGCGCCGTCAGCGGGGAAAATTGTTGGTACAGTCTTTTTGGCTGAGAAGAATCTTATTCGTGTGAAATCTTTGCCTACACTTACATCAGTGACCCTCTCATCATTATACTGTAACACGAAACGTTCTGAATGCTAGCCGCATTCGAGTTCATCCCACAAGAAAAAAAACCAGAACTTTTGCCTTTCCATTACATCTGCAAGTCACACACAAATATGCGAGTCGCTGAAGGCACTACAGAATTTAGACAGAGAATGTTGGCACCCCCTACTCCCATAGTCCTCAACCCACATGATGAGATTCTCACCTATTATGATCCTTTCAAAGGCAGCCCGCCATGATGCCGTTAAATGAATGACGAAACATTGCAAATTGCAGTGCTTCAGTGGCTGCAGATGAAAGGAGCAAATTGTGTCAGGCAGGGGCACGTGATGTGTTCGAAAGTTGGCAGGAAGCTTTCGGCAATACGGATACTGTGTTAAAAATACAGACGAACCCGGTTATAACGACATAGGTTTATGCAACACCTCGTCTATAACGTCAGCCATTCTGTGGTACCAATTAATTCTTCACTGTTAACCATAACGTTATACTCCCCGTTGGTAACAACACTCCTTTATAACCACACAATTCCACAACGTTATAACCGTGTTTGAATTATTTCTTAGTGAAGCTGTGATGAAGTGCTATGAAATTTTCACATACGTTAACATTTAAATGCTTTGAAGAAAACGTAGAAGTGACTAACCCTTATATCAGTACCGTATTGGCGAGGCTGGAAATGGAAGAGCAGTAGTAATTTATATTTTCCCTTCACTAGTCATTGGAATTCTGCTTTGGATCTTTCGTGCCCGAATAAGACTAGACAAAATTATTTATTCTTAAAAAAATGTAAAATTTTACACATTTTTTAAATTGTAGGTTATCTCTTTTACGAAATATGAATTAGTACTTTAACTCCTGACACTTTGCTTATAAAACCAGAAACCTTCAATAGTATGTTCAAAATTTCTGGGATTTAAGTCGGATTGCGTTTGTACCTGAAAAGAGTGAATTATACTTAGTAGCTTACGTGTTGAGAGGAAGCGCCTTCGGCGTTGTCAGGTCTTAAAATAATCAAGGGTTTTATTCGCTATTTATCACTTGGTGTTCGATCTGGTATCAGCACACACACACACACACACACACACACAGCCAAGAACTGAATTACATATGCGACCACATTTTACCAACGATTAAATTTACCATAACGACATACTGCTGTGTTGTATTTTATCAATTCAATAATTCATATCTTTAGCTAACACAAATTGTAAGCTCCCTGAAGGTAGTGTATTAACACCGAAATATGTTGGAGTAATTTTAATATTAACTTTCTACTACTTATTTGAGCATATGTTTGTATATTAATAAACATTAATCAGTAATGTAATTTCAGTCACGGAGACTCGGAAGTGGTTTACTGTGCTTTGATGATCGCCCTTTGTATAAAGAGTTTTGCTGAAATTTGGAATGTTACTACAGGCTGGAATTATTGAGTTCGATCTGGCTTCTATGATTTGTAAAACTCCCAGAATGGGACATAGGAGGCAAGAGTTAGCATTGGATGTGCAGGGTACCTGCATGCATAGTTGAAAAGTTGGCAGCACGAAACGAACTTGGTCATGGAGCGTGTCTCGTCCAACTCATCAAGCTGCTGTAGTTGTCGAATCTGAAATGAAAATTAGGCAATTTCAAGAGAAAGTAAGACTGCTTCGAATTTTAATAAGCAGACACACACTGTTGTATCGAGCAGGCGCGCAACCAAAAGGGGGCTGCGGGCCTGCAACCCCTCAAATTCGAAATCAAAAGAAAGGAAAACCTGACTTCGTGGAAATGATTAAACCAGACGATATACGCGATTTTCTGCTTCGCCGAAATCAGCGATTTAAATCTACTGTTGACTAGTACACTAGAATTTTGAAAGATAAAATAAACCCAGAAGGTCTCCGATAAACTTAAAAAACAAGCAGATCGGACCTTACGATTTAAGCAGGTGAGTGAATCGTGGAACCTGTATGTATATTTGTACGTATATAAATGCAGTTACAAACAATGTTATGTTACATTTACGCTTAAGACATAATTTTTATAACACAATTTTTAAAATCAAGTGTATGTTTTACCTTTCCCTCCCTGTTACGGAGAACTGAAAAACCTGGTCACATTGCACGACATTCGGCGTCGAATATCCTGATTGCCATTTCTGAGAGCTATGTACTGTACCAACAATCCATCATTCTAATTATGGTGAAAATACTTATCTGAGCAAATGTTTTGCCTATTTTGTGCTGCATACCAGTGGGAGAGCGTTACAGCATTAATATATGTTCAGCTCCAGGCGCAGTGGTCTTATATCTTTTCGTAGCTGGGGTAAAATATCTTAGGAGAGACTGGAAGATAACATAGACGGCCTTCAGTGTGGGTGTTATCTCTAACACTACAATCCCACTGGGGCAATCTACCTCCAAATAACAACAGCTCCACCACAATTCTCATCTGTTGGAAGAATGGCTGTCGCGGCAAGCCGATCTAGAACTCAATGACTGGCCACCACGATCGCCTGACCTAAACACCATGAATGTGAATGTGAAGGGAGATGAAGAAAATAATGCGGGATACCTGGCCTGACCTCCCTCGGGGATGCACAGTTGTTATTTGCATACTAGTGTCAGATGATCTGAATGAATCTGAAGCAATTCATTCTCAACTCTGCGTCCCGTATCTAATTACGTCCATCGCGAGAAGAATGCGATCCGTGGCTGAAGCTGAGGGATTCGATATAACGTATTAGAGATGCCAGATCTTGAATACAAGCAATTTAATACATAACATAGTAGCTCATATATTGTGTAAGTAGGTCTGAGTGATGTAGTTGAGCATTATCAAGACAGGCAATGTACGTGTAATGTTACATTTAGGCGCTTTGGCGTTACCATTGTTGTCGTGGAAAAACAAATACGTATTATATATTCTGAGTGTGTGTCTGTAGTCTTAGCTATCCATCACGCTAAGTGCTTGCGCCGTTTTGTATTATCATCTGTGACTTCTATCGCACTACCATACTTTTTTCACATTATCTCACAAACGGCACGATTTTCGGAAAACGTTATTGAACTTAAAGTGTGTCTTGATTTTCTCTACAACTTTTGTCTGAAACATTTCTCATTCTGAGAAAAATTGAGCGAGATATTATCAAAAACGTATGTTGGTCTTTCATGTGAAGCGCCCGTTATTCTTGTCAGGTTTTAATGAATTTTAAATTTTTTCGACACATTTTCGCAAAATCCACAAATAAAAAATTGCAATAAAATCCATCTCGTGAGAACCGAGTTGTTTCCGTGCGGACTATCTGACATGGCGAAGCTGACAGTCGCTGTTCGTAATTTTGCGAACGCGTCTTAAAAGCAGTTTGTTAGTTGCATGTGAAGTCAGCTGTTTGCTGTTACATTCGAAAAAGGATATTTTGAGTCAGAATTTGAAAGAAATAACAGCGAGAAAGGCACATAAATTCCCTCTTCCCTCCCTTTTGTATTCTCTTGAAATGTTTAGCTGGATAATACAGCGAAATATTTGTGCTAATGCAACATAAGCACCGTAATATCTATGTTGCTACCATGAGTCGAAGAATCACATATGGCAGCTTCATCAATGCTAGTCTTCTGACCATTTGTCCACATGCGAATACGGATATTCCAGTGTGAGTCTTCATTTTGCTGTAGAGCATGTTCGCTCATCTCTGATGTCATTGACTTTAATCCACGCTCTCTTTCAAACAGAGCAGACAGACTGGTGTTTTTTGTTAAACAGATATCAAACTAATTGCCATTAATGGATTGTAGAAGGAAACCACATTCCACATAAATAGAAGGGAATCAGGGACGATTTAGTTGTGATGTCAGCTCTGATTTTACAGCACTTCCGGTTTTGAAATGAAAGATTTAAATGTTTGGCGGGGGGGGGGGAAGCTAATATGAAGATAACCGTTTTATTTCGTCAATGTAGGCAGCGGGCTCCTTTAAATCGTCGGTGCTTATGTGCCAGACTGTACGGCGTCATGTTCCAAACGACTTTCTCAGTCATATTACGTGTAATTCTTGACAGTCGTCTCCAAATGGGAAAAGACATAGGCATTTACTCGCTAATACTGTATGTGGAGACAATCGTCCTTAGTTAATAATGTCCAAAAAAGATATTTCAAATTTTGCTTAAAAATTACTGTGCAAATAGTCAATCTTTCTCCGACGTCCGAAAAGCATAACATTTTGGTATTCTTGTTGTGTCCGCTGTGGTTATGATAGAGAATTAATGGCTCGGGTATGACCTCCAGCGGCAAGACGTTTATAAGAATTTAAATTAAAGTCCGACGATTATGTAGGTGGCTGAATGAGGGAGTTTGGGGCGGGTGACGGACGGACGAGATGACAAATGAACAGGCAGAGCCGTCACCAAATTACTCATACAAGGCTAGCAGAGATTTTGAAACGACGCTCTGCAACAATAGCAACTGCCGCTGTTGTATCCATTCGAGCAGCAATATTACAAGACGTAGATATCAGCAGCTTCACGTTCCGGCTAATTTTCCCTACTCAACCAAATGTACATCAGAGCCATGTAAATACAGGTATGCGCCGCATAACGACGTTTCCGTCAACGACGGACCTCATATACGACGGAGGTTCCATAAGAGTGTAATATAATATAATATAATACTTGTACTCGTATAATATAATAAACATTGTGTTACAATTGCCTACAGTATTCAGTACAGAAATATGCTGTACAGGTTTGTAGCCTAGGAATAACAGGTTATACCATACAGCCTAGGTGTGTAGTAGGCTATATGGTATATTGTGTAAGTACAATCCATGATGTTCGCACAAAGACGAATCGCCTAATGACGCATTTCTCAGAACGGATCTCCGTCGTTCAGCGACGCATCTCTATAGGAAATCATTCGCATCACCTCCAATCTTCAGAGCCATTTCATAGCTGGTAATCGAACCCAGAATATGAGTAAAGGCACTCAACCAGTCCCTTTAGTCTTCTCACGTCTCAGGAATCCCGTGGGCTAGTGAAGGTCTTGTTACCAAGGCTGCAGTTTCCTGGAAATTTTATGCCTCCATTTAGAGAAAATTGGCTTGGAGCGTTATGGCAGGAAGGGGAACCAACCTTAGACGGATAAAACATTACATTGTGATGTTCGTGTCCTAATTAAAAATATTATGTTGTTTATTGCTTGAGCTACAATACTTCATTATATTACAATTCTTATTGACATAGTTACAATTCTACTACTACTACTACTGCTACTACTACTACTACTAGTAAAAATAATCTCACTACATGGGTCGCAGTGTAAGAGTCATATTCAGAATTTTATTCTAAATGTAAAGGAAACTTTTCGTCAGTCTGGAATTTTCCTATTATATTGTGTTTTTGTTCTCATATTTTAGTTTTGTCTTTTTTTTTTTTTTTTTTTTTCTCAATTGATTTTTTTTTTTTTTTTTTCTTTTCTTTTTTTATTTTTTAGTTTTTTTTTTT
>Ga0136643_10018813_pt1 | contig 10423 bp, 6 predicted proteins | sample TergutLab28metaG_FD_96883 | JGI IMG/M metagenome (GOLD analysis project Ga0136643, IMG submission 96883) | Labiotermes labralis P1 segment gut microbial communities from Petit-Saut dam, French Guiana - Lab288 P1 (version 3) (version 3) | ecosystem: Host-associated > Arthropoda: Insects >... | reverse complement strand
TTTTTAAGGGTTGTTAAAACCCCTTTTTCCCCTCTTTTTTAATTTTCCCCCTAAAAACCACGTGTGTTTTGTCGCCCCCCCCCCCCCCCCCATGTTAATAATCAAGTTGTGCCAGTGTGGCACATTACAGTATGACGGTATACTGAACAAGGATAAATCAGTTAGTAGAGTGACTAGGCCACACAGAGGGCAATCTCAGGTTCAGTGTTACACAGCTGACAGTGCACAGATTTTTCCCTTTCTTTTTCCACTACATACAGACCATCCCTGGGTACAACAAGTCTCCTACCCTGTGGGTACTGGAGGCTGCTTCCCCCTGGACCAGATGCTGGAGTAAGAAAATAAACACACCTCCATCCAGCTCCAAGGCTGAGAATGCATGGAGCTATACCTCCATCCCCCCTTATGATTTCATTAAGTACAGAGACAAAAGAAGAGTTACAACCAGGAAGCCTAATTATGAATTATAACATGAACTGTACTACGAATGAACACTGATATTTCTCCAATTCCTTGACTTGTAAACACCTTTCAACATAAGGGTCTAACAAACAAGAACCAAACTAAAATTAAATTCTAATGGTATATACATACAATCAGTAATTAATATAATACAAGGTTCGTTGTTTATAAATGCAATTCAAAATACTGTTGTAATTTGTAATATATGGGATGCTTATGAACTCATGGTTAAAAATAATTAAATGCTTATCTACAAGATAAAAATATTTCAAGTACTTCTGTGATTTAATGACTGCTGAACTTTAAAGCAACATGACAGTACAGAGTATCAATGTGACAACTGCATGAATATCATTGTTGGCATCATCATTTACGTCAATTAACAAATGTTAAATTTAGATTATTGCTGCCCTAATAAGCATACAGAAAATATTATTTTATTCTTTTAAAGTATGTGTGTGCTTTCTTGGTCCTTTACAATGCTGAGAGACAAAACATGCACATTACAATATTACAGTACTTTATAAGAATTGTGCACTTAGAAGGAAGTGTAACTTTTTGTATTAATTTTCTAACAATTATTACTGATTAGTCACATACTAAATTTATTTAGAACATTTGCTTTGATAATATCTGCGAGTCTCCACAGACAACAGAATCTAATTGAGCCGAGTATACATACAAATATACTCATAAGAACTACACAATTCGAACATCTCCTCACATCAACTAAATGTTGTACACTGCCGCACTGGTATTAGTAACTTTAATTAAATATGTGGGCTGTTAGAAGCATGAGTGCAACCAACATCAACAGTTTTGTACCTGACACAAATTTGTTACATTCTCATTACTACATGGTGCTTATAAAACTGACACTCTTGCACACAAAATCATCCAAAATTGTCATCTACTGGATTGCACAGGCGTCTAACTGCTTGTTCAAAAGAAATAATAATAAATGCAGCTCAAGCAGAATTATTCTGTACAAAATCACGAATATTCTACTGTTCGGCAAATATAATACAACACATTAGCTTTGAACTTCAAGAAAAGTTCAGAATGTCCAATAAAACAACAAACAGTGAGTCTGGACAGTAATTATGACAAAACACTACACCACTGCATTAAAGAACGTGTTACCACTTGTTTTGCATAGTTGTGAAGCCCAGTTCTTACTATGATGCAAGAACATAATTTGTAGCTGGAAACAATATGGTCTTCTGGGATGTAACACCTTCTAATATGCTACACAGGTGTCAACATTACATAGAAACATGCTGCCTCCAAGAAATAGGGTCAGCATAGACAGTGTAACAACTACAGTATACACTGGACAATTCAGGGTTAAATTCCTGGCAAAGGCAAGTGATTTTTCTCTTCTCCAGGAATGTTCAAATACCCAGTCCTAATGCTGTGGTAGCAGGTGTTCTTTCCCAGAAGTAAAGTGGACAGGCTGTGAAGTTGATCACTTATTACCATCTAGTGCTGAGGTTAAGAAAGAGTGTAATTTTACCTCTACTCCCCCCATATACCTTCTTTGTGTGCATTGCCTTTACTTGCTGTCCCCATCTTCTACCTTGAATATGAATGAAGCAGGTTCCTCTGATATGTTGACACCTGTCACCATTCATCACATCTCAGACCTTAAAGTTAACACTCACCACCATGACAATCAGAAATCTCATTAAAAAAGTGTAATTCTTTGATAACAAATTACTCAGTCAATGCTATGTGATAAGTATAAGAGTTGGTCAGAAAATATGTTTAAAATACACATTTCAGGTTCTTAATAAGACCATTTCAGGTACAGCTGTGCTGCTAACCCGCTACTTTTCTACGCTGTCTTCACCACAATTGAGGCATTCATCTTATCACAGGACAAGCTCCTCTATGCCCTGTTGACAGAAGCCCATGTCTGTGTCGCCAGCAATTGCAACATAACAGATCCCACCTCACAATCACCTTTAATTTGTGGCTATCAAAACTTTGTTTCAGATCTGAAAACTTAGCAATGAATCTCCAATATGTTCACAACCAATGCACATACTTTTGTTACGAAATTACATGTGACACAGACTTACTATCTGACCAGCACTCATACACAACAAATAAAAATTAAACTTGTGGTTTATAAAGCTACATACATTTTGTTATAATAGTTCAGCTGAGGAGATTACAATGGCTTTCACATGCATTTTGGACAAAAACAACAAAAAAATTGACAACAAAACAGTGCACTAATTAATATTGGATCCTTATATATAATCCTCATATATTGAGAGAGGACTTTATACTTCTGTATATAACAACTAAGCAGGACCTACCTACCTTTTGGAAGTGATTTGGTTTATTATCAGTGATTGGCTAATAAAGTCATTATGTTCTCATCATATGACAAACTAACAAATACATACAAATGTATAAAACATTAACAATTTATAAAGAGAAATATTTCAATTACAATTAAATTCTGGTAAACACACAATCATTGTGAAGAATTTCTACTGTAACAAATAATTATTTGTGTCAAAATTGTATCAACTATTAAATAAAAACAGAAAATTTCTGACAACCTACTTACCGACTGATTAATACATGTATCCCCGATTTACGTAATGGTGGTGTCAAAAACGGCAGTTACATTATTCCAGATTTCTGGTATTCCTTTGGTTTCATAAGATCTTCAATTGTCATTGACAAATATACAGTTAAACTGACTTCAGTACCAATTCTTTTAGCACATCATGAATCTGAATTATTTTCTTCCAGTCAAATGACATTACTGCTTTTACCAATAAAAAATTTAAATTAAAGAAAAATCATACAAAACTGTGTCAATGTTAAATTTCCATTACATAAAAATCATGTACTTTGGTGAATACACATACATTTACATACAATCTTATTCTACAATGTACAAGTCCACCACAGATTCAGACAGCAAAATATTATGTTTACCCACACAACCGTATGATCACTCATGCTCATAAGAGTTCGCACACCTTCTTCTGCATGTACCATTTAATAACATACTTGAATATCCTGTGTAAACACTAAACACACCCTATAAAATACTGTCAAATCGGGACAATTGGTAGATATTTTTCCAGACAAAAATAAGATGCTCAACCAGTTACCACTGATCCATGTTTAAGCAAATGACAGTCAACTAATCACAGCATGTCTGTTTGGTAAGAATCAAATAAAGTGTGACACAGCAAGAACTCACTTGTTTGTAACACAATCACAGAATGTAAAGTATCAAGTAAATTATGTGGCATTTTTAATGAAAGCAAGTCCTAAAAAATAAAATGTCTTGCCCTTCTTTGGCGATTTATGTAGGGACTGCTAGTACATTATGTCGCTGTTGACTTAACCCCCTTAACATCACAAAAGTTTAGTAAAATACTTACACGTTCATTTTTCAGCCGAAATTTCCAAATATTACTATACTTTTCTAATCACATCACTCTACTATAGCTAAAGAGTCATTCCTGCATTCTAGTATCATTCACAGGACCTAAAATACACGCTATATAGATTAATGGCAGCTTGGAGCCTACACCATATATGATACAGAAGGGTCAAGTGTTATGGTATATCCACCACTAAAAACAGACTATGTTCTTACAGAATGTTGCACCAAATGACACCATCTGCACAAAGTCACACGATATGCTTCTATTTTCTCAAACTGAGCTGCAACATATCATGTCATGTCAAGTGGTAGAGAGAAATAACAGTGCCTGCATCTCCAGGGTCAAGCAGTCAAAAATGAGCCCTATGTTTGACTCTGAAAAAGGGCCCATACACTCTAAGTTAAACTGCGCAGTTTAACTGTGTAAAAAAACTGCACAAAAAACTGAACTTAATGTTTTCTGGCACAGCACAGGTTTCCCACCAACTTTGTCAGTTTTTTTGTCAGTTCTGTATGTCTTCTTGTGCATGTGACTATGGTGGATAAAAACAAGGCCGTCGTTTGCTGTTTGCTAGCCATGTGGGCCTCAATGTTATCCAAAAAGAAAGAAAAGAACACATAAAATGTGAAGTAAGAAGTTGTATTTGAAAAGGAATACATCATGTGATGCTCGTCTGCTGAATGAATTGCTAGAAACGGATGTGCCTTGAGACGATGCCATCGTCGTGTTGGCAGGTAAACTGAGGAAACCATGGGATTCCCTCAGTGAAATGCGCAGTTCTCTGTGTGAAAGTCAACTGGAAAGGACAGTTCTGAAGCCTGCGCTATTGCCTGACAAAAATGCGCAGTTTACTCAGTTTTTCTGTCGGGTATGACGTCACATAGTGAAATTGCTCAGTTTTAACCGAGAGTTTATAGGGCACTAAACGCTGGCACGAGATCCCACTTGACCAGTTGACATTGTTTAACATCCCAAAATATTGGAACCTTAATCAAAGTTCTGTTCACTAAATTTTACAGGTTTTTATGTTGTTGCTTAGCGTTCTTAATTCACATGATCAAACCACGACACCATTAGTGTTGCTGTGCCATCACCATGAAATGAAATGTGTCAATATGGAGTGATTAATGTTGCTTTTGTAACATGCACAGTTTGTTAAGTTCTTAGATTGTCTCTTCTGCTACAGGCTGCAATGCTGTTACCTACAGAGCTACAGCCATTCTTATCACAGGGCAGACCACAGCATGAGAAAAGAAATGTCTTTCCTGACACTAACAAAAAGCTCCTCTTATGTGTAACAAACAGTTGTTTAATACAAATGATACCTGCAACACTGAAAAATTCTTACCTTTCTATCATTCAAAATGCAACTGCCCATGACTAAAGTAAATGGCCTTCACAATTAATAACAAAAAAAAAAAATAAAACCAATATAAGAACACAAGGTAAAAACATAACCTCACAATTACAGTCAACTAACTGGAAGAAGCCAAACATGATGTCTCAACTGACAAAACATTCACTCTTGATAACACCACAGAACAATACTGCCATCTCACTACCAGTGGTCTAACTACCTAAAGAGGTAAGGCTCTCAGAGAAACAGCAAGACACATAGGTTCAATCCCCTAGTGTTTTTCACTCACTACAAATTACAGATCTGATAATATTCTGTCTCATCAGTGCAGTTCCCTTGCAATGGTTAGAAAATGCACCTGCTCATCCTGCTAAATTCATATTAACTCTTTCTTTATATAAAAAGCTATATTTAAAAAAATATTAAAACTCCTTGCATTATAAAATCGTGCTGTCACTCGTTGACATTGCTCAGGAAACAAATGTGTTCCAGTATGCACACTTATTGAATGACCGTATGGTTACATCTGAACACCATACCACCAATGGAACCTGAACTTCCTGCATTAACACATCTGCCAACACAAACTGTGTAGTGGTTCCCATGCTTCTGAAAGCATCTCGTATCTTTCTCAGACAGTTTTCTTTCACTTTTCTAAGGTCTATGTGTATGTCATAAGAAGCTGCACACATTGAATATGAACCAGGAAGATCAGCTCCAATATAAAGAATCTGCCCACCATTTACAATTAAGAGAAACATGCAGTGGCACCACAATTAAAAAAAAAGTTCTCAAAAATGCGTCTGTATTGTGCCTGAACCCTGTTTTTTCCATTGACTCAACATATTGTGTAGGTGCAGATGCATACAGATGAAGAATTTGTTGGTCTGCAGCTGCAATTAGCAGACATCCTTTACTTATTTATACCTATGCCCCATGAAAGTGCCTTTCAAAATACATGCACATCTTTGTGAATGCATTTATTGTGCAAGTTAGCAAATTAATTAGTTAATATTTTCTTACTATTCTGCAATGACAAAGATCTGCAAGTGACTCATGAATGACACATTTCACAAATACAAGCAATCTATAAAACACTTTAAAGGCTTTTCAAATGTCAGTCATAATGTTCAAGGTAAAAAAAAAGCATCATAAACATAAAAAATTAATGAACAATTTATTTCCATTAAAAGGAACAATACTGGGAAACATAAAATACATCACAGATATTAGCTTCTTTTTTTTTACCTGTGGCAATGTATGTCAGCCTGCTTCATGGCTACAAAACATGAAATAAAGTAACAAAATAAATTAATCACTTTGGTCACACATATTACACTCTATTCAAGCCATCACATTCTGCCAGCCACATGTATTATACTGTATTAAAACCATCACAGTTAATGACTATTCACCTTTTCAACTACAGGTGAAACCTCATACTCCCAAATTTTGCTTTTGTTACATAATTCCAGGTAAACTTATTATATCATCCCCATTTGACAGTAAGATTTCATTTTGCAAATACAGTTCCCCTGCAACTGTTATTATTTAGCTGTTGATATGACAAAATTTTTTGACCTCTGTAAAATGTAATTCAATTAAATGTAGTTAATGATCAACAATGTCACACTTCTATGGCCATCAATACAGCTCTCAAATGCTTTATATGTCACTTGACATAAAAGGCCAGTAGCAACTGAAAAGCTAAATATAATTCAGTGTAATGGTGAATCACCAACATCGAATACACTCTCCAAAAAGTATAATTTAAAGGTAAAAGGTAATGTCCCCAGGATCAGATCTCTGCATGTTGAGGATCCCAAGCTGTAATATTTAAGAGGCTCCACCCTTTATACTAAATATTAGTTTTCAATAGTTTTTCATGCTTGCAGAAGGGTACATATAAGATGCTACATTACATACTTACATTTTTACTAATTTTTGTTAAAATCATAACACAAAAGAAAAAACAGTGATGGGCCCATTAAGGTCCCTTGTACAGTGAGCCTCTAGGCTGTAGTTTATCTTGCTATGTGTATATCCAGCCCTGGTGGTCCCTATACACATAATGAAGCTCCAAAGAGGAACAGAGGAATACCTCCACTCATTCTTAAATTCAGCACTATATGGAGATGACCAGTTGCATGGCCTGGCCACTCTTCCCAGGCAAAACTGCCCCTGATACCCATTGAACAGGAGGTTGGGTGTGACCCAGAGCCAGTCTGGACACTTTTAAGAGAAAAACCTCTTACCCCTGCCAGGAATCGAACCACGATTTCTCAGTTGTCTGGCCCACAGCTATACTGACTGAGCTACCCCAGCAAAGAGCACAACTCAATATCGAACAAAATACTCCACAGACTGAGATCTCATATTTGATCTTCATAGGTTCTGGAAGTTACAATGCAACCCTTTCACCAAAAAAAATATGAATTTGAGGTTGTCACACTAGTGTTGACAAAAAGACACATCTTTTTCAATGTTACGCTGTGCTGACTGGTAAATAGTTACAGATGTTTCAGAGAAGCACAGCACCCTCAATCAGTCTTGGACTGCCTGGCCCAGAAGACGGGGCATTACAATCATTTGAAACATAACTAATGACCAAAGTAGCCTCCACCTCCTAAATGGACTACACACCCCTGCCCAGACAGGAAGAGAGCTAAAAGGTCCAACAGGCCATGCCTTGAAGCACTATAAACCAATAACCTAGATCACTTAATTTTCAAAACTCCATGTGCATGATGCAAAAAAATTCTTAACCTCAATATTTTTAAGCATAGAGAGTTTTATAATGTGGTAATAAGCAGGACTCAGCACCACAGAACTGACAAATTCATAAGACACTATGCAGCAAAGATGTTGTCCACTTCACAACAAACAATCCCAAGATTAAAATACACCCTGCACAACACAGATGGCTGATGTACAACTCTATGAATGGCTTTGTATACTCCATCAGCTTTGTCTGTTTTAAGCTGGACACTCTGCACAATTTCTCCAAACAATAAATAAATGCAGTAACTACTGTACGTCTAACACAAGAGCTGCTTTTGTCACCACAGCATGCTTTAACACATGGCAGAACTCTTCCCTCCATAACACTAATATAACTAAGACCAGGACTTATAACAAGCACCAAAACATACAGTTTCAGTGCCAACAATTGAAATATAAAATACTAACAAGTGTAAGTGGCACAGTCTCTTTTATTTTTTATGGCCTTACAGGAATGCACAGTGCCTGCAAGTGTGTAAACTAAAGAATCAGCACTCCCCCACCTCTATGCCCCTCCCCACAGTGTGCCTCACCATTCCTGGTGGAGCTACAGTCTACATGTAAGCTCTCCCCTCCTCCTTTGTTCAGTACCATATAGGCACAGTAGTGGAGCAGCTGGAAGAATACAACACCCACTATTCACACTTATTCTGTAGTTCCCTCAACTGTAGTTATACTAGCTAAAAGATCTTCAATTAAAAGGTGACTCTTATCTCATCCCTCATCAATCCTTTCTTCACAATCTATACACAAAGTCATTATGTCCCCCTAATACTGAACCTCCAAGCAAGTTTGTTGAAGCAGGAATGCTACTGCCTGCATTTGGGACATGCACAGTTCAAATCTCAGCCAACTTTTCATGGCTTTACACAGTCCCGCAAGGCAAATACAAGGTTACTACCCTAAATTAGGTTATGAACACTTCCTTCCACATCTTTTCCATTTAGTTACTGCCAATCAAAATGACACATTGTACAGTCTGACATACTGCCAACTGATGGAATAAATAAACAACACCTGACCATAGTACGTTACATACACTGATTACTTTAACAACACCACACCTGGCTCCAGAGTTACTGTACATGATAAAATGAAGCATGATAAAAGCCACTTTGAAATAAATACACAATGCGCATGTTTAAAATTTCTAATCTCATATGAACTTAAGGAATAAGTTCTGTTCGCCAGTTTGCTGTAATGGTGTTTGTTTCTGACACACAAACAGCAAATTACTATGCCAGAGAAGTATGACATTATTGTAAAAGTTCTGCATCTAACAAAATATGTATACACATACCAAAGTTGCTCAACTAGAAGTCAGAACTCTCCTTCACAAAGTATAGTATTACAACACAGTAACAGTAACATCCCAAATTTAATTTCACTTGTAAATGCAGATGTGAAATACACAGAAATTACATCTTTAATGCTGAATGACATACAAATCAGAAATATTCTAATTAATATATATGAAGGCAAAAATGTTAAAAAATAACCTTCATTGTACTGTGCCATGTATTAAAAAAATCATTACAGAAGTGGTGAACAAGTATAGAGAATGGTATCAACATACAACAGTTCACAAACTGGTTGGTGGGATGGTAACAATTTTATTCCTCTCACAGAACTGGCTTCATTTCAAGCAAGTCAGTTTGGTATAAGTATGTTCAAACAAATAATGAGACAAAAACACGTACAAACCTAGGCACTGGTGCACTGAGTTGGTCTATACTGAAGTAACTAATAATGGTACATGGACAAGCACGCTGTCCTTTAACATAACTTCAATGTAATTAATTTCACGTTACAAAGTCTAATGGAAAAAAGATTACCTGAAATGAATGACAGACGGCAAAAAGCCATGAGAGAATAATATTATAAAATTAAAATATCCATCAAAGAGTTAAGTAACTTTATATAAAATGCATTTTGTGCAAAATACAATAAAAATACACTTAAAATACAGTTCATTCTATGAACATGCTAATACTGGTACTTGTCCGTACATGTACTTAAAAAGTAGTTGTACTTTGCTGCTAAGAACTGTCCAACACCATTATAGGGCAGGCTGCCTATGATGACGATGATGATGATGATGATGGTGGTGGTGGAAGAGGTGGTGGCAATGATGGTGGTGGTGGTGGTTGTGATGATGGCAGCAGCAGTGGTAGAGGTGGTGGCATTGGCAGCAGTGGTGGCGGCAGCAGAGGCAATGGTGGTGGTGGTGGTGGTGGTGGCAGTGGTGGTGGTGAACGTGATGGTGGTGGTGGTGGTGGTGATCATGGTGGTGGTGGTGGTGGTGGTGATCAGGCGATGACAAGACTCAATACACCACATTAAATATCAACATAAACAAAAGGCAACAAACTCCACTGAAAGGTACTACACACAATGTTCA
>Ga0136643_10018808_pt1 | contig 10424 bp, 8 predicted proteins | sample TergutLab28metaG_FD_96883 | JGI IMG/M metagenome (GOLD analysis project Ga0136643, IMG submission 96883) | Labiotermes labralis P1 segment gut microbial communities from Petit-Saut dam, French Guiana - Lab288 P1 (version 3) (version 3) | ecosystem: Host-associated > Arthropoda: Insects >... | reverse complement strand
TGTGGGAAAAGGAAAAATTCGTTAGGGGAAAACGGGGGGGGGGGGGGTGCAGAACACTGTTCGGAAATAGGACAGAATCAACAAAAGTGGCACAACACTTTCTGGGAATGGACTCAAACAGGATACCCAAACAGGCACCGCAGTATGAAGAGAAAGGGAGGAGAAATATAGGAAGCCTGAGGAAAAGATGGAGAGACCAACTTCACACTGATGGTTAAGGCACAGGCACTTCGCCTAATCCTTCAGAGCTGCTGCTGCTGATGATGATAATGATTATGATAGACGAAGACTGTTCAGTGTGAAACTAACTGACATTTCAGGGACAAAGATGAGAATATTTGAAAGACAGGGCTAATGAGCTTGGAACAGACAGAGAACAGGACGAACATTAGAGACATCTGTGGAGGAATAAATGCATTTGATAAGGGTTACTAACTTAGTAAAGGGTGGGGGGAAAGGGATTTGCTTGGAGATCCCCCCCCCCCACAGCATTTTGAATAGGTGGAAGGTTCGCTTTGTCAGCCAGTGAAAGTACACGAGGCTAATGGCTTTAGGCAGACTGCAATACATACAATTGATCCACTGAGCCAAGTGCCTTTGAGTCTGAGATGGATATTGGAAAGTTGAAAAGATATAAACGACCGGGTACTGATAAAATTCCAAACAACAAGCACAATATGTGCACTAAATATTGGTTTAGATAGAGACAATTAATATGAAAGTCATGCACACTGTACACAGTATTGGGAGGTAGGAAATTTCGTTCCGAGGTCCATGAATTCGTTAACCTATTCCGGAAAGGAAGAATCGCCTCAGCTGTGGAAGGAGTCAATCGTTTTACCTATTACAAGAAAAGGTGATAAGACAGAGTGTGGTAATTATCGAGGAATATCAGCGTTATCAACAACATGTCGAATTTAGTGCAAGTTTGGGTTAAATTTGACCCTGTATGGAGAAGCAGACTGGGGGGACATCAGCTTGGAATTCGACGTAGCAGGTCGTATACTGAACATATATTAGGCAGGCGTCATATACTTTAAAAAAAACGGAATATAGTGAGGAAGTACATTATGTATTGTAGACTTCAAGGCAGCCAATCATTCAGTTAGACGGACGCTGTTGTATAGTATTCAGGTTGAGTTTCATATCCCCATGAATACCGTTTACAATAACCCTACGTTAATGTCAGGAAAAGCAAACAGTTGTCTAACACGTCTCCTATTCAGAAAGGACGTTTCACCTTCGCCATTTTACATCGCTGGCAGGGAATGTAAACACTATACAACAGGAGTCCACACGCAAACACATTGAACATCAGCGCTCTTCACTGGTGTAAATTTCTTTGTTAGGATCCCGAGAATGTGTCTTACTGCAATGTTCCTTAGAGACAGCCCAACTACGGTTATTAACCTTTTGGGGCCAGAATTATTTTTTTTTAAATTTTAGCAAAACCTGTATAGTATAAAATGTGAATAATACAGGTACTAAATACGTTAGAATTACGAAACAGACTGCATTTTGAAGAGAAAAAAAACGGAGAATATATAAACTAAAACTAAACTCCGTGGCCTTAGTCCGCACGCGAAATATACCGACAGAGCGGCCGCCGTCGGTCGGCGAAGTTAGTGCCAACTTTTGCGGATAGAGGGGTGTCACGTGGTCAGCGCAACGGGTCCCCACAGCCGTTAATCGGAGAGTATATAGCATGTTTAAAATATTCAGCACATATATTTGTTGAATAAATATATAAAATACAACTTTAGAGGTTAGCGGTGCGGTACGACCACTATAGTTGACATTATGCGTCAAAAGGTTAAGAATCTCTTGTCCGTCTTCTGCCGTTTGATTAAGAGGCGAACGTGTAAAGCATAAGCCGATTACCATCGTCTCTACAACTCTAAATGACGCGAAATATATAATGTAATATCGATTCTTTTTTTAATTCCTGAATTCCATAATTAAAAACAACTGCGTGTTTGTTTTGTGCCTCAAGTTCCATGTCAGGGGGTAAAGTTGCCCATCTCCACGCCAGTAATGCTTATGAGGGGCAGAAGTAACAGCTGCACTCATTCCTAATCTCGGTACCCCATGGAGGCGAGAAATCTCATCCCAGTTTAAGATCTAAAAGTATAAAGATAGAAAAAACGGAACAGAAAAATTCTTTCGTGTTCCAAACGCCGTGTATTCCATATCGATATCGATCTGCACTGAATGCGCCGAGTTCCGTGTTCGCAAATTTGCGGAATGCGACTGTTAGCTACGCCAGGTCTGTAGGTTTGCCTGTCGGTCCGCATGGAACAGCTCGGCTCCCACTAGACGGATTTTCATTATATCTGGTATTTGAGCATCTTTTTGGGAAAATGTGTCGAGAAATTCAAGTTTCATTAAAGTCTGACAGGAATAGCGGTATTTTACGTGACTACCAACGCACATTTATGGGTAGCTCGCTGAATACTTCTCAGAATGAGGAATATTTCATACAAAAGTTGTATAAGAAGATCAAAACACGTTTTTGATGTTCAGTAACCTTTTTTTTTCAGAAAATCGTGCCGTTTATGTGATAATTTGGAAAAATCTGGTACAGCCACACAGGCCACAGATGGCAATACAATACGGCGCAAAAAATGCAAGAATTGTAACACAACACTCGTAATATTTAATAACTTGTGTCGTTTCCACTGCAACAATGGTTATGCGAAAGCGCCTCAATGTTACGTTGTACATGCATTGCCTGTCTTGCTGTCTGACGATCCCTGAATGACAGCTGAACACGATATTAACACCAGATCTAGATACAGCGCAAGTACAAAGCAATGCATACGTGACGACCTTCAAGTCTCATTGTTCTCGTGGGTATCCGAGAAAACGTGCTATATCAAAAACCTAAAAATGATGGTGGTGTCGCAAATTTTAGCGTCTTTAACACTGCAGTTTCGAATAAACAACATGTATTATACATTACGGGCAACTGAGGTCACAATATGATTAGAAACTCGTATAATTAATAGTGCAGTTTTAATCTACGTCCTGTGTGTATTCGCCTGAAGATGGCTAAGTATGGGTCGAAACATGCCAGTGTTGTGTTTATAACATCAATAGTAATAAACGGTTGTGTTGACAGGAAAATCACACACATTTTAACACTACAACACTGTAACACTATAATGCTAACACTTATAACATTGTAACACTATAACACGGTAACACTCTAACGCTGTAACACTGTAACACTGTTACACTAAAACTAAAACACTATAACACTGTAACACTATAAGACTAACATTATAACATTGTAACACTAACACCATAACACTATAACGCTGTAACACTAACACTATAACATTGTAACGCTGTAATATTAACACCAGCACTGTAACATTAACGCTATAACACTGTAACACTAACACTATAACACTGTAACATTATAACACTAACATTATAACATTGTAACACTAACACTATAACACTATAACGCTGTAACACTAACACTATAACACTATATTGTAACGCTGTAATATTAACACTAACACTGTAACACTAACACTATAACACTGTAACACTACAACACTGTAACACACAGCAAAATGTTGAAGTAAAAAAAAAAGTGTTTATCAGCTTGTAAGATGTTTCAACAAAAACTTACTACGCAGTGCCTTTATTTGCTGATTAATACTCCGGCGACATGTTTCGGCCTTAACTGTTGGCAATCTTCAGGAAACTTTCTTCCATCAGCAAGTGCAGCTTATGTTTCAACTTACACGGTAAAGGTCCCACATATCATTAAAATTATTGGTATGACTGATTAAACGTCATAGCATCAGCACCTCATTCCGTTAGGGCGGAGGTTTGGTACAATATTTTAATGTGTTCGGTTTACCCATGAAACTACTTAGTTTAATTAAAATGACGTTACAAAATGTAGAGGTTAGATGGGGAACACTTGACAGGTTTCGTATTCACAATATCGGGAAATAAGAGGACGCTTTACCATTCCCCATTGCCCGTAAGCTTACTGTTACAACACACCGTTGGGAAAGCCCAAGAAAAACGGTTTGTTTGAAACATTAATGAAAGGCATTAGACTCTGATCATGCATTTTGATTTATCTGCTGAAAGCATATGTATTATGCAGAACACATAAGCTTTATGGTCGCTCGAAAGAAGGTTTGGTCTAGACATGAGAGCTGATGTAGCTAAGTAATGTTCTTCATGTTCCGTCAACATAAAGGTAAAGCAGTCCCATTACAGGCCTGGACAGGCCCAGAGGGTTCCAGGAAGTTCATGTTCCCCGATTTCGTGACAACGGCACAGGATGGTGGTAGGTTGTCAGCCTTACGCACCGACCGCCTTTACCCCCAGGAAATTCTCCTGGTACTCATTTCTGTTAGAGGCTGAGTCGACCCCAGGGCCATAGTGCCATCAGAAGGCTTTTATGTCAATGAAAAATCCAATGACACCAGCTGGGATCGAACCAGCGACCTTAACTACTGTGCTACCGCGGTCCCCGTTTCGTCAACATAATGTGGGCCAAATCACAACACGAAGATAGCCAGTAAAGCTTTTTAAAATGATAGAAATTTCATATATTTAGGGACGACGCTAACAGATCAAGCTACAAATATACAGCAGTTGGCAGCAGATTAAATTTAGAGAATGATTACTATCATTCGGTTCAAAACACTTGGCCTTCGCTTCTAATATCTAAAAAGTCCAGAATTAAACAAATCTATTATTGTACCTGTTGTTTTGTATGGTTGTTAAGCGATCTCTCACATTGCGACACGAACACCAACTGACAGTGTTTGAAGGTGCTGTGGAGAGTATTCGGGCCTAAGAAGAGGAGGTAACGGGAGACTGGAGAAAATGTAGGAGCTTCATTATCTGTTCTCACCGCCACACAACATGCAGCTGACGACACCAAGCAGGTTGACAGGACAGGGAGGATTTCAGACAGGGCAGTGGTGGCAAATTTGGGAAGGTGTGGAGTGGTTCAGGATAGGGTTCACTGGCGGAGTGTCGACAGGGAAACGGTCCTACAGAAACAGCGGCTAATTTTTAGATTTACTCGTAGAACTGTTAGGTTTTTAAGAATTGCCCCATTCCATGGCTTCATTTCGTGAAGATCATTATCGGTCGCCGTACTAAAACTTCTGTTACGACTGGAGCAGCACAACTGGCGTACTGCCTCATCTTCCCATTGTCGGAGGCGTATTTAGTCGGTTGAGGAAAGTGCCAGCACCAGGGAACTCGAAGGCTAAGCCAACCGCAGCCTAGTTCCCTGTAGGGACGCCCATGTTGGACAGGTTTTCAGATGTGTGCCGGAAAAAAACGAGATATTCTACCTATCTAGGTTGGCAGTTGGTTCAAGGGCTCAGAGCCTCACCTCGTAAAAACACAGCTGTATCGATACTCGGTCAAGGGAGAAGCCACGGGCTCGAAAAAGTTCCGAAGCGCCACAGTAGAACAACAGGAGTAGAGCATAAAGAAGAGTGACTGCGCAAGTCCGGCGCACATCGCGACTAATGACTGCAACGAAGGAAATTACGAGCAACGTTTTGTGTCCTGTTCAGCCGGCATAGGTCGGTCAGTATGGGGACTGGGGTACAGGTGGCTTAAGGCGAACCGCTGTTTGTTCCCATCAAGGAAAGCAAGATTCATCTTCCCTAAACATCCAAACCCTCTCTGAAGCCTGTATTCAAGGAGTTACGGAATCACGGGCCCCGCAGGTAAAGGGGTGGTAGCGTAAACATGGTCGCTTACCTCCACCGAATTCCGAGTATGAGAATAAGTGGCGCTCTACCTCCATTTCTTCACGTACACATTTCCACCCCATTCTTCGCACATGTTCTTTATTCAATTTCTCCGTTTGTTAACATTTAAATGGTCCATGTTTTGTCTCCGCCTCCACTAAACATGGCGGGCATCCTCCTCTCTAATTCTGTCACAATCCATATCCGTATTAATGCACTTGCTATCAGAACATTACACAATTCAGACGCAGTTATAACTACACCTCCCACCTTTCCTGCAACATGCAGTCTCTCTGCCGTATACACACACAGTGAATTTACTGGCTACGTAGGCTCAATTCTAAAAACACACACCATACACACTCTGTGTGTGTGAATCAGGAAATTGAAATCAAACACCTAGAAGCATCGGACCGCCTCCCCCCCTTTCCCTGCTTCTAGAGAAGGATCTTACGAAATGTCACAGTCCAAACAGGTGACACCTGGCCCCCTGCTTTTGAACAACTCACAAGAAAACACGTCAAGACCTTCACGAAGTTTGTAAGATCAATAGATTTTAGCGCATTATAAGCCATTTATGGAATATATATATATTGTGCGACCGCCTCTGTGGTCTAGTGGTCAGAGTTTCTGGCTACAGATACAGAGGTCCCGGGTTCGATCCCCGGCGCTACCCGATTTTCTGAGTAGTAGTGGGTCTGGAACGGGGTCCACTCAGCTTCATGAGCCTCGTGAGGTCAATTGAGGAGCTACTTGAATGAAAAAAGTAGCGGCTCCAGGTCTAGAAAACGGAGATTAACGACTGTGGGGACCCATTGCGCTGACCACGTGACACCCCTCTATCCGCAAAAGTTGGCACTAACTTCGCCGACCAGCGGCGGCCGCTCTGTTGGTGTAGTTCGCGTGCGGACTAAGGCCACGGAGTTTAGTTTAGTTTTAGACAAGTACATACACTCCACTCTAGTTAGTTTATTGAACACAACAGGGATGACGAACCTTATGAGCTAAGGGGTTAACAGTTGCATTGTATACATGGTGTGTTTGTTGTATGTGAAACATCACTGCGTGTGTACATTTAACAAATGGATTTTCAGATTCATGCAGAATGTCACATCCCAGAAGACTGTAACCTTCACAGCCACCGCTGTGATATCCTTAAATTGCACATATTAATAGAACATAAGCTGTCTACTGTGGCATTTAAATCTGCTGCATTCTGAGAACAACTGTGTGAATTAATTTCAGTGCTTTGTGCATATTTTTCAGTATGTTATGCCTCACAGTACATATGAATTGCACTGTGTTCTCTCTGTTAAGAGTAGTGAAGGGGTTCAATCATAAAACTACACATATGGTCATGTATGCTTATATTAATAGTCGCAGTTCACATTTGTAGAGTGGTGTTAGAGTATTGAAATAATTTTTTTTCAGAGATGGCTTGATGAAGATGAAGGGGGTATATGAGCAGAATCCTGCGTTAGGTGATCCCATGTCCATTGAAGGTCAACTAAATGAGAGTGGTCACAAGTTGGACAAGCTGCGGCAGGAACTGCATAAATATCAGGGCTATTTGGAGGAAGCAGTTGAGGGGGTCAACAATAAGTCTGGACAGCAATCTGGGGTTGTTCTTTCTGTGTCACCGTCTGCTCCAAGTAGAAGAAATAAAGGGATGGCTCCAGGGCATCATCTTAATGGAGGACATTTTCATCGACAGCAGAGGTTACTGAACACATAATCTACATAAAAATAACTTATGTAAATTACTTTCGTACTTAGTCCATGGAGCAGAGTCCTTCTTGAGAAGCTAACCAGTTTGCAGCTAGTTAAGAAATTCCCTGCATTTTATGGAACCTGAAGATTCATTATCGCATTCACAAGTGCCCGCCACCTCTCCCTATCCTGAGCCAGCTTGATCCAGTCCATACCCCCACATCCCACTTCCTGAAGATCCCTCTTAATATTATCTTCCCATCTATGCCTGAGTCTCCCCAGTGGTCTCTTTCCCTCAGGTTTCCCCACCAAAACCCTGTACATGCCTCTCCCCTCCCCCATACATGCTACATGCCCCGCCAATCTCATTCTTCTCGATTTTATCACCTGCACAGTATTGGGTGAGGAGTGAAGAACATTAAGCTTCTCATTATGTAGTTTTATCCATTCCCCTGTTACCTCATCCCTCTTAGACCCAAATATTCTCCTCAACACCCTATTCTCAAACACCCTCAGCCTATGTTCCTCCCTCAATGTCAGTGACCATGTTTCACACCCATACAAAACAACAGGCAAAATGCTTATGTAAATGCTGTGTGATAAAATGGTGTCTAAAGGTGAGAACCTCATATCAGTGGTTTGTGTTTCGTATCCACATGCTTTCCTCTTTTTTGATCTTCATGTTTTAGTGAGGGCTTTTGTTTTCTATAGCTCAAGTACCAACATGATAGTATAATTTATTGTTCAAAGATATGCAAAATAAGGTGATGGCAAATCAGTTGTTGACTCTTGTTACCAAAGGAATAGTTCACATGTTTTAAAGCAGTGGTCATAGAATGAAAGGCACTGTTTTGGAATTTCTGTGGGAAGAATTTTAGTGCTGTGATGAAACTTTCCCAGGAGAGCCAATTAAAACTGGTGTATCCCAGACATACAGTGGGAATGGTTGTCACTGTACCATAATTATTAGTGAGTGGCAGTGTACTAGGTTGATATTTCTTCTGCAACTTTCAGAAATAGTGGTGGGTCTGGAGGGGAAGAGGATTCACTTAGTCGTTCGGCTTCAGACTCGAGTGTATCAAACCCAGCTGTGAACCATAAGCAGTCAGCACCTGGCACACCACTTCCATCACACGGGTAAGTTATGGGTTATTAGTTAGATTGGTCTACAAATTGGAAATATTGTGTATGTAAGTTCAAGATGATCACTATATTAGGTTCTGATTTACTGGACTTTCATAAGAAGGTACAGCAAAAGTACTTCTCCTTAGTGTTTCAGATTTAACTCTTCCATTTCTCTGCATGAAGCTGTTCTGCCATGTAGAAAAGAGTGCTGTACATTGCAAGTGTTACTGATTATTTAATGTGTGTCATTTTGCCAAGAAATTTCCCCTCTTTTCAATGTACTTGAATCTATAAAGTAGGGAAAGCTGCACTGCAAATACATTGTATGTCAATACAGGCTCAGTACTGTTTCATCATCCGTGTTTTTGTTCATCACTTTTGTTTTCTCAGTAGTATGCCATTATCAACTTGTGTAACATCAGCAGGGAAAGTGTGGAAGCAATGGTGGGGAATATCACACAATAAGTAAATGAATAACAAATAATTTATTATAGAATAAGAGCAACATTATACTCACAGCTTGTCTTCTGGGTGCACACACACAAGGAACACAGTACTGACAGTGACCAACTCAACCGCGCATGTAATGGAAAGAAACAGAGAAAGCTTAATGACATTTACAGAACACAAAGTAATATATTTGGGTGGTGTTGTGGGTTTACTCAAAAAATCAATGTAAGGATTAATAATGCAACTAAATGTGTAAAAATTAATGCAACTAAACTCCACGCATCTCTGACAAGGACTCTGCTACACAGCCCTACCCTGTCAAACCATAATTAAGAAATATGGCCTGAAACAAAATTTAAAAACCTGTTACCACATCGAGTCATTGGCACAGAGTGATTGGTCTCAGCAGGTATAGGAAATAACAAGGAGGGTAAGTTGGGGAGGGGGAAAATAGGGGGAGACATGAAAGAGGGGTGAATGTAAGATGGCCACCAGCACATAGAACTGCAATTCAGCACAAGTTCATCATTTTATTTGATAAGATATTTGCCATCCCACTTCTATTACTAATGTCTGCCCTGTATCAGAGCCATCAGGCAACATACAATTTATTCTGTATCACAGGTTCATAAGTTATATTAAACCACACACACACACACGTGCGCATGCGCACGTGTGCACAAGATGTATATGTGCCCATGAATTTGGTACAGAGTACATTGGTATGTTAGTGGTGTGTGTTCGTTCTACGTGTGCAATCCTAAACAAAGTGAGTCATTGTCCATTATCCATCAGAATGAGAGATGACTAGTGATTGTAAAGCTGTCATGTTACATTATATTCTTTTAGAAAGGCACTTCAAAAAAGTTAGTTTGTTTTTAAAGAATTGGCACCACAATTTCAGAAGTCTGCATGATGTTTGCCTTTAACATTAGAAATTCACACAGCTGCTGTGCAAGTATTGTGTATTGTGTATGGTATGGAATTAAAGAGTATGACAGTATGGTAGCACCCTGTGGTGTGATTTCCATACCATTTCTTAAAGATAGGTGTGTTGTTTTAAAAGCTACTGCAGGAGACATGTATGCAAAAGCATTGATGCCTTGCTTTCCTTACAAAGGAAGTAGGCTGAAAATATCATCTTCACTTTTCAAGGCATAAAGATGTGTGTTTGATGTCCAAATGCTGATAATTGGATAAGTTTTGGGGTATCACAGCTTTTTAACATATCATTTATCAGCAATAAGGGATGGCAACTAATGCTTTACATAGTAATTATGGGCAGGGTGTGTAGCACATATGGAAGAGACAAATGCTTACAAAGTGTCAGTTTGGTAATCCTGACAGAAAAAGACCTTTGACGCCTAATGTCAACTATAGTGGTCATAC
>Ga0136643_10018807_pt1 | contig 10424 bp, 5 predicted proteins | sample TergutLab28metaG_FD_96883 | JGI IMG/M metagenome (GOLD analysis project Ga0136643, IMG submission 96883) | Labiotermes labralis P1 segment gut microbial communities from Petit-Saut dam, French Guiana - Lab288 P1 (version 3) (version 3) | ecosystem: Host-associated > Arthropoda: Insects >... | reverse complement strand
TACCACCATACTTTCGGATGAAAACCTGATGATGGCCACATTATGCCGAAACATGTAGTTTATTTCATCCTTTATTAAACATCTTTTTAGATATTATTGTGTTATTGACTGATACCCACACCTATTGTTTATGTGCACACAACGGGGATGGCTCATTTTAGAATTATCTACATGAATGAAACAAAGAGTGTTTGAGATCAGGCAGTGCTTTGGCCTTACAGGCAAGAAGTGGCAGGATGCAGAATCTCGCCTGTACAGGAACTACGTAATTCGTATGTTTACTATGATTAAACCAAGTAGGAAAAGCTGCGTTGTGCCTGTAGTACGCACGGGAGAGAAGATAAATACATAGTAAGCTTTGGAAGAAAGAATGAAGGAAACATATTGCGCGAAGACCTCGTCGTAGATGGAAGGATAATATTCAAATATTCCTCAATAAAAGCCGGGCAACAGTGAATTGAACTTATCTGACTTAGGATAATCCAGTATTAGTCTATTGCATCACGGTAATGGAGCTTCGTGTTTCGTAGCCAACCAGAAATTTCTTGTTTAATCTTTTGGCGCCAGAATTATTTTTTTATTTTAGCACACCCTGTATATAAAATGTGAATAATACAGGAACCAAATACGTTAGAATTATGAAACAAACTGCATTTTGAATAGAAAAAAACGGAGAGTATATACCACGTTTAAAATATTCAGTACCTATATTTGTTGAATATATATATAAAATTCAACTTTAGAGGTTAGCGGTGCGGTACGACCACTATAGTTGACATTAGACGCCAAAGGGTTAAAATACCAATAAACAAACAGGTCAGAATGCATGAAAGAAACATGCTGTATACATAACGACGATGAGACCATATTAGTAATATACTTGATTACTATGAAAAATTATATTAAAACAGTAGCTTCAAAACAAATGTATACAAGTAAAACATCTGATTACCTTTGTACAACATAGAAGCTGTTGACTACCAACTCGGGAAAATCAAAACAAGCCAAACGTTTACCCCTTAAGAACTCAACTCTACCCACACAACTTTTAATGAGAAACACTTAGGGAATTTTGATTTAATGAAGTTTTGAGTTTAGAATATTGACTCAGGCCCCTAAAAAATGTTAATAATTTTAGTAATCGATGATTTTATAAACAAAGTACACAGTAACTAGCAAATGATACGAATAACAAAATAAAACAAGTTATGCGCTCTTCTAGGATATTACGCAGCGTATAGTGGTAATTCCTTACCGAAGTTTCGGGGCAACCTATCGGTCCCCATTGAAGTTTGTCCCGTAACGTCAGTAAGGAATTACCACTATACGCTGCGTCTTATCCCGGAAGAGAGCAGATCTCATCTATCTGGCGGCTCAAAATTTTAAATCACGCCAGGAGATAAATAGTTGTAATTGTGAGATCTCACAGGAGACGTGTAGGTTCTTTGTCTATGTTTGTGGTTTTTTAAAGTTTTTATGCAATAACCTGAGGATGGTCCGGACAAGGGGTCGAAACTTCTTTTTTAATACCTACCGTACGATACACATGAATCAGTTCCAACTCAACAACGAGAGCGGATGGTAGTAGATCCGTTTAATCAATACCAGAAGCTATAATTACAGCTGTACCAGCTCCTGATGATGGGTGTCAACACCCGAAACATGTAGAGCTGCCTACAGAAATGTAATAAACTGAATAAGTCGCATCTTGTTGGACAGTCATTAAATTCGGATCTAAACATGTGGCAATGTTACATGAAACAAATATTTGTGTTGAACGAAATATTTGATTGCTTATTGGACTGTTTCTTGAGTATCCTGGCAACTCTTTGGTCCTAAACAAGGGAATGACTTACCTAATCGCCAAGTAAGTGGGTTCGAGTGAAAACTTCCACGACTTTTGTCACTGAGGTTTCCGTTTCGAATCTTGGTTGTGACACCAAATCCCGCTGTCTTTTTCTGTCGTACCAGGCAAATTCCTGGATACTACCTTAACATTTAGACGCCTAACGTCTAGTTGACGTACCGCACCGCTAACCTCTAAAGTTGCATTTTATATATTTATTCAACAAATATAGGTATTGAATATTTTAAACACGGTATATACTCTCCGTTTTTTTTTTGTATTCAAAATGCTGTTAGTTTAAAAATTCTAACGTATTTGGTTCCTGTATTATTCACATTTTGTATACAGAGTGTGCTAAAATTAAAAAAATAATTCCGGCGCCAAAAGGTTAAATTAGGTCGCCACCTATTCCCGCCGCATACTTTCCTGGTAACTTATATGATAATCACCCTATTTTCATACGCTGCACATTTGAAGTTATCTAAAATGTAGCTAAGCAGGATGTTTAAATATGCTTTTACACTGACTCACTTTATCAGGAAGAATCTCTTAATGGAAACTGGTATCTTGTCCAGGTGAACATCGGCACAGTCATGAGTGTTTTGTAGCTGTTTCTTCGTGTCTCGAATTATTATCACAGATTCTACCATTCGCCGAGAACAAATACATTGCATCGTAGTTGATATGAAACTGAAACAGGAATATAAATCTGTTATAAGCGCTGTAAACTTTTGCCGCGAATCATCCAAATTTCTATTCATTTTATTTTCCATAGACGCCCAAGGGCCCCCATTCCCAGGTGATATGTATAGTGTATTAAAATCTGTAAAATGGCCGTTCTGTAATTTCGAACACGTTGTTTGAAATTCGCTTGTGTAAAAAACTAACCCTTGAGTGTGGCAATTTTGTATTGACAGTTACTCCTGCTAGGGAAATGTTAGTCAATTATTGCCCCTAATATTTCATTTCGATATCACGTACCTTCATATACCTAGCATTCGAAACTGCTGAAGCGTAATCCTTTTCTAAATGCAAATCTGTTGTTTTATGCAAATTTGTTTACGTGTTATTTAACTATGTTGTCAGTAGCTAAAACCATATAGTGTTGAGAGACGTAAATTGAGAGCGATATTACCTCCATGCAACACTGACCTATTTGAGAATACAATCAAGAGAGTTCCCGCATTTTTTTAAACACGCGAGTACATTTTTCATTCTGAGGGTATTCCACCACTGTTATGTGACACACTGAAGGAATGGAAACATTCATGATAATTGATATTCGGAAGTCTGAATGTAAGAGAACATTCTTAAATTGGACTTGGATGGATCACGAAGAAGCGGATCTATAGCTCCAATCATTCTTATCCTTAGCGCTTGGTAGACGTGCGTGTTCTGCTTCAGGCCCCGGCGCCGTTTTACTCCTGGTGTGCGTTGGGTAGAAAACTGCGTAGCCCGCAGCCTCGGTCCGGGCTGGTCATTGGATCGAACGCTTCGGCGAAAAGTTTAATTTGTAATTGAAAACATGACGTCATTACATCTGTCTAGAATTCGTTTTAATTTCTCATATAACAAATAACTGGGGCCGGTTGACAATACGCAATTAATATTCCGATCTGTTTGAAATCCGTGCGGTGCAAATGGAGAGAGTAATTGAAAAGCACTTGATATGATAATGAGTTCTATCGGAACGGCTTTTAATAAACCTCATACATTTTGCTGTTAAGTGTATCACATGTATTTCTGACCATTTGCTAATGCTCTTCGTGGAAAGAAGGACAAACATTATGTAAGCAGATATCTGGAACATAGCTGTTGTGTTAACGTAGTTAGACGGATTGCCCCTACAAATGTACTTCGTCTTCCTAATTAATTTCACTTGGGATTCGGATGATGTTGTGTCGAGTTTCACCGAGGGTCGCGAAGCTTTATGCAGCAAGTTTTGTACATCTGCGTGTTCCGCGTAGCTATAAATTTTGCACTGTAATTGAGAGTGCCGTACTTATGCAATGAAAAGAAATGAAGTGTAATATTATTAGAAACTCACACACGGTCCATTATATTTAAATGGGCAGCTGTTGTCGTTATGAACGCCATCTTTGCAATTAGGGCGTGAAGTTTATTGAGAAAACACTTTCTGTGTCAGTTCAAGGTCATTGTATTTTCCATATAGAACAAACTTAGTCACATCTGCCTGATCTCAGGAATTGTCAAAGTTCTGGAAACCAAGTTGTAAGATCTGAAACTTAATAAAATAATTGAGCTTAGTGATCTTTGCTGCTGTCTAAACTTAACCTTTGAGATTTTTCGACTATGATGGTCAGTACAAACCCTCGGGGTCTATACCTAAAAAAAGCCGCAATCTCAAAAAGAAGTGCACTTAATAAGGAACATAAAACTTGTGTTCCCTTAAGAGCTTCACTATTTATCTATTTATTTATTTTTTCGATTACAATATTAGTTGTAGAGGTGGAAAGAGACTTAGTTCCGTAGTAATGAAGCCTGTTGTGGCAGTGGGTTGAGTGAGTCCCGTAGTAGTGAGGCCACTGTCAGAGCCCCAGAAGAATGTAGAGCGAGGATGGAATGAGAATTGGCAAAAAGAGAGCCGGCTTGATCGGAAATAAAGCTTCCTTATTGCCACTTTGTCCACCACAAATACCACAACGACTACCCCATGGTTTTACTTGCTATGTTATGCATAAGAACATAAAAATAGACGATTATCATCTTGTTTACGTTATCTGAAAATCGCTTCTAGTCGCTTGCGTCCCATGGCTTTTAGTTTGTACAACCCTGTTAAAATTCGTTCTTCTCGGCAATCAATATCATATTTCTCGCTCGTCGAAGCTGTGTAGTTGAAGTAACGTCGTTGTATAACATAAGAACAAAAGCTGACATCGTCTGAAATATCTTGGCCTAGTTTGAAGTAATTCTTTCCCCCACCGTTGTGTCCTGTACATAATTCTTTTTCCTTCCGGTACGTTTCGTCCCTCGTTCTATATCATTTGATTCTCGACAAGTTACATATTTTCATATCCAGAGGACATCCGGTCAGAATATGCAGGCAAGAGAATTCCAGAAAAAGGGAAGTGGAATACCTTCCATCATTCCATCACTGTCTGCCCCCCCCCCCCAAAAAAAAAGTGTTCAGTTCCAGAGATGCGAGCGCCAGAAAGCGGTACTTTTTTTTTTCGGATTTCCCCCAGTATATAAAATCCCTTCGTCTTCCCAGCTTTCTCGTTCTCTTATCTGGTTGCCAGGTAACAATCTGATCTGGCTGCCACGTAAGGGTAACCGGCTTGTATATTGCGTTTGGCGACGTGTGTCCGCCATAGTAGGAGTTATTTGCAATCTGTACATGCATAAAATGATGACAGTGTGAGCACATGGCTTTAAATATTAAAAAATATGATCACATGGAGTTAAAAGAGAGGAAATAAATGAACTGGTTACAAAACACTAATTATTAGGTTGACATTTTAACATGAAAACATGTAATTATTGTAGTTTCAATGGATTTTTGGATACAATCAGCAAGGGCTAAGACAAACTTCCCAATCTCGTAATTATAGAAATATGTTTAAAAAACTATGCCCTTGGATTTAATAGTGAAACACCGAGTGCTACACGGACAAATGAACAGACCTGCAGACATCAAACAGCCTCCAAAAGTGCTCGACTGTGGTGAGGAAGGAGATACGTGGGAAGACCTAGAATTGGATGGATGATAGTAGTTTGTGATACAGTAGATAAGAAAGAACTGAAAAGATGACTGAGATAGAAAGAAAATTAATGGTTGGAAATCAGAGGATGCCAAAGAAGTCAAATAGTTCCTTTCCTAATGTCACTGAAGTAACATAAAGTCGCCCCGTGCACGCCACGAAGATATATTGGGGGGTGGGGGGGTACAGGTACAGCTGCACGTTTCACAAACCCGACTGTAGAGGGTGGTGATTGCTCAGCTTCACGCACCGACCGCTGTACTCCGGGGAGAAGCTTATATTGACAGTAATATTGTCAGTAACATTCCTTCTGATTAACGAAAAAACGGCGGTAAAATTGTAAAATAATGTTTAATTATTTCAGCGCAATTTTTAAAGAAAATATCTTGGGAAGTGCTGGTGTTTAACCCGTCCATACATTGAAATATATGAGAGTACATTTCGGCACAGTACTGCTCTATGTACGAAATAACATTGCTTTGTTAGAAGGTTTCAAAGTATCGTCCTTTTATCCAGTTTATGAGATTATCAGTGAGATAAAAATGAGTATTGAGCGCTTGTGGGAAAATACTGAAAGGGGAAATCTAAAGTACTCGGAGGAAACATCCACTAATATCACTTCGCCTCCCATAAATGTCACAAGGACTGCCATAGGACTGAAGCCGAGTCTGTACGTTCCATAGTGTGTATTTCCTATACATAACAGGCCGTACATAAAGATGCAGATTGTACCTCGCGGTAAACCCAGTGCATGACTCTTATAAACGCCATCCAGTTAACCTTTTGACGCCTAATGTCAACTGTAGTTGACGTACCGCACCGCTAACCTTTATGTTGCATTTTATATATTTATTCAACAAATATAGGTACCGAATATTTTAAACATGGTGTATACTCTCCTTTTTTTCCTCTTCAAAATGCAGTTTGTTTCATAATTCTAAGTTGTTTGGTTCCTGTATTATTCACATTTTATATACAGGGTGTGCTAAAATTAAAAAAATAATTCCGGCGCCAAAAGGTTAAAGTTGTATAGTGAAATAATAGCTACTTATTGTGAGGAACGTACAAAACACAGACCATACTATGTGAGCGTATGATGTTAATCAGGTAATACAGCACAGTAACCACAGTGATGTAAAGGGTTAACAAAAGGGGCACCGATAGTAGCACAAATGATGTTTCTACTATGCTTAACAGTGGCTGTTATAGGATTACCCGTGAAATTAACAATAAATGTAGTGATATATTGTAAACATTAACAGCGAAATTGAAGATTACCAAAATAAATGGCCACAATACACAGAATGGAGATAAATACAATACCAAAGCTGACTCTGCGAAACAAACTCCATGGAGTTGGTTTGTAATAATGGATTTGGAAGTGAAAAATCCATAAAACATGGTTACAGATCGTGAATATATTCCTGTAAGGGGCTAGGCTGTTTGATGTTCAACTGAAACACGAGTTTAGTGAAGTTATTCAAAAATCTAAAGTCAGAGGATCAACGATAATACAATTTTCCTGTCAGTTTCGGTCAGTTTATTTCTCACCGCAGACCTAATAAAAAAAGCTCACAGAAACGTAATGAAAGCCACGGATGTGACATCAATACGCTGTAGTGCGGTAAAGTTCTTTGTGTGCTTTTGAAATCTTTAAGTTCGTGATTTGTTTGTTTTTGGCGCAACAGCCCCCGAGGAGACCATGGCCTCCTCATTCACGAGGTCTCTAGATTACACACGACGACACACCACAGTTGGTAGGACTCCTCTGGACGAGTAATCAGCCCGTCGCAGACACCTCTTCCTGAAAACACACAACACACACACAAAACAGACGAACATCCATGTCCCCGGTGGGATTCGAACCCACAATCTGAGCAGGCGAGCGGCCATAGACCCTCGCCTTAGACCGCGCGGCCACTGCGACCGGCAGTTCGTTTTTACATAAGTAAATTTTATTTCTTAATTCGAGTGTTATATATGCCTTATAGTTTATACCGTGAGAGAACCGGGTTTGATCTCAGGGGTTGTGGTTTACACAGTGCACTGGGTTATATTTTATCACAGTGGGTCCATATACCGTTGTCAATATCATTCTACCAAAGCTCCATACTTATAGTCTTTGAGCTACAATCGACACTATATGGCCTTAGCAACTGACAGAATATTTAAACCAACGCCACTGTATTTTATATTATTTGGTTTGGTTTGTTGATTAGTATGTCGTTAGATTAAATGGGAGGTCTATTGATATGGCTTTCTTATTTCATTTTATATCTCTATTGTTTTTGGGAGTTTGTTTCTGTTATTCCCTCCTTGTTTGTTTTTTATAGTGATGATTCGTATTGTGAGAAGCAATCGTATCTCGGAAGAACAACTTGTATCTCGCTTCTACTGTGTTAGTGATAAGGGCACAGTACTCAATTCTTGATACGTGGAATGTGTACGAAGATCATAGAGCCTGGCAGATAGATCTGCAGGTGTGTCAGGCCCATGTCTCATTGTAGATGGATAAGTAAAACTTTATATATATATATATATATACAAAAACGCATCACTTCCTACTTGTTGTATAATATTCATTATTTAGTTACAGCTGCTACATGTTTCGACCATAGAATATTACCATCTTTAGGGATGTACGAGCTTCTTAGACATGTACTGCATATACTGTAAGTAATCATATGTAAATGTAAGAAATATATATCTTGATATCTGCCTTCTGTTGCTGAAACATGTGACTACTTGCTGTGCACGTGTAAGAAGATTATAGTTTTCTGAAGCTCACCACGTGACCAAAACATGTACGAGCAATGAAAAAATAATGAATAATGTGTAACAAGTTGGCAGTGAGATTTGTGTACTTTAGACAGTTGCACAGAAAACGTATCATAATAAAAGATTTTATATATATTACTTAAATAGTAATAACTTTAAATGACATAAGTGTTCTGTATTTATCCAGCATTTTATCACAAAACATAGCGCTTAATTTTCTTCCTGTTTTGCGGCCCAGACACAAGCTTATTGTCTCGGCAGACGTTCGAACAGTACCTGAGGTGATGCCATGACAGCTTCCTTTCATATCCTTGCCAGTCATCATGACATTTAACTCCATGTTATCGGGGCTATTAACGGGGCCGAAATTCTCACTGTCAGTCACCGAACCGGTCTTCTTCTTCTTCTTCTTCTTCTTCTTCTTCTTCTTCTTCTTCTTCTTCTTCTTCTTCTTCTTTAGCTACAGATTCAATGTGGCTTTTGACTCAAGTTTCAACTGCCTGCCACGACACTTGCTATGGTTGCGGCCAGAGCCGTTCTTGTCATGAAATTTACGAGCGTCTAGTAGATATACGGACAGCGGTCGGTACTAAAACTTTTACGTCAATTTCGACACTCCGGTTTGATAGAATATGTTTTATCACCTTTTGGATTTTATTATCTTGTTCTACTGCCTCACACTACCCTGTATGTCATTTTTGAATACAGTCAGTTTTGTTAGTAGCAGGGGAGACCCCAGTTGGTAGACCTATGTGCAGGTGTGAGAATAATATTAAAATGGATTGAAACAATTATAGTTGGAGAATAGTGAAAAATGGCGGGTTCTTAAGAACATGGTAATGAACCGTCAAGTTTCATGATTGTTGAATAATTTAATAAATAGCAGCGCGACCAGCAGCATCTCATGAAGGACTCCGCCCCAAGAAGGTTTTTTTAGATATATCTTACTGTACTGTACAAGCATGACGAATCCTACTGGATTATTTTATGTGTTATCGCTTCCGGCAAATTGCCCCACTTATTAGTTAACATTCTTAAGCATCGCTCACAATGCCGCTCCACAGCATGTCAGGACTGTACCTTGGGACATGATCTTTTCGCCAAATTCCCCTCTCAGGTTAGGTACACCACCGTTAACCAGCACATTAAAATTTCTTGGCTCTTTTCACAATTCTAACGCCTTCACTTTAATACTGCCATTAGCAGAAGGACGAGCGGGCGACACCTAGAAATATTGTAATAACTTAATCTTACTTTCCGCCCCCGCCACCACCCCCTTTGCGGAACCAAGAAATTAGACATCCCTTCAATTGTAGCGTTTTTCCTGCCGAACCAAATGCACAGCGCACTAGAAGCGGACAGGGGCATGCGCAAGTTGCGTGTAGACATACATAGAGATAGAATACAAAGTGCTGCCTCCAGTAGGCCAGCGACGGTTTCCTACCGATTCCCTTGTAATACCGTTTGTATGTGGAAGAAAATTGCATTTACGCCGATGTATTTTGGCAAGTATTATGTATGTTATCGGCTCAGTTCTTCTACTCAGAACTGGAGGACTAGATAAGAAATAGAGGACGAAGATTTGCATTCATCTTTTTAGACCCACCTCTTTTTGTTCGCCGTCTGTCGATGCAAATTTACGGAATAGGTTTTGTTATCCACAAAGAGTACATAAAGGAAGACCTACTGAAACTGAGAAGAATTTCTGCGTACAGGCAAGCTTCACTTCTAAATTTCATTCTCTAGAGTAATTTGCACCTTTATTATTATAATTATTATTATTATTATGGATCCCGTCTCTTTTGAATAATAGTGGCATTCGAGGTTTTCCTCGTGATTTTAGAAACTCCTCCCTGGTTACTGCTGCTTGCTGCTAGAACTCTCCTTCTGCTAGGTGCGTTTCGGTTGCTAACCTGTGTGCAAAACGCTGACGCATTTAGGAGACCCTTTACTGCGAGAGAAAACCAACAAGATGCAACAGTTAGATGTTTATTATCAATACTTTCTCAACATGTTTCGGGCATCATTATGCCCATCTTCAGGAGAACAAGACGTGTGTTACTGCACGTGGTGTGCTG
>Ga0136643_10018806_pt1 | contig 10424 bp, 8 predicted proteins | sample TergutLab28metaG_FD_96883 | JGI IMG/M metagenome (GOLD analysis project Ga0136643, IMG submission 96883) | Labiotermes labralis P1 segment gut microbial communities from Petit-Saut dam, French Guiana - Lab288 P1 (version 3) (version 3) | ecosystem: Host-associated > Arthropoda: Insects >... | reverse complement strand
TGTTTCGTTTAGCAGTTTCTTCCATTCCTTCATCGTGCTTACTCCTACTCCAAGTTCTTTGCGCGCTTCTTCGTATGTGTGCCCCTTGCTTAGATATTTGAGCACCATTTCTCTTGTATCTATCGAATATGCCATTTTCTTAGTTTAACATTTCTTAGACCACTTTAAAACGGATTAGCTATAACATCTTGACAGGCGATAATATTCTCAATGAAATAAAAAGGGGAATTGAGCAGTCCTTGTGTGTCGTATTAGTTTTAACACAACACTTTTTCAATAGCAATTGGACTGCACTAGAAGTAGGATTGACCTTGTCAAATTCTAAATCTCAAATTATCCCAGTTATTGCAGACATTTCAAAGTTGGAAATTGCTAAAAAATTCCCCTTCTTGCTAACCCAAAAATACTTATCTTTAGAACAGAACGATATTGCCACGTGTGCCAAAAACCTTGCTGATGATATTGTGAAATTGCGTGAGCAGCAACGTAGGCTTGATCCGCTGAATTATCGAAAAAAAGTGCGGAGCTTGAACAACTTCGACTCGCCCACTACAAATAGGTTAAGTATTTTGATTACCGAATATGAACAGATCTGTAAAATAAGCGTCGACACAGGAATTCTGCACACTGTAAAAATCGCCAATACCATTATTGATGACTTATATACGCGTGCAAAGCGTCCTGAAGATACCGAAGATTTTTCCCATAGAGATATGCTAGATTTTCTCATGGACAAGGGAATAGGCTTAAATCAAGGCATTTATGAACACCTTAAATTACTTGTTTCCATTCCAAATGCACATAAAGCACAACTGATAAATGATAATGATAAGAAAATCATGTCTGACTTGTCTCTTGCATCTATTTTAGACTGGTATCTTACATACATCTCCGCAGTTTTCCGCAGTAGCAAAAGTGCCGAGCGAATTGATGCAGTTTGGCACGACGAATTGACATTTCAAGATTTTGTGGATATGCATGAAATCGATAAATTGGTGCTCCGCTCTGATCTGATTGCGCCACCAGAAATTTCCTACAGGTGGTATAGGTATAACAATTTTTCTCATGTTGCTGTACGTAGTAGCGTAACGAGAAAAATTGCGGGCTATTTTGTCTTGTTTCCCGTTATTGATGAATTATTTGATGAAATCAAATCAGGTGATTTCAAAGATAATGAACTAGACATCAAGGGTATTAGAACGTATGATTTCCCGGATTTTTATAAGCTTTATGTGGCCTGTGTCTGCGTTCATCCTGATTATCAAAATACCATCGCTTTTCATAAACTCTATAGTTCGCTCATCAAGATGATGTACGACCTAGCTTCAGAAAGAGAAGCATACATTACAGAAATAATCACAGAAGCATCCACTCCGCAAGGCTTGAAACTATGCAAAATACTTGGACTTAAAAAAGTAATGGATACAAACTTGGACACAGAGATATATGGAGCAACTCTACTGCCTCCGTCATTACGGCTTAATAGTAATTTCGGTTCAAAGTTAATACGTTTTTATCAAGAAAAATATGCAGAATTAAGCCATTTATTTTAGGAAATCCCAATGATACTGGGTATAAGCGTTGATGTTTCTGATTTCTGGAAAATACAGGAATTGGTTAAAAAGCACAAAAATTTAGTTCAGCATATTCAAATATACTTAGATGACTCTCCACTTAAACATGTAAAGCGTACTATTACAGAGTTTTATGACAGTAGCATAAGCTACAGTTTTCATGCCTTTGGCAATCTTAACCTTGCGGATATCAGTGATTATCTTGTTGCCGTTCATACAATTGATGCACTTTCATCTATTGGTGGAACTTTTGTTAATTTCCATGTTGGATACGTTAGTTTGGATGGACAGTGCCGTGACACTGCATTGAATAGCTCTATCAAATCAACAAAGAAACTTTGTTCTTACGCATACAGCAAGGGCATAGCTGTAAATTTAGAAAACGATATACAATCAGATGATGGGTATGAGCGACTTGGCACTACCTTATCCGACTGGTTTTCTATACTTCGTATAGATCAGCTCAATTTTCATATGTGCTATGATATTGGGCATGCTAATATAAGTTTTGGCAATGCATTTATGTTTCGGCAAATGATGCCGAAGATAGCTAGTTTTCATATACATAATAATGATGGTGAAAATGATTTACATATACCATTTGGAAGGCATGGAACAATTCCACTTGAAAATATATTATTGGAATTGCAGCGTTCAAATAAATATGTAATACTTGAAAATTCACTCGATGAATATGACATTGCACTACAACACCTGAGCCATTTACTCTAAATCAAAACTATTTAGAAAAAGATTTATTATATTTCTCAATAAATCTATATGAGGAATTGTGTGCATTGATGCCTAAATAGAGGCTGTTTTTCAGTTCAGCGAGCGGGATACCGGTAAACACCGGTGCTAAATTCATATGATTATGTATCATTTCAAATATTATTGCTGGGAATTCTACATAATGAGGGGCAAAATGCCAATCTTCAAAGTCAATGATAGCCAGTGTTTTGCCATCATATAATATGTTGTCACCTGTTAAGTCACTGTGTACAAAGACACTATCGTCATGCAATTCAACGTTTTTGGCTAAACTGGGCTTGTCAATGAATAATGTTCGGAATATTTTCAATATAGACCTTAGCCTATCTCCTAGTTTTAATATATCACTTTGAGAGCAAGAGCGTAGAAACCTGCTGACTGGTGGAATGTGGATTCGCTCTATTATACTGTAATAAAAATGATAATTATATTCAAATAGACCATATGTTATTAGACGTGGAGTACGAATCTCAACAAATTCCATAAGTCTTAGAGCATAAACTTCTCTTTCAAGGTCGTACATAGGGTTATAGCCACAGATTTCAGGTGCGTATATTTTAACTATTCTATCTGTAGTACAACATACTGCATTCGTTGAGGTTGAAATGCTTTGAATGGATTCTACATGGTTCATACACTCCTTGCGAAGAATAGCAGGAGTAATTAGTTTAGCGATATGATCCTTATTAGCAAACCAGTCGTTTCGATTGTTGAGAGAATATTTTATCTGCATAAAGCTTCAAGGGGTGAATTCAGTAAATTCAAGCAAGTATCCAGAGAGTTCCTCTTTATAATGTTCATAATTTTGTAACGCCATGTCGATCTTACCTTTGTCAGAAATAAAAAGGTTAAACATGAACTGGTTTAGTTTGCAATATTCATTCACATGTCTGCTATCAAATTCTATATGCGCTCGTCCACAGCGTCCTAAACACAAGGGTTTATACTTACATTTTGCACATTTTAATTTATCCAACCTGCTGTCGATTGGATTTATTCCATCTTTTAATGCACCTATGTAATGCTTACCACCTTCCATATTATCACTACAAGCATAACAACTCCCATTGGTCTGTATGTAAATCATTCCACGCCCATAGCCACAAGAAAACTCGTTATCAGCGCGATCATGGAAAAACATGAACTTCGTAACGGCCATAAAAGGAACAAATTTAAGTATAATACCCATTTCAAAATATTTTAGCCAAATTTCGTATAGCAAACCAATTTCATATGTATAGGTCTTGTAAAAGGTTTCAAAGTCATTAAATGAGGGGCAATTTTCGATTTGCCAATAAACCAGATCAAAAAAATGATGTATTTGCATGACTTCTGTATAGAGACTTGTATTTTCTGTTATTGTGAGCCTAGCAATAATAGGTATATTTTTTTCGAGTTTTACATTTACTGTGTTATCTATAATTTTTTGAAAATAGCTACCAGCAAGATTGTGCTTGGGAATAACCTCGTAATTTATTGAAAGCATTATGAGGGAAAGTGAATCACGCAGCTGCGCTGGAATCTCTCTAAGAAGGAGACCATTTGTGTGTAGTACATAATATATTTTATACTTTTCTCCTAATTTAGTGTTTACTAAATTAACGACTCGTTGAGCTAACGCATATTCAAGAGATGGTTCTCCACCAAAAAAATATATAACAATCGTATCGTCATTGTTGGCACTTTGTGTTTCTTCAATAAAAGCTATATAATCCTCTAGATTATAATCCAATTTAATTGGTAAGTTATTTTTTTGACAGTCAATGAGCACAGAGCAATACTTGCAATGTAAATTACAGTCATTAGTTAGATATGTGAAATATTCCATACCAGTACCTCCTGTAAAACCAAGAAAATAATCATGCTTCAAAACAGTAGATAATAAATAATTATCCTGCATTCATGCGATGGAGTGGTTTTACGTTAAAATACCGTATGAATAATTAAGGTAGTTATTAAAAATGAACCTTATAAATGTCTGCTGTGACAGTGCAAGTATGATGCGGAATTTAGGAGAAACCCCACCCCACAATCACCCTCCTCATTAACTCCTGCTTGCTTTTTGCCTGAAAAAGTATATACTAACACTTAATACAGCACTAGACCACTCGGTCGAACTATATGGAAGGCATAGCTAATTTAAGGCTTTGACATCGGGGGTGTTTTTGATAGTAAGGCAGGAGCGATTGGACTACGCCAAACGCGCACGTTTAATAGATGCAGCTATAGAAGAATTCGCGGAGCGCGGTGTGGATTCTGCCTCTTATAATAAGATCATAGAGCGATCAGGACTCAGCAAGGGAACAGTTTACTACTACTTCGACAACAAGGACAGCCTCCTGATGACCGTTCTGGACGAAATTTGCGATCAGTTTCACCAAGCTATAGGCGACATAAAATTGCCGGAAACCAGGGAGGAATTTTGGGATATCGTCCGAGAGTACGATGGCAGGGCGATCCGCTTTTTCCTGGAAAATCCCAGGCTGTGGCGCGTACTCTATTGGATATCTAAAGACCTTCCTATGAAGGAGCGCTTCAGGCCGATTCGTGAGCGGTTTACATATTTTATAGATAAATTGACCGTCAGAGGGCTGGAAATAGGAGCCGTAAGAAACGATATCCCGTTGGAAACCGTGCAGCGGTTGAGACACGAGATGGGTAAAGTGCTGGCATACGAAATGTTGGGGGATTTTGAAGCGTGGAGCAAGGACAAATGTGGAAAAGAGCGTATTGACGCAGAAAAATTTATAGCCGCGATGCACGATTTAGGCAAAAGGATATTAACCCCCAAGGAGGATTGGGCATGCAGTCATTTTTGAAGAAATTGAACAAATTAAGAGTCGTTTTTTGGCTGGCAGTGGTCACGCTGGGTGTGGTCATGCTGGGCTTTCAGGTTCAGGCCAGAATCAGAGAGGCCGCAGCGAACGTGGAAGCTCTGGCCATCGTGGAGGAAATACGCCATCCAGTGACGGCCATTGTCGTTGAGCCGACCACGTGGGAGTCGTGGCGTAGTTACTACGGGCAGGCAAGCGCCGCTCGCACGCAAGACGTCACTTCTTTTGTGCGCGAACTAGTTCAGACCGTGCATGTTCAGGTGGGCGACACGGTGCAGAGGGGTGATAGAGTAGTCACCCTGCTCAGGGAAGATCACGCCGCAAGAGAACGGGCCAGCCGGACGAGTTATGAAGAAGCGCGTCTGAACTACAACCGCCTTCTCGAACTCAACAGGCAGGGAGGTATTGCCCATTCTGAGGTGGAGAGAGCGTATACCGCCATGAGAAACGCTGAAGCCAGCGCACAAGCCTCGCGCTCCACTCTTCAGAGGACGGAAATCAGGTCAAACATTGACGGAATCGTGTCGGCGCGCCACGTTGAACCGGGCGAGGTCGCTGAGGCCGGAAGATCGCTCGTGTCTATAGTGGATCCATCCGACATGGAAGTGCAGTTGATGGTTTCCAGAAGAGATATAAACAATATCAACAGAGACACGCGGGTCGAATTGCTGATAGACGGCGTGGTTAGCGAAGGGCGGGTCATGCGACTCAGCCCTGAGGCTCAGCCTGGTTCAGGACTGCACCCGGTCGTTGTTGGGCTGAACTCCGGCAGCGGCATATTGCCCGGCGCGTATCTGGAGGGGCGCTTCCTGATTGACAGAAAAGAAAACGTTCTGGTTATTCCATCGAACGTTGTCATGTTCCGCGGAGCCAGGCAATTTGTTTACGTGGTCAGAGGCTACGAAGACACGGTAGCCAGCTTGGTTGAAGTAGAAATCGGAGAAGGGCGCGGTGGGCAGGTCATTGTAACTTCAGGACTAAATGCCGGAGATCGCCTGATAATCAGCGGCAACAGGACACTTTCTGACGGCGTACTTGTCTCAGAGTCTGGAAATACTGTCTCGCATCTTCCGCAGGAAATGGCGGTAGCCGGCGAGGTCAGGGCGAACTAGCATGGGAGGCTTCATTCGTTTTTGCATACACCGTCCCGTTTTTACATGGTGCGGTGTGCTTGTGTTTTTGATTTTAGGATGGCTCAGCTATGCCACCATGGGTGTAACTCTGTACCCATCGGTGGAACTGCCATTTGTCATGGTTCAGACGCGCTATACCGGAGCAAGCCCCAACGAAATTGAACAAATGGTCACAAGGCCACTTGAGGATGCTCTGGCCGATTTGGAGGGACTTCGAACCATAACAAGCTTTTCCCAGGATGGAGTGTCCATTCTGAATATTGAGATGGAGGCTGGGGTTAACCCTGACCTGGCGCTGGTCGACGTGAACAACAGGATCAGAGGAGCTATGCACCTTCTTCCCGACGGGGCGAATGAACCGGTAAGCATGAAATTAGACATCAACGCGCAGCCATTTATGACCGTGTCTTTTGTCTCAACTATGCCGGAAACTCAAGCCAAGAGATTTATCGAAGACACTATAAGCCCTATGATTGGGCGCATAGACGGAGTGGGGCGGGTTCAGGTGGTGGGAGGCAGGGACCGCGAAATACATATTATTCTGGATCCTGCGGCTCTGTCCAGCCATCAGGTGACGTTTCGGCAGGTAAGCGCTGTGGTTGCCGCTAACAACATCACAAATCCGTCCGGTTACATCACTCAGGCAAGGGATGAAATAACCCTTCGCCTGATAGGTGAGTTTAACGAGGTTGATCAGCTCGAAAACATATTGATCCCTACTCCCGGCGGTAGTCCAATACAGCTTTCCCTGCTTGGCAGAGTCGTGGATGCTGAACAGGATGTGCGTTCCATAGCCAGAGCCAACGGCGAGCCTGTCATTCAAATGCAGATAAGCCCGCAGGCAAATGCTGACGTTGTGCAGGCCGGCAGGGAAGTCAGGAGAGTACTGGAAAGGGCGCTTAGAAATTTTCCTGAATTCAGCGCTACTTATACCCATGATGACACGGGATTTATTGAAACAGCCGTGCTGAACGTTGTTCGCGACACGGCTATCGGAATAGCGCTTACCGCCCTTGTCATCTATCTGTTTATGGGCAAACTCTCCGCAACGTTTGTTGTCGGTGTGTCTATGCCGGTTGCCTTTATGGGAACATTCGTCCCGATGGAAGCGATGGGCTACACCCTGAACCTGATGAGCACTCTTGGGCTTGCCCTTTCGATGGGGACTCTGGCAATGAACTCCATTCTTATAATAGAAAATATTTTCCGATACCGGGAAATGGGCTACGAGCCGTTCGAGGCCGCCGAAAAAGGGACAACGGAAGTCGCTGTTCCGGTTTTGGCCGGTATTTTGACAAACCTTGGGGTTTTTCTGCCGGTTGCGCTAATGGATGGAATAGTGGCTCAATTTTTGGCTCCGTATGCCATGACCATCATCTTTGCGACGCTTCTATCCCTTTGGGTCACAATGTCTGTCACGCCGTGTATGGGCGCGCGTATGAAAGGCGGCAACGAAATATCTCGCGCAAGCCGTATTTTGACAGGCTGGTGGCTTTGGCTTTACGAAGGGCTTAAAGAGACGTTTATGTTTGTAACCAGGCGCTCAATCCAGTATCCGATTTTAACCCTGCTAATCTTCGGAGGGATGATGTTCGGTACTCTACGGCTTGGCAGCCTGATTGGGGCCGAATTCACACCAACTACCGACGATGGTATAATCACCATAGACCTTACGCTCGACAACAATGTCTCAATAGACAGGACAGATGACGTGACACGCCTTCTTGAGGATTTCATCGGCTCTATGCCGGAGAGCGCGTACATGAATAACGTGGTCGCCACAGTAGGCGCAACCATGCAGAACAGCGGCGTAAACAGATCATCGGTCGTTATTTCCCTGCATGACGATCCCCATCGCCCTCCGACACGAGTGGTAGCCGACAGGATTCGCCCATTCCTGGCTACGCTTGAGGGGGTAGAATACTCTGTTTTGGACACTCGCAGAGGTTTCGGCAACCCGATAGCGATAAGAGTGCATGGCGAAGACATGGATGTACTCTATTCCATAGCTCAGGAGGTCAGGGCCAGAGGAAGCCTGATTCCAGGCGTCATCGACCTTACGATAGGGACGGAAATGGGCAAACCTGAATTGCAGATATTGCCAATAAGATGGCGGCTGGCTCCTCTTGGGTTGAACATCTCTGATCTGGCAAGCACGATCCGTGGGTATCTGGTCGGAATGAACGCCGGTAAATTTCGCCAGGACGGAGCCGAGTATGACATCATGACAATGCTTGACCGCCGTAAAGCTGGAGATATTTTTACGGTGCAGGAGCTGCCTATAATGACGTCTTTTGGCCTCGTTCCTCTCAAAGAGATGGCGTATGTACAGTGGAGAGACGCCCCAACGGAAATTCGCCGCATCAACCGGGAGCGCGTTGTTGTGATCACAGGCGGAGTACGCTACATAACTGCCGGCGATGCTAATGTTATGATACGGGAGCTTCTTCCCACGATATCTTTACCAGAAGGATATTATTTCAGTTTGGGCGGAGAAGAGGAATTCATGGCTGAAAACTTTGCTGCGCTGTTACGCGCTATGGTAATGGCGCTGCTTATAACCTACGTCATTGTCGCGGCCATAACGAATTCCTGGGTTTATGCCTTCATAATCCTGCTGACGGTTCCAATGGCCCTGATAGGAGTTATTCCGGCCATGCTTGTTTCCGGCACTTCCTTATCGCTTTTCGCCATGATAGGAATGATCATGTTGATAGGCCTGGTCAATACAAACGCCATAGTCGTTGTGGACTTTGCCGAAACTCTGCGCCGCGATGAGAAACTGCATCCTTACAAAGCCATTGAGCAAGCCGTGGAAGTGCGCTTCAAATCTTTGATTATGGCGATTGTCACCTCGGTGGTGTCGCTGATTCCTCTGGCCTTCTCAACAGGGCAGGGAGCGGCTATGCGTGCCCCCATCGCAATAGTCGCTATCGGCGGCCTGATAGCGGGAGGATTTTTGGCACTTCTCGCAATACCGGCGGCATATAAGATATATTGGTCAATACGCCTGAAGGTGGAGAGGAAAGCCGCGTAGATTGTGGCTAGTTTGATAAAACATTCGTAAGGGCGGCATATTGCCGCTCTTTTTTAACGCGTATACGGCACAGCGCAGCGGCAATGCGGCAACACGCTGCTCTTATTCTTCATACCTGTCTACACGAAACCGTTCTATAGTTACTGACGAATCTATTTTCAGGATACCGGCCTTCTGTGCCGCGATGCCGAGCTGTTCTTCAACGGTGTCGACTCCCTCCAAATCCGGCAGAAGTACACCGCGCCGCGGCCCCTGGCTGACTATGACTCCCCAGATCGACGGATCCAATTCGTCATGGCTGGAAACCGGCTCAGGTAGGCTCAGCACGTCAACGGAAAAAATTACGTTATTCAATTCCAACGCTGTCATGGGTTTAAAACGCGGGTCACGCGTCGAAGCAGCTACCGCATTTGCGATAATTTCCTGGTCGAGTCCGCTCTGGGTTGGCAGAATAGTACCTATGCATCCGCGCAGGTTGCCGTCCAATGTTTTTATGGATACAAAACATGCGAGTTTTTTGTTCCATAACTCAACATCGTTTTCGGCAACAGCCCCGGAAACCGGCAGCGCTTCCCCATTCAGCAGGCGCTCTACCGCCATACGTGCAAGCTTTACATAAGGATGGACAATGTTCATTTTTGCCTCTCAATTTTTACCCTTCAGTGTTGATTTTTGTATCTAGCTGCAATTATAGCGCGGAAATTTTCAAAAAGAGATTTTTATAGAGGCGTGATGCGCGGGTTAATATACATAATTTAGGTAATATTACCTTGACGCTTAAATTTCCTTGTATGGTATCATTCGTTAAGTAGCTAAATTTCTAAATTGATATCCTTCTTTCGCGCACTTCCTCCTTCGGTGTAAATAATTCAGCCAACGCAACCGTAGACAGGCAGCAAACCCAGCATAAGAAGCCGGCAAAGCTTTGTGATGAAGTATTCGAGGATATCTTTTCCGCCAGAAAACCTCACCTATAGCGTCTTACAAAATTAAAGCCAAAGGCTAAAAACGCAGATAATATATACATGAAAGCATATTCTAAAGACATACGAGAACGAGTGATACGAGCAATAGA
>Ga0136643_10018803_pt1 | contig 10425 bp, 7 predicted proteins | sample TergutLab28metaG_FD_96883 | JGI IMG/M metagenome (GOLD analysis project Ga0136643, IMG submission 96883) | Labiotermes labralis P1 segment gut microbial communities from Petit-Saut dam, French Guiana - Lab288 P1 (version 3) (version 3) | ecosystem: Host-associated > Arthropoda: Insects >... | reverse complement strand
GTTGCGCTGACCACGTGACACCCCTCTATCCGCAAAAGTTGGCACTAACTTCGCCGACCGGCGGCGGCCGCTCTGTCGGTATAGTTCGCTTGCGGACTAAGGCCACGGAGTTTAGTTTAGTTTTTAGGAAGGTTTTTGACTTTTTAAGAATTTTATTTAATCTGTTTTCCAGATTTCTGCTTCCTTTATTCATATAAATTTAATTTTCGTAAATTAAAGTGGGACATTGTTCAGAATTTAGAATTGGTTTGCAGTTCCACAGTACACTTAGTTGTCAAAAATGAGGATCTGATGACAGTGACCATAGTGTAACCATTACCCCTGCGGTGAAATAAAGCGATCCAAAACGGTGGTTACGCTTGTTTCAGAATTATTATTCCAACTTTTGACATTCACGAATGGCAGTGCATATCACTCGACCGTAAACCCATCCACGGATTGATTAATCGTCAATGAATAAATGAATGTACCAGTTAATCAAACACTCGGTGTTGAAACAATCTTATAAATTCACATACACAACGAGTGTTTTCAATTTACAATACTCATACCCATCTCAAACAAGAGAGGCAATATACGTGTGACGTAACGTTGAGTCGCGTTCGTGCAACAATTGTTTCAGTGGAAAAGCCTTAAGTATTACATATTGTTAGAGAGTGTTTGTAGCCTTACTTATCCAGCAAGAAATACGCATAAGCCATGTTGCCATCTATGACCTGCCCAAGTTTATAATATTTTCCCATATTATCTCCTAAACGGCGCGATTATAAAAAAAAAGTTTTTGACTATTAAATGGGTTTTGGTTTTCTCTTCCACTTTTGTCTTAAACATTTCTCATTCTAAGGAGAACTGAGCGAGTTATGATAAAAATTGTATATTGGTCTTCATATGAAGTACCCGTTATTCTTGTCAGACTTTAATGAAACTTGAGTTTTCTTCACTGATTATAGAAAAAAATACTCAAACATCAGATTTATTAAAAATCCTTCCAGTGGAAGCCGAGTTGTTCCATGCGGACGGACGGACAGAAGGACATGAAGAAACTAATAGTCGCTTTTCGCAATTTTGCGAAAGCGCCTGAAAGTTGGTCAGTAACATGGGCGAGACATGCAATTTTTATATAAAATGACTTTCAAGGTCGTTAACTTATTTGAGGCTATGCCATAAAAGTCCAAATCATGCATACTGATCAGTTCACCGACGTTTATTATTGAAACAATATCAATATATTTGACTAAAACTCTTTTATTCGAAACACTTTCAAGTAAACGTTGCGTTTTATGTAAAGCGGTTTAGGCAGGATTGTTGCTTTTCTGGTCAGTGTGTATCTATACACCTTATTACTATCTTTGATAACAGCAGAGTTCAATTCTGTGCAATTTTATTCTTCCAATATAATTTTACTCTTTTCTATATGAGTGAGGAAGAATCCTAACCGAATGGAGTTTTAGAAAGTCATAATTTCAAAAGTTGTTCCAAAATACTTTTGAGAAAATCCAAAGATGTTTTACTTCAACACCGAAAGCTTACGAAGCTTGGCGGGTCAAAATAGAGGGATGTCGTTTACATATTCCTTCCTGTTACAAGACACCGTCGATTGTAAGACGCGCTTCTAGTTATTAAGTTGTTTTGGTCGAATAAAATATAACCTATGTGTATCACAAAAGAGCCTGTCAATATTCAAATATAAAATTTCTTTGTTTAAACATAAACAATTCAACACAAAACCGAAATTTACTGTATTAAAAACTTTTATCTCTTCACTGAGTTCTTCTCACACTCCGAGCCTACACGTTCTTCTTAGTCGTTATTGAAAATCAGTGCAGACCTGTGCTCTGCTGTGTTTTACTGCTCATTTATAATGGAAAAGTTTTAAAGTTCAGAATCTTTTTGTAACTACCTTTGTGTTTACTGTCTCTTGACTAGTGTCTTGGAGATGGGGATTTTTCTTGGGCTTACACGGTAATGTTTTTGACACAGATTCTTAGACAACGTCAAATTTAAAAACCTTGCCCCGATTGAAGGAATTTTAAAACGTGGAAATCTGTATCGTCGAATGTACAAAATGTTGCCAAGTTTTGTGTCTTCACAGTTTATTAGACTCTTTGTCTCTAGTACCGGCGGTTATGTTCTTTATCGCGTTTAAAGTAATTAAGAATTAGCGAGACAAAAACTTCTACTTAAAAGGTTGTAATATTCCAAAGAAATTTGCGAATAGAGTAATAACTAATTTTCTCTTTTTTCGAAGTAATCTATTTAGGACCTACCATTTGGTGCGTCAGCGTACAACACCTATTTTTAGAGCTGTGAATAGCCTGAAAAGAATTCTGGATTGTGGGTTGAGTTATAAAGAACATTTTAGTTCTAGCGGAAAACGTTTTTTATCAAAGTTTAGTAGCATCAATTAGTTAAAAGTTGTTGAGGCAACATTTTTAAATATTTAATTGGTGAACGCCTTTGAAATTTTAAGACGTGCTTTAATACAATCAAAAAAGAACGTTTTTAAAGAAAAAAAAATTATAACTCCGGTTGCTGCTCTTTGAGTACTTAATACAGAAACTGGCCGTTCCATTTCATCTAATTCGCTTTGAACATGTAGTTCATTCCCATTTTAAAGATCTTGCTTACACCAGAGTTTAATTTCTAAAACCTAGCTTCCCTAATCTGATACCAGGAAGATGGTGGAAATTAAAGTTATTGAATATAAAGGCGTCACTATGTGCCATCACCCTCATGTTACATGATATCCCTCCATACACCATTTATCGTCTACAGGAGGACGTCGAAGTAATGCCATTATGGTGGACCTGCTGCTGGGTTTGTGCTTCGTGGTACTCACATAATATTTGGCACATCCCTCTGAACTGCCATTGCTGCCTACTATCCTTAGCAACCGTCTGCTGCTCAGTTCGCCATGTCCTTTCGATTTAAGGGTATGACCCTTGTCCTTCCCTGAATAGTTCGTTCGTTGAAGATCTCGTATGCTTTGGATTCAGGAACTGGATGTCACCTGGGAACGTTCCGAAAACGATTTGTGTTTCCACTGTGCTTTCAGCATGTTCGCAACAAAAGGTTATCTAATTGCGCCTCTTAGTTTCCCCATACCTGACCCTTCGTCTGTCCTTTTACAGTGGAGGAATCGCTGGAAGGAATTTCATGAATTCTGATATTAGGGAGTGTCATTTAAAATGATCACTCTATATTTTAATCGTGTTTCATATCAGGTAAGCATAACGGACAGCTGGGATGGAGACTTAAAAGCTACGGATTGGGCAACTGAACATCGTGTTTCGATTCCTTGAAGAGGCAAGAAATTTTTGTCTTCTCCAAACGTCTAGACCGGCTCTGGGAACCACCCGGCCTTAGATTTAATGCGTTATTGTGGCCCTTTCTCTGGCGGTACGGAGGACGGTGCGTGAAGCCTACCACTCACCTCCATATAGAGCGGAGGTTAGAAATGATTGGAATGATACCTCTGCTTACCAATGTACCTTCAAAGAACAATTTTGCTTTACTTACAAATGTTGGTGCGCGCGTCTGCTAAGTAATTCTCCGATAAAGTGCATCACACCTGGTACGCTTCATCGGCATTTATTATGACGATACAACATCGGACGATGCGATGGGCGGGCATGCGGTGAATATAAGGAAGTTGAGAAATGCATGGGACATTGTTGTTCAAAAGGAATGTACAGTTCGGTAAATTAGAGCGTAGAGGCAGTGTACGTGTATGTGGTTTGTAAGAAGTGGGATGTGAGGACTTATGCTGGAATTATGTGACAAAGGATAGGGTCCGTAAGAATCTAAGAACCCCTGGCTAGGTGAGTGACTATTGTCACGAATAACGGGAGTAATAATGATAAATTTTGTACCATAGTTTATAATGCTGTTAGTACATCAGACTACATGCACATGTGGCGTCCGGTAGTAGGATGGCCGGTTAATGATGAAATGAAGCTGATTTTGAAGACAATTGTCGTGGTCTATTCGAGGCCCTATGTCGGCTTTTCTCAGGAAAGACTGATGAAAATCACAAAGTAATTCTGTTGTTTTCCCAGCCAAAGTTGGAAACTTGCACTACCGGAATAATATTTTAGATTGTTACTGGCACGTCTAGCCCTCAGTAATAATGATGATGATGATGATGATGATGATGATGATAATAATAATAATATAACAAAGGTGATACCAGTAATAATAGGGGCGACTGGAACTATTTCAAAGTCATTTAGAAAATACGCGAGCAACATACTAGGAAAACATGAAGTCAAGGAACTACAGAAAACAGCCATTTTTGGCACTGCACAATACTTCGGAAATTACTAATGTAAAAATACAATAGATTCAACACTGAAACTAATGATATAAGCACCATGAAGAGTAACAACAGAATAGCTTCAACACTGTATTCCCTAGGGACAGAGTTTGTCTCAGGAATATAAGTATAAATACCCTGCATAAAGGAGATTATTATTATTATATCGTCACTGCTGTCACCAAAGTCTGCACTGCCCACATCATCATCCACATCACGTGCTTATTTTGCGTCAAAGAACCCGGTTGAACAAACTCGGTATGTTCTATCTGTGACACCATTGCATGTACCGGTAATTCTGTTGTTATACTCTGATGCACAATTCGAGTTGAAAGTGTGATCAAACGGTTGAGAGAAGGTACGCTCAAAGGTACACGACACTGTACTATTTTAATCACAACTAGTACAAATAGCTTTGAGCATATCTCGATCGAAGATAGGACTGAAACACATACAAACACACAAACAGATATATTTGTGTAACAAAGAATGGGACACGACAGGCCATAGTACTTGCGGTGATTGTGATTACGGTCTCCACAGAGATTTAGGGTGTCCTCTGTAAATGATTTGGTTTGGCAGCGGAAAGTGTTTGCGTGTAACCTGTTATCTTTTGTTTGACACATGTTCAGCCACCTGTTCTAATAAGCTACCCCGAGGGGACAGCACACTAAAATTAAACCACAAATGCTAGTTTAAATAGTGTATTACCTTTTCCAGCTGTTTACAGAGAATTGTCAGTTATGAGAAAACATAATTCATATCGTAGTAATCACACAGCGACATTAATTGCCGCTACTTCTCAAGCATACTGGTTTGTGTTGTGGGGAGTTAGGAACGTTGAAAGACAATGATGAATACTTTGCTGATAAATACGCTTGACGTTTGTTATATATTGCTACAAGAGGTCACAGGTAGAGCCTGTTAAGACACTGAGATTATATATTTTGCAGAATATTCCTTTGCTCTTTTACACACTTAATTTTTTTAAGATCCTTTAATGCAGATCTGATTTTGCGAAGTAATAAAAAAATGGCGCAGCATTATAGTTGGCACTACTGCTTCGTATTATGTAGCCTCAGGGTTCGAATACCAGCCCGAAAACTGGCTATCGTTATTAACGTTTCGCCTATAATGAAATGCTGCTCTGTTTGTGTGAACCCTGGCTTCTGAAAATAAAATTGCTAACAGTCACTTCTTTTCCCATCATTTTCAATTCATTATTTACACATATTATCTCTACCTACGTAGAGGCGCAAATTCTTTACCTGAAAGACGAAATTTGTGCTGCAAACTTATTTTTGAAAAGCGAATATTTCTTTAAATTCCTTTCTTTTAGTGAACTCGAAGTTTTAATACTATTATCGCAAGATACAACAGAAGAGGTCTATCCTTAACCACCCTAATTCCGTCCGTATCTGCGGGTCCTATTTCCATACGAAACATTTTGATAATAGCCTCACGTGTTTCTACTTCTTCCAAGTGGTCTATTCCCTCCGGGGTTTAAGTCTAAAACTTGTTTTGTATTTCTTTTTTATTTTTATGTATGCTGTACGTATATTCCGACCTCTTATGCTTTTTTGTTTGTTCATCCTAATTGTATTTTTCAGTCGCAGAAATGTTATTTGTTAAAGCAGGACTTAATATGTACAACTAACAACGCAAATGCAACATTGCGAAGACGTATAGATTTCCCCCCTATATTCTGTTATTTATTTAGTTGTGTACCTCCAGGATTTCACGTGAAATTTGAAAATTTTTATTAGTTGTGTGTAAGTTTTTTTTGGCACCCAATTTATGCCGAAATATTAGTGTGATATAAAGTTTTTTTTTTAAGAACATATTTGCGCCCGAAAACTGTTGTGTCAAAACGTTACGCACCTTACTCCATTATTCACTTACTCCATGTAGCGGAGTCCTTCTTGAGAAGCTAACCGGTTGGCAGCTAGTCAAGAATTTCCTCACATTATTTGGAACCAAAAAGTTCATTATCGCCTTTACAACAGCCCACCTTCTGTCCCTCTCCTGAGCCAGATCAATCCATTCCATTCCTCCCACCGTACTTCCTGAAGATCCATCTTAATATTAACCTCCCATCTAGACATGGGTCTTCTAAGTGGTCTCTTTCCCTCACGTTTCCCCACCAAACCCTGTATGCAGCTCTTCCCTCCCCTCTACGTGTTACATGCTGCCCCCATCTCATTCTTCTCGATATGATCACCCAAATAATAAATGTTTTCCACCTAGTCGCGAGAACTACAGCGCGTGGTTGTTGATAGTTCGACCATTCTAATCGAGGGTTGGAACCTTGCTAGGGGCGTATATGTGTGTCTTGATTGGTTTGTGTTGTTCTGTTTGTCTAGAAGTCTTTTGATTGAATCAATCATCAACCCAAGAAGGGATATTTTATGTTTAATAAACTGACGTTGCATTCTGGATATCTGAAATGACGTCAGTGGAAGCTGGCCAACTGAATAATATTTCCCTCTTTATGACATCCACAGTCATGGTCGCTATATTGCGCGTGAACGAAGAGTGGCAGAAGAGGTGTGGCTGTGTGTCTGCCTCAGTAAAAAAAAATTAAACGGAAGTTACTTTTTTTTATAGTGAACTCTATGAAACCCACTGCGCATTCATGTGACTCTGACCACACGTTATAAATCGGGCAGTAACTATGTAGGTAAACGACCCAGGTTTATCAGCAAATCTATTTTCTTTGTATTATGTACCCCTGTGAAATTATTATTATTATTATTATTATTATTAATATTACTGTCATTATTGAAACTTTAAAATATTAGGAAAAATATAAAATTTGCCCCTTGTTATTTGAAGAAAATGGAAGGGTCCATAATTATGTAAGAAATTTCCTATTAAAATGGTATTACATGCTTGTCATGATCGTCATTGTCAATACCCATTTGACTTAGTGGGCTATTGAACGGAAATTTGAGGCTTTTTCTGTTTCACAGTCATTGCGCTAATGGTAATATACCTGATGCATTATACCGACAGTAGACAGAACAACGACCATTTATGTTATGATATTGTGTAAGATTAACTGTAAGCAATGTCATAGTCATTCCGATTACGTAATCCGGATTGCTGTGAACTTTTGAGACCCTGAGACAGGGAGCTAACTAGACATTTGGCATACTAATCTACTCGTAGTTACGTATGAGACGTCGTTGTACGACGTTCATCTTGGTTTTAGGCAATTTGATACTATTTAAAGGGAAATATAGTAACTAGGGCGGGAACATCGGCATAGCTGACGGCAGGGAGCCTGTTTGTCCGGCAGAGTTGTGACTCCAAAGGACAGTAGCGGATTAACGGAGGCCTGTGCTGATGGGAACCTTAAACTGCCGGTTGTTAAGAGTTAGACAGAGAAATGACTGGAAGAAGGATATATTTCGGAACAACCAATAGAATTCATGCTAGTCCTTTGTGCCCGGAACGACATCTGATTTCGGCGCATTTCAACAACCAATCATATTCTTTATTCGTGATTCTGAGTGTTGTGATTTCGAAGGAGAGGCGTCGAACGATGCCAGTTGCGGGAAGCAAAGGACGCTTGGTGCTTGCTTTTCACGGGGGATACACGCGGGTCACGTGACTGATTTTGCAGGATACCGCATGTCGAGTTATCACCTAGACGGTAAAAAAAAAATGTTACTTCCGCTTCATTACTGATTTGTCTTTTTGAGGCGAACACGTCCTAGTGTCGCAACCTTTCTACCTCCGGAATTTTTTTCTTCCTGGAAGAGAGGACAAGAGACTCATGATACTGATCTAACTAGTGTGTGAAGCGAAGGTGCGTAAGCTGCAGCCCTGTCGGATTACGCCGATGGTGTAAATGTGATCGGAATTGGGAGGTGACTGAAAGGGTGCTTGATGCTAGTGTGAGATGGCGCGCTTTGTTTCCAGGCCTCGGAGACGACATCCGATTAAAATACGGAATGCCTTAAAAATATCTTTACCAAGATTATTCTCACACTTCCCGGAAACATGACTTCATTTAAGTAGACCCACCAGCAGAAAGTGACACGAGGAACTACAGAAATGGGCCTTATTGTTATCCACCATGTACAACGCATATTTCACATCTTCTATAAAAGAATTCTGCTTGGACATTTCGACCGTTGAGAATGAGACCACTTCATTGTCGAATCTTCGAGCACCAATCACCCAGTGATGCGGCACTTCAGTCCAGAAGAACGGAAGCATCAACTGCGCCGCTACGAAAGCCTGGCAAGATATGAAGTTGTTGTGGGTGGTGTGCCGAAAATAAAATTCGCATCTCCGAATCTCCCTGTTGCCCGCCACTTTACTGACTAGGTACCCTGGGTCGTTTATTTTACGACCGCGTTACAACAACAGAGAGTGGCGTAAGGGGTATGAAGCGTCCTTTAAAGCTTCTCCTACTTTGATGCTAACCTTACTTTCACCAGACGTCGTCTTTGGAAAAAAATGCTTATATAGTCCGGAGTAAAGCACTGCGTCCACAGAAACTGCGAAAATGTAGGGGAAGTTTGAGTTAGATAGGCCTAAGTCTGGCTCGCATTCCTTGGAGATTCGCAGAACTGGGTCCTCGTTATGTGCCTAATCTCAGTATAATCTAAGTCTGATAATTTGAATCTTCCGGGTTGCAGGAGTGGGGGTGTGGCTTGGTATCGTATTGAAATGTATGGCGCCCGTATAATGAAATGATACAAAGGCCGTCCATCACAATTCAGTATTTCAGTTTCTGTATTTAATACATGTCTCAGCCTTATATGGTCATCTTCAGGTATAAAGCGATCTCTCTACAGACCTGGAAAACCCCTTAGGTCTCCAGGAGGTTGAGGCGTTCAAAATTTCTAGACATTCGGCATACGAAGTTGGCAAGGTTGTCAGCCCTACGCACCGGCCGCCTGTACCCTCCAGGAGATACACATAGTACTAATTTCTATTAGAAGCTGAGCCGATCTCAGGGCCGCAGTGCGGTCGGAGAAATTAAGTCGAAGAAAATATCCTCAAGTATACAAACATAAAAATCTTACAGAAATTTATAATTGTATAACTGAAGACAGGCATGTTGGCCGAAACATTTTATATTAAATACTGAATAACTGAAATATTGAGTTTTGGTCGAAGGCCTTTGAATTATTTCAATATATGAGTGTGAAAATAGGAGGTACACCTAAATTACAGAGCAAGGTGGAAAGCTATCCCACGCAGTACGCATTCCTTCGATACTTTCCAAGTTATCAGTCCTAGGCTGTGTTAGTCTAGTCTTATCACAGCTGGACCTACACCTTCATTCCCTCACGTGCCTATATGGCGTTCACTGGGAAAGCTGTAACTTTTTATCGTTGTGTACAGATCTTCAATAACCACTTGCATTTTGGCAATACAACTGCATTATCTATCATAATACTACTACTAATACCATTGCAGGATAATAAAATACTGAAGCAATACGATCAAAACTGATTTTATTACCCATCATCAGAGACAATATTTTCATATGCGTCAGATATTGGCATAACTGTCAGTATTAATACAATTCTATTACTCATGTCATCAAATCCCGACAGCGCCCTTCAAAAAGCCACTCTGAACTTCAATGTACGTTCAGTGAGGGGTATATTGAAGTATGGCCGCGCTAATGATCAGTGGAATTGCTGCATGAAAGAACGTTCTAACACGTTGTGGTTTATATATTCTTGGAACTTTGTTGAACGAAATCCTGTCGCGCTCGGTCTAGTTCAGCGATTTTGAAGTGTGGCAGTCAGTACCTTCAAGAGCAATGCAATGCATACATACCTGTAGTCAGAAACCCCGATGGGAAGAATTCAGTTGGGAGAACTTAAAAAAAACCTAAAGAATGTGACGTAGGCAGTGTGTTCTAAATGTAATTTGCTCATATAACAGGGTTCAGTACGGGTTGATCTGAACATGATAACTTATATTCATGGTCTGTTAAATATATATATATATATATAACTAAAACTAAACTCCGTGGCCTTAGTCCGCACGCCAACTATACCGACAGAGCGGCCGCCGCCGGTCGGCGAAGTTAGTGCCAACTTTTGCGGATAGAGGGGTGTCACGTGGTCAGCGCAACG
>Ga0136643_10018802_pt1 | contig 10425 bp, 8 predicted proteins | sample TergutLab28metaG_FD_96883 | JGI IMG/M metagenome (GOLD analysis project Ga0136643, IMG submission 96883) | Labiotermes labralis P1 segment gut microbial communities from Petit-Saut dam, French Guiana - Lab288 P1 (version 3) (version 3) | ecosystem: Host-associated > Arthropoda: Insects >... | reverse complement strand
TATTAAATTCCTCTAAAATACAATTAAATTCCTACCACAATACACAGCATTACGTCCAAGAACACAACGTCTTTATTCTCACGCTTTGTGATCTCTTCCCGTGCAAGCTGTTACGAACTCCTCAGCACTATAGTATGAAGCAACCTCAATGCCCTCTGCTGTGCTGTCGATGGAAATATGAAACACATGACGATCATCGTAGCGTACACAACGTTTTCACTCAGTAAGCTAACCCCCCCACCCCCACTCTCGCTCCCTTCCCCCACCCACACGCTTCCTTTCGGACTAAAACAGTTGAAGGAGAACGGTTTAATGCAATGGTTAATTTTGTTGTACGCAAGTATACGTTGCGTATGTTCTAATGTTCTGTGTGCATGTTTCATAGTTCTGTGTGATTAATAACAATAATTCTCTGTATGAAGTTACTGTAGTGAAGAAATGTGATGTGGAATTGACACGTGAATGATAAAAGTAAAATATTAGACAGTGGAATCCGGTATCAACATGGCATGAAGCGCTGAAGTAGAAAAACCGCGCAGTAGCTAGAGGTAAGTTGGCATGTTTTGTAATGGCTGTTTCGTTTTACGATGCTCTAAAATATGAAGATACATAAATAGGGAAAATATAAGCCTGCAAGAACACATATTGCAGAGTTTGAGAACAGGTTGCTGACGAGAGTACAGTAAGCTGAAAGACACGGCGTAGCATGGAGTTAGAGGAAACTGAGACATTAATAATTTGTGCTTTTCGTGTAATTATGGCTACGGCTATATAAAATAGAATGGGATGCGTAGGGCATGTAGCCGACATGGTAGACCTGGAAAATCAAGCAGTTCTGTATTTGGAAACCGTGAAGGGGGATTTTCACTTGGAAGGCAAATGTAATATCAGAATTTGCTCAAAATAAATGTACAACAAAGGAGTAACCTTAGGTGTACATAGACGGTATTGTATTTCAGGACTACCAAACCAATCTCAGCTTATCAAAAAGACTGTTCGTGGGAGTTGCTTGTTAACAGAACCGTATTTTCGCCGGACATTGCTATTCATTTTAAGGATTCAGACATTAAATTTTAGGCATTAACTGTACCTTTAAAATAATTTCGTAATTTAAAAAGCAGCTTTTGCCAGCCTCCATGTTTTGCTCCTGCTCCGTTTTAGTGGTACACCTGCCCACTCGGAAAATGTTATATAACATATTATTTCGCATATGTAGCTGGTTCCACGAAACAACGAATTCCTGCATCATGTATTTTTGTTTATATAACACTAAAAGTTTTCGTGTTGTTTGTATGTGTGTAAAACTTGGTTTCTCATATTCAGGGAACAACATAACTGAGGGTGGTCGAAATAGAATGCTGAGCAATGAAATAAACAGAGGTTCAAGAACTGCAAGCGTCATCGTCTTTACTCCTCACTAAATATTATTCGGGTCAGAAATGGAAAAGAATGAGATGGGTTGCGCGTGAGGCAGTATAAGGGACAATAGGAATCACGTTCAGGGCTTTGGTAGGGAGACTGAAGGAAATAAAGCGTTTTGAAGACCTAGGCATAGATGGTAGCGTAATATTAAACTGAAAGTTGGAATTGGCATGGGAATCGCGTAGATCTGAATAGATTCATTTGACTCAAAATACGGACAAATGACGGGCTGTTTTGAACACAGTAACGAAAGGGTGCATTACATAGAATTCAGATTGCTTCTTGACTAATTGGGGAGCTGTTTGATTCTTAAGAAGGGCCATGCGTCATGTGCTTAACATTTAATTTAACATTTGCGCTGGCGAGACATCACTTCGGAAGCGTGGACGGTGCAGGTGAGATGATAATATTCAAATGCATTTCAGTTAAAGGTTTTTAGACAATCGTTGACAGACAAAGAACATCTTGGACATATCCGAAACCATGTCGAGTATTTATTTCTCTTATCCGACAAACACAGCTAGGTAGATACTGTATATTAATTTTATTCGATAATAATATGTGTTTTGGCTTTTCACTTCAGCCATCATCAGGTAGGATATTAGTTCACAAAAATAGTAAAAGGGAAAGGGCTGTCGTTACGAAGAGTATGTATGAAGTTATTGTAAAATTATTACAGTGACTAATATTCCGAAAACGGAGTGATAAGCGATGCTGATATCAATATGTACCTTGTGTTTGTCAAATAACAGAAATAAAGACTCGACTGAGAGAAACACAACAATTGCAATTATGTGACTGACCCGCAACTCTGACGGCAGTTGTGTATGTTCAGAGTGACTTGTGGCAAGCTGCACACACACACACACACACAGTATCATATAGACACGGCGGTGGTTCTGTGCATACAGATGCCGACGGCTATGAATCTAGCAATCCTTTGACTGTTACACATGACATATTGGTTGCTTCTGAAGAGAGTGAATGTCAGAAGCAGTGTGACAGTCCGTAGTTCGCTAGTTCAAGAGCTCTGCTCTCAGTTTTCTGGGTTTTGCTGTAATTTGTAATGTGTTACATATCCTCCAAATGGTTAAAGCCAAGTGTATCATATTTGCTGGACATCTGCGGTTGTCCACCTTACTGTAGTAGAAATTTTCAAGCTCTGCTTAATTTCTGGTGTAATATTATCTCTTTCTAATCAAAATTGAGATTATCTGTCCTTGACACTTGCGAGCATGAGTTCAGTCAACTGTCGTATTAACATATTTAGAGTCTGCCTCATTGTAAACGCAATCTATTTGCGTTACCAAGACCAATAAATACTTTTTAGGGAATTAATCGGTGATTCTCTTGGGATTAATTGAAAGACTCTTTGACAGAAATTCAGACTTCGTTTGATATTAAAGCAGGCGGTGCATTTAGTTACTGCCATGTTGAAAATAAACATACATAATGGTGATAGGAAGGATTGCTCACAGCATAATTAATATTTTAGGCATTTCTGTGGAGGGGAAATTATGAAAGAAATGAATAAATGATTGGCGTGGTTATTAATAGAGTGTTGTTGCTGGCCATACCAGGTGAATTGTAATGATTAAAGGCGATTAGGCATCTGCGTTCTTCCCAGAACTTAAGTCCATATGAATATAATATTCACAAGAAATAAGTTAATGCAGTCTGTGCAAATTGGTGTATTCATTATTTGTATATTTGGCATCGCGTTAATTTGAAAGAGCCATAATCAGGCTAACAGTTTTCTACGTAAAACCATAATTAACTTGGCCGCCACACACATACAGCTGCCACAGGTTCGTATCGGTTTGTTATTTGCATAAACAGTAAAGTATGAACGCAAGACCGCATCGGGTAAAAGTATCGAAGAACACGTGGAGTTGAATAGGACTTCAGACTCTCATAATATAAATTATTTGAAACGAAAATAATGATGTATACATCAGGGGGTGCACAAAATAATGATGTATACATCAGGGGGTGCACAAAAATCCTAGAAACCATGTAGAAATTCTAGGCGTCAGAATGGTGAAATAAAGCAAGTTCCTTACCGAGAATTTATAAATTTTAGGCGTCATCACAGCGATCTGGCGCCTGAGATTTGTGTACATTCGCTACAAATTATAACGCACTGTGAAACGAAAGACACATTTTAGGCAACAGAGTGTTAAAAATGCGCCACTGCAGCACTTACGTTAAATGACGAATGCTGTTCAGTTTGAATCACACTGTTAGAAGTATACAGAATACATACGCTAATGAAAGTCACTAATTATATTCACGTGACGCGGAATTGTAGTTTGTGTAACGATTAAGCCTCGGACTGGACAATTCAAGTTTCGTTTTCTGGCAGGAAAAGTAAATTGTACCTTATTCAGAACGGCTCTGGGGACCACGCAGGTTCCTATGCAGTGGTTAAGGACGGTACTTTTCCTGGGTGTAATTTGGCTAGTTTGACCACTAACGTCTAAGGTTGAGGATGATTTTAGCTACACATCTACCAGCCAAATGGCCTTATTTTGTGAGCAGGGACTTTTACCATTTTTAAATTTCACAAATTATATCCAAAAGTGTGATCGAACTACATCAAGAGCTTTTAATATTCTAGATTTAAAACATTTCACAGAATTTTGTAAATATCGGTACTCGATGTGAGATTCTAGGAGGAGGACTGGCACTGCGTGCTAATTGCTATTTTACATAGAAAATTGTTCGCCTGTTGAGAGTTTCTTAAAGCCGAAATATGAAACTAAAAATTTAAAAATATCAACAATAAATATACCAAGCTATTCTGTTGCATTGATTTATTTCTTGTAAATTATATATTCATTGCAATATAGCACAAGGAGATGCATGAATTAACAAGAATGTTGCTCGAGAATTCAGTCTCTCATTCCAACGTTGATGAAGATTCAAGTCTTCTCGGGAGTTACGTCGGGTCGATTGGTGAATAGTTACTGTTGTTTCGAAGGATTGTAGCGCCGCCTTCTACACGGTAAAATAGTTCAAGAAGACTGCTTGACTGTGACTCATGTGGCCGTTTGTTCCCGAATATGAAAGCGCTCTAATCCTTCGAGTCGTCGGTCAGTATTTACCAGTCGAGATGACGTATCATACCTGAAGGTCTTGGTCTTCAGAATGGTTGCTTTTTTAATAATTTTCTGAAGCTTCTTTACGAAGACGCTACAAACCGGAAGGTCGCGGGTTCGATTGTCGATGGTGTTTTTGGAATTTTTCGTTGACATAATCCTGCCGGCCGTGCTATGACCTTGGGGGCAACTCAGCCTCTAACAGAAATTAGTACCACGAATATTTCCTGGGGGGTAAAGGCGGCCGGTGCTTCGGTCTGAAAATCTTACCACCTTCATGTGCCGATTTTTATTAAATCTGGGAGCCTCAACCTCCTGGAACCCTCAGAACCTGTCCAGGCTTGCACAGGGATTGCTCGACCTTTACCCTTACCTGTACGAAGACGTAAAAAGCCGAATTTTCGTCCCTTAATTCTTGTTCAAGATAAAGAAAATGTTGTCTGTGAAGAGGACGCTGTGATGGCGCATAGTGAAGTAGGTACTTTCCACACGCTTGACACACGCATTAAGCCGCTACATACGTTAGCAAGCATTGACGGGGATGAAGGTTATTCCCTGATGCATGCTGCTTTCCTCTGTGTCTCGTTTGAGCCGGAGGGGTCTGTTTCTATGTCTATATCACTTCTAAAGGCAGCAGGGTAGTGGAGGCAAGCCGATGTGTGTGCGCTCCACAGTAATCTGATACTGTTCTCGAACTGTATAAAATTGCATCAGTATGCGAGGGTGGGGTTGTTCCCCCCCCCCCCAGTAGATGATTAATTAGCTAATACACTTGAAGAGAATGCAAAAAAGTGTGGCTCGTGAACCTTCGAAGTTTGGCATTGTTTTGTTGGATATCAGTAGGGGATGGCTGCAAGTCTGCGTTCCGCTTTGTGTGTCCTTCATTCTCGTGGTCCTCCCGTTTTAAAGTCGCTCTACCTCTCCGTCTCTTTCCTTACACCATCAGAAGAACCACCGAACCGAAATTTATGGACTTCGCTGTTAGGGAGTTTTATGTGATATTAGCAAGTCATTTAATTTTTTTGAGTAAAATTGGGCAAATATAATGGACACTTTAGAAAAAAAAAAGTAAGCGCATCAGCGCGGATCGCCGGCGTAAATTGAGCTATCAGTTTTCCCACGCGAAATATAGAATCTTAGTAAACCTATCTTTCCACACGAGAAAAAGAAGACATTCCTTATTCCGTATCTTTAATTTGACGGATTTTCCGGTTTGAAGGTAGTGTACTTAAAATACTAACTTGAATTTTCGAACGTCTCCATTACAATATGCACTAAGTTCTCTAGGAACAGCGCTACAGCCTAGACTGAATTACTATACGAAATTAAAGACTGGCAGGGGAACAGGTGATGGGAACATCCTCGTATGGCGGAGAAGAGAGATACGAATATGGAGAGTGAGACGACAACTAAAATCTAAGGAAGGCAGGAAACAATAGTTGGAAGTGCAGATCAATAACCACAGTATGGACAAGATAAGGCAAAGGTGCTCCAAACGACATGGGTAATTGTACATTACAGGTGAAAACAAGTGTCCAGTAACATAAAGATTGGCCACAGGTTCATAACATTAAATATAAAGAATTACAACATTTGAACCAAAACTGGACTAATAACCTAACATATTAGAACGTGTTCTTTTTGGATTTTTTCATGGCGTAACAACCCCTAGTGGGTCATAGCCTCCTCAGTATCGGGGCTTCGCGATCACACTCAGACACACCGCACTCAGTAGGATTCCTCTGGGCGAGTGATCAGTCTGACTCAGAGACCTCTACCTGACATACAACATTCACAAGAGACAGACATTCAAGCCCCCGGCGGGATTCGAACCCGTAATCCCAGCAAACGATCCGCCGCCAACCCACGCCTTAGACCGAGATGGGCTGTTTTTTTTAGATATCTTCGAAAATTATGCTAAGAAGATTATACTAATCTGTGTTAGTTTTATGTGAATTGCTGTAAAAAAAGCCAGACAATAAATTGTCACCCATATTTGCATTGGAGAGAAATGAAGAACATGACTTTGATGCGGATTGCACTGGGGGAAGAATAGAATTCGACACCGTACATAAATCTGTGTTTGGCCGCCAATAATGTTTGTGGTTGATGCAGCATCATTAATTATTTTTAAAATAAATTTAATACGCTGTATTGGGACACTGTAGGCTATTCGGTGGTTTCACGCGTACTGACGTTCGTTAGAAGTGGTTTGTTATCCAGCCGTAGGCCACCAGTGTGCACACGTGAGTGCTTTACAGAATTGATCGCCTGCATCTACATACTTCCAAACTCATTAAACATCGGGGGTCAAACGGTTACGATTTTTGGGTATGTGTTTGAATGTGACTCTTTATGTTGGACACAGTTTGTAGGACGTTACTGTACGTTTTCGGGTGATGAAGGGCACAGACACAGTTGCCGAAAACTGCATTCACTTTTCTGTACGAGACGATGAACCAGTTTTCAGCACCAGTGGTTTTAGTGCTAATGTATTGTCACCATCTTGGTCCCTCTTCTTCTGCTGGCTGTGCAAGTTGCTAGAACGGACAGTACCGAGACAGAAAGTGTCACGCGCATCTACTGATTCTCGGGCACCACATTAAGACGACAGGAATTACTGATTCACGTGTTCCTAGCAACTGAAATACTTTTTTCTGGCTGACAGATTTTCAAACTTTTCTGCCCGTGAACGCAAATATCTCATCATTCCGTGCTGTATATAACACATGCATTTTTTTTACGTTTGTCATCTCGCTGTGTTAGCTATAACTACAAGAGAAATAAATTTCCTTCAGCACAACTACTGTCATATGTTTAACTGGGCAACATCTTTCGATGTCAGTGGGTCATCTTCAAGCCAGTAGTATAAAATACATAAAAGTAATTATGTACATTTGTGTTACTTTCTCCTAAGACCTCGATGAATTTTATGTACGTATTTTATACTACTGGCCTGAAGATGAACCTTTGAGTAACATCAAAATCAATATATATATATATATACACAACATTTTATTATAGTAAACTAAAAAAACTACACGTTTCAGCTGTTCGAGACAACCGTCATCAGGCAATGATGATGGTTGTCTCGTACAATAGAAACATGTAGCCTTTTAGATTACTATAATGAAAGAGTATATATAGATTGATTGTTACGTTTTGTTGACCGTGCATCCTAATATAGTAATATTCCTTTTTTTTACCAATTTGATGCACAAATTCTTTATTTTAATACATTTATTACATTTCTCTACATGTTTCGAGCACTATTATGCTCATCTTCAGGAGGACAATTGTTTTAACACAGCATCTGTTATCGTCACCCTCTTTGGGTGACCGTTCAATACACAGGTTACGAGAGGACTGCAGTCCTGCAGATGCTGTGTTAAAACAATTGTCCTCCTGAAGATGTGCACAATAGTGCTCGAAACATGCAGAGGAATGTAATAAATGTATTAAAATAAAGAATTTGTGCATCAAGTTGGTAAAAAAAGACTGTCATAGATTGATTGGTCTATTGTTACGTATTGTATTAACACAACGGGATTGTCACATATAAAGACTGAACCTTTGACGTCGAAACATTTTACCAAATTAAAGAAATAACACTTAGTTTTTGTGTTGATTTCAGTTTGTTTCTTTTGTTCCCACGTGTCGTTGATGACGTACACGTAAATAAACAATAAAACCCAAATTTCCAGTTTGTTAAAGGTGTGTTGGATATTCTGCCTCTTCTTGATCATTGGCGAATGTTGTGAAGAGGTTTGTGTCGAGCGGCCTTACGTTCAGACCAAACAGGTGTTACTTCGGAAACCTTCATTGTGAGGTGGCAGTGTAGACGGTTCACCAAACTGTGACACAACTTCTGGTTACAGCGTCTTGTTACGAAGTTAGTGTGTTGGTCGCGGTACGCTATTACTTATTTGTGATTATCACTTGAATTTAATTGAAGGTGTATCAAATTACCTTAACAGACGGAATATAACAGAAAGGAAATTGCTGAGTTACTCGACGCAGGAGGTAATGGTTCTGACTTGTGTTTTGGTGGCTGTTGTCGCTTACTAAGCACAGTAGCACGAAAGCGGGCCAAGTTTCACTCTCTCGCCACCCAAGAATGTACCTTAAATAATTTAATACTAAAACAATTGTTCTTCGAGTACATCTTAGATGAACAGCTTCTGCTTTATACGCTCCTTGAGATCGCTAATTCAATAAGGTCGTTACTAATTGCAAGCCCTCTGCGTCCAATTCTTGTAACACAGACCTGGGTTTTGCATTGTGTCTGTTTTTCACTCTTTTTCTATCCGGCAAACATAGGCCTGCTCGGCAGGAATTCTCGCATTCGGATGAGCCACCACAGAGGTAGAATTCTTCACTGTTTGTAATCATGGGTCCAGACACGTATGCCACATATACATGTCACCTTGCGGGGTTTAATGCTCATTCACACCACTTAGCACTACAAAAAATTTGAGTAGTGTATATGCAAGGCATTACTAAAATCATGCAGTTTCTGGACCACTGTACTGAAGACTGTTCTCGCCGGACTTGTAAACTTCGCAGTATTGGGTTACAGGCAATTATGTTGTAGTTCGAAATCAAAATCTCACTATGAATTCCCTTTTTATGACATCACAGTTGAAGCGCAAGATGCCAGTATAGCTCTCCGGTATACTCCATGTCACTTCGTTGTTAACAGCCCCTCTTGGCACACCTTGGTGTTTGATTGATTAGCTTCTTCGATCTCAGCTGCCTGAATTTGAAGTAGTTAAATCTAAAATTACATGCCTTTTGTTAATGCTGTCACAGTATGGTTACAAACATGGCTGTCTTCATCTGGTGCAACGTAAATCGAAGTAGGGTGTGTAGAAAAGTGAAATTAAAGTATCAAACATATTAATCTGGGTAGTTGTAACTATAAAGGAATAACCTGTTCAAAAGTTGTATTTCTAAAATTATGTGAAAATGCCTGGTTTGAAGTTTCGTTTGTACACGGAATGTCCTGCACGAGATAATGCCGCGGTTTTCCTGAAGAACTTCAGGTAATAACCGGGATAGTACCTTATGTTACGTCATGATCCGTAACCTTCCACAGCTATACATATTATTTATTGCCTTTTCATCAGCATATATATCTAATCTGATTTATTTTCATTACGTGCCAACAATATATATATATATATATATATATATATATATATATATATACACACACGATATACGTATATTAGTTCATTTAGTAGTCTGTCTTACGACAGGTCCAAAGCCTCTTCAAAAGGAGCTCTCCACATAGTGCGATCTAGAGCTTCTTCCTTCAAACGAGAGTATCGTTTCCTTTCTTTAAGGTCATCCAGTAGCTTCCTACGTCTTCTTCCTCGTCTTCCTGTCACTCCTATCCTCCCTTTTATATTTCCTTCCATAACACGTTTTAGAAGGCAGTTTTTACGAAAATGTGACCAATTCAGTGAGCCTTCCGTTTACGTATTTCATGAAGGATATTCCTCTGCTCCTTGACTCTAAGCAATACTTCTTCATTTCTCACATGATCGGTCCAATTGATCTTCTCCATCCTTCTCCAGCACCACATTTCAAAACTTTCAAAGCTGTTTCTGATCTACTGCCCGAACCGTCCAAGTTTCAGCACTATATAAAGCTATGCTCCAAATATAGCATTTTATTAATTTCTTCTCCAATTCCAAGTCCAATGTGCTAGTAAAAAGAGCCCTCTTCTTGTTGAATGCAGCTTTAGCCATAGCAATCCTACATTCAATTCCACAAGTACATCTTCCATCATTTGTTAAAATGCTATTCAAATATTTAAAAGATTCCACGTTCTCTAGTTGTTTTTGGTCTATCATAATTTTTACTGGGAATGGTTGTCTTGAAATTCTCATTACTT
>Ga0136643_10018798_pt1 | contig 10426 bp, 9 predicted proteins | sample TergutLab28metaG_FD_96883 | JGI IMG/M metagenome (GOLD analysis project Ga0136643, IMG submission 96883) | Labiotermes labralis P1 segment gut microbial communities from Petit-Saut dam, French Guiana - Lab288 P1 (version 3) (version 3) | ecosystem: Host-associated > Arthropoda: Insects >... | reverse complement strand
TTGACCTCACGAGGCTGAGTGGACCCCGTTCCAGACCCACTACTACTCAGAAAATCTGGTAGCGCCGGGGATCAAACCCGGGACCTCTGTATCTGTAGCCAGAAACTCTGACCACTAGACCACCTGTATTATACACTAGATGACCGAAATACAATCCGGAATAGGACATGTCATTTGGATTAACTTAATAATGATTTATTGCTTTTATTCTGAAACGCTAAACACTAAATGTATTGCAACATTTCTTTATTTTTATGTACATACCGTGCGTTTTCATTATTTATTATTTATAATATAATAAATCAGCGCAACAAGTTTACACTCTATAAAATCAAATAGCCTAATGTAGCACCCTGAATCATAGCGCTGTAAAAATACGTTCGTTGTTCTCACAAAAATCATAATGTGTGTACTTTTTTATGTTATGTTGACCATGCATCCTCGTATGATCCTTGTATATAACCAAATTGAAGCAAATTTTTTTCAGGCATATTTATTGATATTCTCTACATGTTTCGGGCAGCCATGTGCCCATCATCAGGAGAATTATTGTATGAATGCGACACCTGGTTTATGTCACTTTGTGTAGATGACCGTCTGGTATGCATACCAGACGGTCATCTACACAAAGTGACATAAACCAGGTGTCGCACTGACATAATAATTCTCATGATGATGGGCACATGGCTGCCCGAAACATGTAGAGAATAGAAATAAACAGTCATGAAAAAATTGTGAGTCAAGTTAGTTATTTACAAGGATCATACTGTATGTACTTCATGGGCTCCATGTCTGTGCATTAAAGAGTGTTATACGATAAACCAACAAATGCACGTTTTAGAAATTTGCTCTAACAGATATTGTTATTCTTCGTCAACACGTTTCGATCACTCTTGTGACCATCATCAAGTGAAGTTCACTTAACTAACAGGTGTGTAAGTTTAGTGGCAACCGTTTTAACAAATATACAATTGTCACATACGCAAACAAATATTGGTAACATTATACCAACAGCAACGCGATTCTTTATTACAGGGTGTGAGCCATCCGACTTTACTGTATTTTACCAATAATGTAAACATACAATTTTTAAGACCATTAAATTCGCTTCAGAATATCAAAAGTAATACCGAGTGGTTTTATCATACATTTATGTACGATTATGTGTACACTAATAGTATTTTGTTACACGACACCCTGACGAAGGTCACAAATTTGACCGAAACATGTTGGTCAAGAATAACATCATGTGACTGGACGTATTTATAAATGTGCATTTGTTAGTTTATCATATATATGTATATAATTCTATGTAGTTCGTGAATCACAGTCAAAACTGTTTTCTTCACTGGACCGTTAGGAGGAACAACGAATTCTTTTCACTGGTGTGCCCATTCCTACTGCCGCAATGCTGTAAATATTATTTCGCCTTCTCCTGTCTTAGGAGGCCACGCGGTAGCGCAGTTGGTTGAGGCATTGCGCTACAAGCCGGAAGGTCGGGGGTTCGATTCACTATGGTGTCACTGGAATTTTTCATTGACATAATCCTTCCGGCCGCACTATGGCCCTGGGGTTGACTCAGCCTCTAACAGAAATGAGTACCAGAAGTATTTACTGGAAAGTAAAAACGACCGGTGCGTAGGGTTGACAACCTTACCACCTTCATGTGCCAATTGTCTAGAAATCTGGGAGCCTCAACCTTCTGGATCCGTCAGGGCCTATCCAGGCCTGTAATGGGATTACTTTACCTTCTCCTGTCCTACGTACAAGAACCAGCACTAAAAGGAACATGACTTCAATTTTACGTTTCGTTTTGTATTCAAACTCAGGCCCTCAGCCTAATCTGAGAAGAAAAACTGAGTGGCGTGACCCGAGAGCGCTGAGGAAAATTACACACACCTTAAACCGCGTACGTAACTTTACAACCGCTTAAAACAGCCTCCTACCCTGTATTCTTCACCAGTGCTATCGGCGTAATCAAATGGGGCTTCAAGAGGAGATGCTCGGGCAGGAGACCATATTTACACTTGCATTACGTCTCCGCTTTGTATTATAACAGCATGAAAAGGATGGTTGTTATACGATGTAACAGCAACGGCAATATAAATATATAATACAATGGCAGACAGTGTATAGAACTGGAAACTGTTATTTAAACATTTTTGTTCTCAGTTTATTTTTACGACCCTGTCCGTACTGCTGAAGTGTGGCCTTGAATTTACTGTCCTAATGAAAGGACGATAGTGAGACATTTCGTGTCTGAATATACAAACACAGAATTCTAAGAAGTGAAAAAATGTAAAATTTCGAACTTACATTTCTCTACTTATCAAATTCCACGCCAACGCACAGCAGCGCGTATTCACGCATATTCTTATTCACAAAGAAAGGGGTGGAAAAAAAGTAATTAATGAAACAAGATGCACCACCGAAGTGGAAGAGGGAATGAAGTTGTTTTCCTTGAGGCAAACTGTTATGGACGCTTGGGTCCCCGCGAACAATACGCATTACTCCTCTGTCTGCGCTTCAACACTTAATTTCGCGCTTGTCGCTAATAGGGACACACCTTAATTCGCAGATATGTTCTTCACGTCACGTAAAAACAAGAGAATGGAAAATATCTCGTCATATTTCCATTTTTTAAGAAAAAATATTTCTGACACTTGTAAAAAAAAGTAAAACAATCCCTGTTACAGGCCCTGAGGGTTGCAGGCGGTTGAGGCTACCAGATTTCAAGACAATCCGCATATGAAGGTAGTAGGATAGTCAGCCCTACGCACCAGCCGCCTTTACCCCCAAGGAAATATTCCTGGTACTCATTTCTGAGCCAACCGCAGGGCCACAGTGCGGCCGGAAGGTTTAAGTCAATCAAAATTCTAATGACACTATCGGGAATCGAAACAGCGACCTTCCGACTTGTAAAGCAGTGCCTTAGCCAACTGCGCCACCGCGTGCTCCCTCTGTGGCAGGACGTTGAACAAACGCAAGTCTCTGATTAACCTCCACGAGCAGCATCCAGAATGGACGAGCTACACACACTGACCTCACCTGGATGTTATCCTAATAACTACTTGTGCCTTCAAGTTAATAACAATAACTACTATTGCCAGTATAATCGGGGGCGGCTTATAATTTTTGGCGAAATTATTCCCAAATCTAAAAAGAGGGTTCCATAAAACTTCTATCAGAAGAAGAAAGCCAGTGCGATAGAACCCATAATAATAGGTAGTATTCTGTAGGTTTCTGGGGACCCTCTCTACCCCACTGACTACTACTATTACTACTACTACTACTACTACCAGTACCACTACTACCAACACCACTACCACAACCACCACCAACACTACTACTACTACTATTACTACTACCACCACCACCACCACCACCACCACCACCACTACTACTGTCCTTGCAGAAGGCTTACTGTTGTTAAACCGGAAGGCACTAGACATGTAGGAAAACCTAAGTTGAAGTGGCGGCTTGAATCGGTTGAGGGAGAACTAAAGAACTTCTTGAGCAACTGGATGTGTAAGTCGCAGGACAAAGAACAGTGGAGGGCAATTTTGGAAGAGGCTAAGTTCCGCCAAGGACTGGAATGACAGAAGAAGGAGACAACCACCACCACCCCTACTATTACTACTACACTACTACTACTACACCACTACTACTACTAATAATAATAATAATATCCTCATATTCTGCTTCTTCTTACTACCCTTCAAGCACAAAATCACAACTATTTGATACAGATCATCTTGGAATAAGTTTAAGAATTCGTAAGAAAAAATATATCACTAATAATAACAAAAATGTTAATAATAACAATAATAATGTCACTTTTTGCTAGCAGCCTAAAGTCCTCCCCGACGCATTACCACAAATTAAGTTTACAGACAGTGCGTTGGTCCGTTTGTTTGAACATGCGCATGCGCATTTCTAGAGAGGATTTAATTAAAATATAAAATCGTCCAAAGACACACCGATATGACTTCTTGGAACACAATATCTGTACTTCCAAGTAATTACAGAGTAATCTGCACTCTGTCTCCAACCACTTCCGATGTGCATGTGCACTTGTACCAATTACAACTTTGCTTACACATACAGCTTCAAACCCCAGGAAAAAAAAAATTCAGACAGGCAAGTAAGCTCGGCGCATGAGTTCTACATTGTGGAAAATCCTTTGACACCAACTCATGCGAAAGGAATCTTCCTCAGTGAGTGGAAACGCAAATCAAATCAAAGTGATGGAAGGCAGAATTTTCAACCCCCACCGACACCCATACTTCTCATACACACAGCCTTCATCATTTTGGTTCCACTACGGTAGTCCATACAAGCCACAGTGGTGTAACTGTATTAAAACAGGACCCACTCTCAGACCAGATGAAGGGGAACACGGAGCTTACAGCGTACAAGAAATGAACATCACACAAAGAACACTATCGGCTGATGTGTCACAGAGGCGGTTTGTATTGCCCGTAAGCTGGTGTTACTTTGACGGAGGAACGGTGCAACCAAAAGCTTGCTTTTGGTTGCACCGTTCAGGTTCCGCTAAAGCATTCATGTTTACTCTTGTGATATCACGCAGAAATGAGAACAGAAACTAAAACACAAAAATAACAGAAATTTTGGAGGAAAAAAAGATAAGCGTTAGGAGTCTATTACCACAATATATGCAACAAACACCAGTGAAGAGTATCACAACCGTAACTCGCGAATTACACTGACGAAAACTGATAAAAATGATAAAAAATCTCCCATATACGTGTAAGAAAAGGTTATAAAATAACTAAGGTTTCATTTTAGTCAGCCAGCCAGTTGTGTTTTCGTATAATTGGTTAAGAAGTAAAACCCGTTAACACAAATTTATTTTTGGTAATTTTACAGCAAAAAGCTTCGACTCTACAGGGTCACCTTCAGGCTGATACTTGATAAAACACTTATAAAAGGAAGACGAACTGAATTTGCCAAAAATCAGCACGATGATGACCCTTCAGGGTCAAAACCTGTTGCTGTAAAATTACCAAAAATAAAGACGTCTTAACGGTTTTTGCTTATGAACTAAGTAATGCGTTAAAATTGATTTTTAAAACTATTTAATGTGCCTGGTTTTAATTAAATTCTCCCAGGTTTCGATGGCATGATTTTATTGAGACAACTTCAAAATGCGCAATCCTCACAACACGACACAGATATACGATAAAAAATTATTGATATTTTGTTATTATTCGCAAAAAAATACATTCTGCTGGATACTGTGCGGTAATCTTACAAATCAGGCCATTCATAATTTTACAGCTATTTCATTTGTTTTTAATACACAATTTCTGTGAATATGTCGCTAAGAAAAGGTGTCTCGCATATTTCAGAAGTATTTCGGAAAAAAAAAGTTAGAATAACTGTTTTCAAAAAAATTCGCCTCTTAAAATTCATCACATGCCGAAAAATTCGATTTCCGAGAAAAACAGATCGAGGAACTCATTTTCGAAAACCCTGCCCTCGATTTTCTTAAAAAAATCCCTACCGAAAAAGCGACGGTTCTCGGTGTGGGCGGGAATCAGAACGCTTGTTCCCGTGAATGCCGACCCTTCGGCCGCTGCTGTTATAGCAAGGTGGGAGAGCCATCGGGCAGCGCAGGTGCCGCGGCAGTGTGTGTCAAGGACAGGTTCCTGCCGGTAAGTTTCACGCCGACCCTGAAAACACTTGCCATTCGGTTGCGTAGCCACGGGAACCGTGTGACAGGCCGCGGCGAAGCGATCGTTCCTCTCCGACATGAAGCCGCGTCCCTCCCCAGTTCGCCAAAACCTTAGGTAGTGTGGTGTTTGAATCCCGAGGGAGGACACGGTGCGGGTGGTACTTCACCCGACATAACGGCTACACCGCGGCCCTCTGCCCCAGGGGACGAACCATACAGCATTCTTGGACAGCAGTCGCTCCCCAGGAGCCGTCGCTCGATTGTTCTCCACCTGTCGGCTTTCTGTAACGGCTAAGCCGCGGCCCTCTGCCTCCTGGCAAAGTCCTGTTCGGTGCTCAGCGTCTGTGTACGGCAAGAATCGGCACCCCAGCAGGCGCTGGATATCAGTTATGGTTCCTTAGATCGCCGACAGCTACTGTACTATCTGCGGCACTTCTTCAGGTGTTACTCTATAACGAACCCAAATATGCATGTATACAGATATACACGCACGTAACAATGAGGGATAACATTTCTTTCTACCTCCTGCCAAGCGTGGTACCGGATCCATATTTTGTCTCCAAGCGTGAAATCCGTTATTACATGAACCATCTATTTATTTCTACGGTAACGAAACCACCACAGTTATAAAGATCAGTATTAGGGCTCATTCAACACTAGCTGTTTCGAACCGTAATGATCCCAAGCCTAGGATCCATCCACACCTTAACCATACACTTATTTCAGAGAATAAAGACCCCACTACATGTAAGCATGGAATGAGGAACCACTGGACACTTTAGCAACGTAGTTCGTACCAAAACGATCCTGACTCCAATTAAAGCTGGAAAGACAAACCACTCAGCACCGTAATTGGTAATTTCATAGAACGATGTTCTGACCTTATAGAATGACCCCGGTACCAGGTTGAGATGACGTAGTTAGTGTGTCCAGTTGTTCCTCATACCTTACTTAAATTGCAGTCGGGTCGTTACTGTATGACATAAGCAGTTAAATGTGTCGAATGAGTCTTTATTAAGTACCCTTACGGGATCCGCATTTTTTTTTTGGTTATAAAATAACCAGTTAAGCGCTTGACTGATCCCTGATAAAAAGTGTTATGCGAGGCCGGTTCTTTATATTACGTAATAACCGGTTGTTGTATTCTTTATAAAGCTCAATAACGGAATTACACACGTTACCGCTAACACACAAAATATGTAAATAACTAACCAATTATCTAACTAAATTATTTACTTACTCCAAGAAACAGAGTCCTTCTTGAGAAGCTAACCGGGTTTCAGCTAGTCAAGAAATTGCCCGCATTTCATGGAACCCGAAGGTTCATTACCGCATTCGCAAGTGCCCGTCACCTGTCCCTATCAACTAACTAACTAACTAACTAACTGCACGGAGCAGAGTCCTTCCTAAGTAGCTGACAGGTCCTCAGCTAGTGAAGAAATTCGCCTCATGTTATACAACCCGAAGGTTCATTACCGCATTCACAAGAGCCCGCCACCTGTCCCTGTTCTGAGCCAGATCAATCCAGTCCATGCCCCCATCACACTTCCTGAAGATCCATTTTATTGTTATCCTTCCAAATATGCCATGATCTTCCAAGTGGTCTCTTTCCCTCAGGTTTCCCCACCAAAACTCTGTATGCACCTCTCCTATTCCCCAAACGTGCTACATACTCCGCCTGTTTCATTCTTCTTGATTTGATCACCCGAATGATACATGGTGAGGAGCACAGAACATTCATCTCCTCGTTATGTAACACCCTTTCATATAAAATGCGTTTTAAAAATACATGCAATTGGGCAGGTTTCTTACCTACAACTTCGGTTTTCCCGCACCAGCATTACTCAATCACTACTCCCTACTCGAATTTCACAAATGTGCCATCCACATCAACTGACACAGTCTTTCAACAAAACAGTACAAATAAGACATTAAACTAGTGGCTGGCAATTCTGTATCGATTATGGAATACACACAAAGATTTCAGAACTGACAACTAAATCTTCCACCGCCGTAATCTTTAACATATTTTATGTTCTTTGTCTTCCGGGTTAGGTTTCAAAATGGGGTACCTCGGAAATAATTATCACAAAATACTATAGTTCACCGGACGGTGAATTAAAACGCCTCAGTACAACACCAATAAAGATAAATATGTCTATGACCCGCCCTGGATCAAAACCCGCGACCCGAGAGAGCAAGCGGTCAAACACCACATGCGTGAGCACGGAGACGATCATTAATCTCGATTATGATAATATATCAGCTAAAACTTGCATGTACACGTATAGAGTGACACTTAGTGCGAAAAGTGACACCCAAAATCATCAATCATAAAAGGAACGTTTGAATATTACGTAACCTGATCCCAGCAGTGATGCTCCAACAGCATTAACAACAACTATAAATTATTTTGAAATGGAATTTCTCATTACAGTAAAGTAGAATGAACGCCGTGGTGTAGAAAATGTCCCAGTGTTTGGGAAATAAAAGAATTAGCAGTGATAATGCACGGTGGGGTTCCAGGTTCTTTGAAACAGTTTTTTTTTAAGTACACGCACACAAATACAAACTGAAGGGTTGAAATAAAATGGGAAGGGCATGAGAGAACACGTGAGGGGAAGACAGATATTACCGAAAGTAAAATTCCACGTAATTTGCATGGCACATCAACTTAATAAATATTTCCACGCAACCCTCCCAACCCCCCCACCACCGCCCCATACGCACTAATACAAATAGTGATGTTCTCTATCTCTCTAAACACGCGTGCCAAACTCCACTGTATCACGTAACGCAAATAAATGCTACTGCACTCCCCTCTTGCATTCCTGAAACTATCCCTTGCCCACAGCCAGCAAACTACCACCGTACACACAGAGACAATACGGAAAACTGCACCCTTCCATGCTTCTCCCCCAGGATACGTATCCAATACCGACGTTTGTCATGTACTATTGTTGTCAATGGGTAGCAGGCTACCCGCAATCGAAGAGAGTATGGCAGCTGCATAACCCACAAGGCTAATCAGCATTAGGATTAGCCCTGCCTCTTTCACAGTGATTCATAATGCAGCTTAAAATCTGAATGTTTAGATACTGCACTAAGACGTTCATATATGTAGTAGTCTGATATAGAGAAAATCACATAATTGGATGTTTCACAATTTGTTATTTTCAGAAAATATTACACTACACATAAAGTTTTTTTAAAAATATAAATGTACATAGCATGCCGTTTCTGATGACGTCATGTCCGAAAGTTGTAACGAGTTCAAAAGATGAAATGGGGAGACACAGCACACAAGAGTGGCAAAGACATCATGGTGATCTCAAAAGCCCATTTTTTCTCCTTTTTTGAGACAGCAGGATAAAAACTCAATGCAAAACTCACTAACTACATTCTGTAAATCCGGAGACAATAAATTTCATACTTTATTGGATTTCTTATTACAAGATAATTCAATATATATACAAGTCCGAAGTATGGTCAGTGGCACAGAAACCTACACACTGCATGACACGTAGAGCAGATAAAAATTCACTTCATTATTGAAAACACAATTATATGCGCCACGTGACGTAATGTTACTGAAATACCGGGCTTTTTGACACTAACGTTGACATTCGTTACAGCGCATAACATAAAATAAATCTATGTCAAAAGTACGTCGGAAGCATTTCGTAAACGCCGCTGCAAGATAAACGATGTGCATGAAGCTAAGACAGTTCAGAACAAATTCACGGAAAAAATTTAGGACCAGCACACAGAATGTGTGTGTTGCGGAAACATGGTCGAGTTCGCGTGTCCTTCCGCACTAGTTAACACACGCACAAGACAAGGTAAATACAAGCTGCTTAAATCTACCCTTTAACAGAAAAATGTATAACTTATTATGATTCGCAAAGTATATCCATCGTATTTACTCTCCACGACGTGCTGAGTAACTACGGTGTCAAGATACTACTTGAGGCACTGAAGTTTCAAAATTATATGAATTAATTTGACGTTCACAGGTGACCGTGCATCGTGAAAAATTCTTATACTATAACTAACTAGATGCACCAATTTCTCAAATTTAATTTTGGAATAAAATTCTACATGTTTCGAACAGTTCCTCTGTCCATTATCAGGAGTTTTTCACTGTACACACAGCAATGGTATATGTCATACAGCTTGCGAGCAGGATCAGGACGGAACTGCAGTTCAGTCCTGATCCTGCTCGCAAGCTGTCAGCAAACCTGTATGACATATACAATTGCTGTGTGTACAGTGAAAACTCCTGATGGTGGACAGAGGAACTGTCCGAAACATGTAGAGTTTTATTCCAAAAATAAATTTGAGAAACTGGTGCATCTAGTTGGTTTTATTATAAGAATATAAATTAATATAATAAGAATAAAATCGAAACCCAGCCCAGTTCTAACGTAGTACCACTGAGTCTGCACAGTGATGATTAATTGCATGAAATCATCAAGTTACACGAACTCCCATTGTTTAAACAAAAAGATAAAAGCGGAGACATTCCAAATAAAATTAAACACTGAGATAAACAGTTTTCGGGCAATAAGCAGATAACATTTCATAACAAAATATAGCTGCGGAAAGGACAGCCTCTGTGGTCTAGTGGTCAGAGTTTCTGGCTACAGATACAGAGGTCCCGGGTTCGATCCCCGGCGCTACCAGATTTTCTGAGTAGTAGTGGGTCTGGAACGGGGTCCACTCAGC
>Ga0136643_10018794_pt1 | contig 10428 bp, 5 predicted proteins | sample TergutLab28metaG_FD_96883 | JGI IMG/M metagenome (GOLD analysis project Ga0136643, IMG submission 96883) | Labiotermes labralis P1 segment gut microbial communities from Petit-Saut dam, French Guiana - Lab288 P1 (version 3) (version 3) | ecosystem: Host-associated > Arthropoda: Insects >... | reverse complement strand
AGATGCCTGAATCTTAATACTGCCAGTTCCTCACAGTCACAAAGAACATGTGAGGCCATTTCAAATGCCTCTCTGCATCTGTCATGCCTGGAACTGTTACCAGCCCCAGTTTAAGTAGGTGTCCTTTAAAATGGGAGATCCCTGTCAGCAGACCCATCATAATTCTTAGCTGATATTTGCTAAGTTGAATGACTGCCTAGTTCTTTTAGAAGAGGTTCTTTTCCTTAAGCCTTCAGACTGCCTTTGTTAATGAATGGACTGCCAGTACTCATGCTTCCTGCTTGTCCACCCCCTGAGCACTCCCCTTGGCAACCTTAGGGGGATGAGATAACAGGGGACTGGATGAAATTTCACAGTGAATTTCATGATTCAAACTCCTCACCCAGTATTATCCACATGATCAAATCAAGAGGAACCTGAGGGCAAGAGAACACCTGAAAAACTACAATTCCTTGTTTAAATCATTTAGATGGATGACGTCCTTGGTTGTAGTCACAAATTCTGTCAGGTTGGATGACTGAAAGTCCGTTGAAGAAAACTGAGTACATGGGAAATATAGGGATAGATTTGTAGATACCATTAATGCTAATTTGAATTAAATATTTCATGTTTGGTTTAGTATATCTCTCCATAGGCTCCATTGGGAGACTTTTTTGAACTCAGTGCTATTTTGTTGCTGTCTAATTTGAGTAACTGTGTGTTGGCTTTTAAAGAAAGACTCGTGGTCCATGAAGTTAATCATTGTGTGTTTGATTTTTGTTCATGAATACTTGTATATCAGCAGTCATACTAGCTCAGTCTACTGGCTGGGTTACAGTTTGATTCCTTGCAGGAGCAAGAATTCTTTCCCTTTACCACCACTGACTGAAATCTACTTGGCCACTTAAGCTAGTAGATGCTGGAAATCTCTGTGGGTAAACAGTGAAACTGACCACTCACTTCCACGTAAATACCACTATTAAAAAGACATGGAGTTCCCTGTACGTATTTGTAGTGTGGGTGTGGTGCTTAGTTAAGCACAGGGATGAATTTATTTAAACATAAGATGTGAAGAATATTCACTTTCTATCATGGCCCCCCCCCCATTTGAGGTTCAGTTTGATGGAAGATTGTGATCACATAAATTGGCAAGAAAGGTGTTTTCCCATTAGTCAAGATAGCCACCTAAGTTGTCTACATTGTCCACAAAATCTGCTAGGTCATGTTACTTTTAAGCTGGGCTCATTACCTTAGTTGAATGTTGCAGAAGATTGTGAATTGCATCAGATGGAAATATTGACCTCCAGTGCATTTTAATTCTCATATTTGTTAGTAACTGTGCATTTTGGCAGCACTGTGTTTCAGTATGATTTCATGATAGTTGGAATTGCACACTTTTTTGGTAGTGTATGACAGCCAGGACCCAGTTTATCTTCTGTGGAACACTACCTTACATTTAACATTGTCTTAAGTATTTGGTGTAAATCTGTGTGGTTTGCTGTCATCACTGTATTCCATTTCAGATAAGGTGAATATTGTGAAAAAGTCCAGCATAGCATGCTGTTATTTACTTCAGTGAGCTAAGATGTGCCTTCAACCTAACACTTCAAAAGACTCTTACTGACTGACTTCTCTGCCTCTATAACCATTCATTTGCTTACACCCACATGTTGGATACCAGGCTTGCATATTCCTTCTGGCTGCTGGAAAGAGTAATGTCTTGTAGAAGTTGATTTGTAGACTTTATTTTCAGGTGATGTGCAGGATGTTTAACAAACATTTTATTAAATGGTAGAATGTCTAATACCAACTGTCACTTCACAGAGGTTATCGTGGAAGATCATCATACTACATGCCGTACTGAGCCTATCACCAGGACCTTGGATCAGTTTTTGAGAAATTTCACCGCAGATTTCCTCGTCACATAAATTAATGAAGCTGCGGAGTTATTGGAAACCCGTAGTCACTGTATGTATTTTTTTGTTTATGTCCTCATCCCATACTCCTCAGTGAACAAATTTATATGTATATATATGTATATATTATGACAACCAGCATCAGGAGAGTGCATGTGTAAGCAGAAATTACAAATGCAAGTATTTTGCATTTTGTAAAATGTTTGTTTTTGCAAGTAATAGAAAGTTATTACTCTTTGGGCTCTAAATGTTTGTGTGTTGGTGTGAATGAAGTGTGGTATGTGTCCATTGTTATGCATTAGGTACAGTGGTGGGATTAACAGTGGCTGTATTCACATTTTATTTGTGATGATGCATTAGGAAGTATGCAGCAAAAGTAAATATTTAAATGAGATTCCAGTGGTGTACATGCAATTAAATGATAGGATGAAGAACTGGTGCAAGATATTACATAGGGAAAGTTTTTTTAATGCATCGGACATTGAGTGATTGTTATACTTGCTGTAGTGTGGCTGTTTGGTAGAATGATTCTGTGTTGTCCACAATACAAAACCACATCGCTTGTTTCCATGTGGTGACAAACAAGACAGTGCTAAATGAGGGGACTGTGACATAGTAAATTGGACTTATCTGTAATAATGTGAACCCATCCAATCTGATCAGCAAAAAACTCTGTGGTGTACTACTGAAAGGTCATAGGAGATGCATTTGTTGCTATGCGGAATACATGTGTTCACCTCTGTTTTGTGTTCTCCGTTCACAGGAAATGCTTATTGTGTGAATGGTACTTTACTGTGGCGGTATTCTGGATCATTTATATCATTCTGTTTAATTACTTGCCTGACACTGGCCAAGTTGAAATGCTGTTTTCGATCAGAGAGTTTTCTGGTACTGGTAAGATGCATAATGTAATAGGTTCTTCATTCATGTCGCAATAATTTGCAGTATTGTAGAGCATTCCATTATGAACTTCTATCAGTAGGCCCTTTTCACTTTCACTTGTTTGTCATTATTTATGTCCTGAAAATATGATAAGATTTAGTGTGTTTTCTTTTGGGTAATTCCCTGGCGTCTCAATTTTATATGCTGACGTTTTGGAACACTATCTGTTCCATCTTTATAGGCAGGTGGATGACTCTTCATCCACCTGCCTATGAAGATGGAACAGATAGAGTGTTCCGAAACATCGGCATATAAAATTGAGACACCGGGGAATTACCCAAAAGAAAACACACTATATTCAGAACATGGCGAAAGTTTGAAATCAAGAATGATAAGATTTTTTAAGTGTTAATGTAACAGTCTGATTATTGTTTGAAGTACTGGTCTAGAAAAATGCAGACCATGACAAGTTTTGAAGTACTTAACAAGCAACCAAAGCTTACTGTAGGATATTCTGTTTTCACTCACTTGGTTGTAGAGGTATGGTCAGTGAAAAAAATTATTTTTTTCATAGATGAAAAATTTTAATTTTCTTTTCTCAAATACTGATGAAAATATATGGTTGAGTGCATTATTGTGGGAATCTAGAGTAAATATACCATTTTTTTTTCTCTTACTGTAATTACATGATGTAATCTCTTAATTAACACGTACATTTTCAATCTGCTTTGGCCTTATGAATGCTTAGTGTAAAAAATGACTGTGTATAGTTTGTAAATGATAGGTGTCCACAATGATCATAAAATGCATTTGTATGTTTTCATAAGTGTTTGTGAATACAGGTTTTTACTTAAGAAAGCATTAATCCTAGTTGTGCAACTGCATTCAAATGAGGTTAAGTTTTACATATAGTGGTATGGACTTATAAATAAGGAACTCTGATGTTTTGTTTTATAACAGTGTGAGTTTACTAATGTCATTCAAGAGTATGTTAAGGTATCCTGTTTTTAAGGTCAAGAATAATTTTCTGTGAGAGTAGTTGTAGGTAAAATGTTCTGGACTTATCATACATGGTGTATTGTTTAATTTGTCAACTCTTCTGTAGAGAACCAGCTGAATGCCATGCAAGAGAATGGCATAATCGCTTGGTCCTTGCGTTCATTTTCCTCCTGCAGAAATTTTTTTTTTTTTAATTTTAATTTTATTGACCTTGTATTCTTCTTGTCCTGTGTCGTGTGTGTACTGTGTTTTTCAGGAACCACCAGGGGATACCAAGTGCTTGGAATGCTCCTTGATTATTTTCAGGATTTTATGGGTTCTTAAAAGAAATAAGGTGAAAAGAATATGGCATTAAAACAGAGAAAAAAGTTAAGAAAAAACAGAGGTGTAAAAAAATCTGTAATTTCAATCTGGTGTAAAAGAATATATCAATAAAGGAAATGCCTTAGTTATTAAGATTGAAGTAATTAGAAACGCTGGTGTAATCCCAACCATCCATTCCAGGCCATTTTATTTCATGAGCTGAATGCACTGAATTTCCAATATTCAGCCTTCAGACCACACATGGAAGGTGTAAGTACTGAGGGTCTCCCTTTTTGTGGCACAATAGCCCAAAGTCTGGCCTGGGACTACTTTGAATGAATGATCAGTTTGTCGCAGAGGCTGTTACCTACAAAACAAATAGAAGAGACTATCATTCATGCCTTTGGCTGGATCTGAATCCATGATCCAAGGAATAAGGTGGCTGCGGTTCTACACCTTAGACAGCATGGCCACCAGGATCAGCCAAGGGGTCTTCCTAGTTTGGTGTTTATAGAGGAGACCTGGTAAACTTCATGTTGAATGGCTTATTGGATGGTCCAGTCAAACATGTCCAGTGTACAGACTGAGTCATGCATTTTTGTTTGTTTGTGTTGTGATTTGATCCAGTCTGGATGATCCAAACAGCCAGACCCTTTGGCTACAGTTGTCCAGTCATACGAACGTGTAGTCTACGCATATACAAGCATGCAACACATTCCAGCCACTATTCACAGTTGCAATGGTGTTTAAGCTTTCATTTTGTCATATAAGCAGACTGGGCAGAGGAAGGTATTTTCCTTCTCTTTCTTTTTGTTTTCTTTAATCAGCACCTAGTGTTTTTCGCTCGAGCAATGTGTGCGTTGAATGTAAATGTAGCTGCATTGTGTATCAGTTCAGTTCAGCAGCAGTGTGACCAGAGCAGTGAGCGCCGATGTAGATGGAAGAGAAGTGTTGTGTTTAATAGTGCCCAAAGATTCGAACCAATACAGTTCATTATAGCAACTCTATACAAATGGTTTCTCATAACAGTGGGTGGTATTACTGCACATTGCTTGGTAATTAACTGCTATTTGCGAACCCATTCTTTATATTAGCATATATCATACAGAATTTCAAACATGATATGCCGAACTAGTTGATGTAATAGTACTGATGATTGGTTCAGATGCCCACCTGCATATTGCCAGTGTTAAAGGTGTAGTGAGAGCAGTAATAAATAAATTGATGTGCATGGCTTTTGGAAACTTGTAGTAAGAAGTTGTACACAATATGCTAGAAAGAACTTCAGCTTAATGCCAGTCGTTTCCAAAGTGTGCTTTGCGGATCCAAATGGATCTGCAACAATTTCAGACATCCATGAATACAATTCTTTAATGGCTACTTTGATGTTTACATTTTTTTAAATTAAAAGAAATAAAACTTTGTTAAAATGGTGAAACTTATTTAATTTGTTGATGTGTTTAATGTGTGTGTGATTGTTACAGTATCTAGGAAACCCCATGTACCCATGAAGTAGGCGACAGTTTTATCAAGGTCAAATCATGCAGTGCATTTTTACATATGCTACTGGTATGTATTTGTAGCTATCTACAGTCAGTTCTGAGGTGTAAGTTTTTAAATTTGTATACCTGTCATCCAGACAGTATTTATGTGACCAATATGTGAGGGTCCGTGGTTATTTTTCAAAGACAAAAGGGAACCATGTGCAAAAGTAGTCTGGGAAGCACTGGGATATGCTTTAGGTAACTGCTTATTCTGTTAAAGTTGAAAATTAGTCAGTCTTCAGAAATAGCTTCATTATTTTCTGCTTGTTTTATGTGAAGTGGCCACAATGTTAAATCTGTGTTTATCTAATGATGTAGGTCTTTTTGTCTTGATGTTACTACGATCAGCAGCCAATGGTGGTAATAGATTTCTTCTTGGACTGTTGGGAGTGTTGAAGGAAGGGCCAATATGTTGCCCTGAAATGTCAGTAACCTACTTATGCCACAACATCCCAGAAGAGTGAAGGCCTCAACTACACCATGATGGAAGCCTGGAATCTCACACACATTAAATGTTATAGAGAATTTATGTAAAGAATGAGTGCTGTGCTGTGTTGTTCGTTTCAATAAATAATTAAGATTTCATCTGTACGATGAGCCATTTCTCACAAGATCAGTAAATTTTTATCTTGGCTTCACATAACAAAAATTAAATGTGTTAAATAGTTAAATCTATGGTCATCATCATATATCTTTCATGGAGTCGGGCTGCTTGTTGACCCATTCTGGTCTCACATATCCAGAAGTTTCTTCAAAGGTCTACCATGATTCCTTCTGCCAGTTGGGGAGTAGTATTTCATTGCCATGGGTAATCTATTTTGAGGCATTCTATTTACATGTTGTATCCAGCTTCTCTTGTATTCCAGTAACTTGTCCAAAATTTGTGTTATTTTTAACTCCTTTGCAATTTGTGCATTTGTTTTGTAATCTGTCCAAGTGTATCCTGCTGTTCTTCTCATGCATTTCATCTCTGCTGCTGTTATTCTTCTGGCATCACTTGCTTTAACCCTTTACCTGCTAATGTGGAGAATACGGTGAGCTCCGAATAACGCTAGCAAAGGGCAGATGGGATTTAACTCGGTGTTTAAAGGGTTAATAGTCCAAGTTTCGTTGCCATATAACAAGACTGGAAGGGCTAGTGTATTGTATAGTTTTATTCTTGTTTTCTTAAGGGTTTTTGTGGTCTAAACACATTATTCAAAATACCTGTAATATTCAAAAAGTTATTTTATTTGTTATTGTTAATTTCTCCTTCATAAGACATTTCCTAAATAGTTAAATTTACTTGTTCTATAATTTTATTATCTATTACAATTTTAGTTCTCACTGGATCTCGCCCTTTAAATGCCATCGATTTTGTTTTCTGTAAAGATATAGTTAAACCATATTCTGTTATTATTTGATTTAATTTATACGCAGCTTTCTGTAGGTTATCTTCTATGTCTGCTATTATGACTTGGTCATCTGCAAATAACAGCACTGACAGATGCTGGTTTTTTGAAAGTTTGATTCCGATTATGTTTTGATTTTGCCATTTAGTTATTATTTCATCTAAATATATATTAAACAGTTTAGGTGATAGAGGGCAGCCTTAAAGTACTCCTTTATTAATTTCTACTGGTTTTGGTAGTTTGTTGTTAGATTTTATCAATATTTTTTTTGTGTGTGTAAATATCCACTATTGCCTTTAGCAATGTGTCTGGGATGTGTCTAGATTTCAAAATGTTAAATAAAATCTGTCTTTGTATGTTATTGAATGCTTTCTTATAATCTATAATCAGCAAGTGGGTTTCCAAGTTAAATTCCCTTCTTTTTTCTATTAATGATTTAAGGCAAAATGTTGGGTCCATGCATGAACATCCCTTTAGGAATTCATTTTGTGTTTCTGTCATAAATACTTCTGAGTACTTCTGCAGTTTCATATTAAGGATTTTAGAGTATAACTTATTGCAGGTGTTGAGAATACTAATTCCTCTGTAGTTTTTGGATTCCCCTCTGTCACCATCCTTAAATATGGGGGTTATAACAGCATTTCTCCACTCATTTGGAATGCGATTTTCTCTATATATGTTGTTTAACAATTGTAGTAATCTCAGTTTAAACTGCTGGTGCATACTTGTATAGCTCTGAGTTAATGTTGTTTTGTCCTGGAGTTTTACCATTTTTTTGTTAATTTTAACACCTTTTCTAGTTCATCAAAATTTATAAAAGTATGTGAGTAATCGGCTAAGTTGTATTCTAATTGTAATTCATTTATGTTTGTTGTGTTCCATAACTTTTCATAGTATTGAAGGAATACATTTTTGTCTATGTTTCCTTGAATATGTGCTGTTTCTTTTACATCCTTACTAATTTGTTTTAAAATTTTGTATACTTTAGTTTGAGTCCTGTATGTGTCATGTTCTAAATTTGTAACAAATCTGTCCCAGAAAAGTCTTTGTCTTTTTCTTACTTCTCTTTTAGCCAGTGCAGTGTTTCTTTTGTATTCTAGTTTGTCTTCTAGTTTTTTTGAGCTCAACCATTTTCTATATGATTTTTTAATCCTGCTTTAATGGGGTCTTTTTGTTACTCTTGTTTAACCATCATGGTGGAAATTTTAATTTTGCACATAATAAGTAATGGTCACTCCCTATTTCATTACTTCTGTAGACTCTAATGTCTTGCATTACCTTTGAAGTTTTCATATTTGTTATAAAGTAATGAATAATTGATTTGTGCCCCCTTGCTTTCCAAGTAAATTTATGAATTTCTTTGTGTTTAAAAAAAGTGTTCATGATTTTTAAGTTATTACATGTGCAAAAATCTGTCAATTTTCTACCGTTGCTATTTAGTGTAGCTTCTCCATTTGTACCCACTCTGTTAGAAACTCTCTTATTTCCAACTCCTGTCAACATCATGTAATCGTTTTTGTTCACTTTATCCAGTATCTTCTGTAGTGTTTCATAAAATTCTTCATTTAATTCATCCCTGCCTTCTGTTGGGGCATATACTCCTAATATTGTCAAGTGTCCCCTTTGTGTTTTCAGTCTTGTTTCTACAACTCGGTTGTTCCGGAATTTTTACTGGTGTATTTTATTTGATATTGACTTGTGGATGCATATCATAACTCCTGACTGGCCTCTGGTGTGTCTGTCCACTCCACTATAAATAACCATATAGTGTACAGTCTCTTTCGTTCCTTGTAAGATACTGCGAACAACTAGAGTAAGTTAATAAACCTAAAATTATAGTCACAGATGCTACATATTATTGTACCTTGTATATTTTATACTTTAGTGTAATTGCACAGCACACATAGACATAATATGATACCTACCATAGACTTAACTATAATAAGCTTAGACATAGCTTGGTAACAGCATGGACCCCTCATGTTACCAACACCACCCAACCTTTCTGACAGATACAAGATCTCGTGCCCACTTTACCCACTCCCTACGCCAAATAAACAGCCCATGTATGTTTTGTATAACTGCTTAATAAGTATTTCATGTACAACCTGAAGATGGCCATTATCAAGCGCCGAAACATGTAGTTGCACCTTAGGCACAAAATATTCTATATTCTACCAATAAATATAGATGTGTTAGACGAGTACGCACACTCTACATTAGTTATGATCCTCATGCTTTAAAGTGGCAAACGCATTTAACTGTAGTGGGCAACACAAAGAAGGTTGTGTACATTTATTATTTTGATTATGCTTCACGTTTTTACCCAGTGAAATTGATTTTGTGTTTATTGTCTGCTTTTCAACATTAAGTTGTTGAAATTAGAAAATCTTATATATCAAAGGAATTATACAGATGCATGGATTCCCGTTTTTAAACTTGTAAAAGTGTGCCCCGCCAGACCAGGTGCCTGGACCGTGTACCAAAATGGGGGGAAATATATATTAGTATGTTGGTGTTTACACACAGCGAAGTGTGTACTGGGCAAAAGGTAATCAAGTTATAATTGAAAAAAGTTGATGTTCCGTAATAGGGTGAGATCATGACAACAGGCACTGTTCGCGGACGTAACAAAATTTTTTATACTGTATTTCGAAGTCCGAGAATGCGTTCTGCCATCTTTTAGGTTAATTCCGGTACTACTGCCGCTTGTCGGCTTCGCTTGCTCAGTCGTCATGTTCGTAAACTACAGTTACAGAGCATGTTGTTAAGAGTTGTAATCCGTGGTGGCGTAGCTGTAATGAATCTGCGGAAGACCTCTACGCTTATTGTCGGATCCCAAACTCCTTTTGAATAATGGTTGTAGGTTCCATAGTTTATCCGTTTGCGGTGCCCATTTCACAAGATGTGTAAAGAAACTCTTCATGCATGTTAATTCAGAAACCACAAGCGTTGAATTAAATTTATTCATTGCAAACTTACAATATGTGTTAACACAACAAACATTAGAAAATTAATGTGTTACCGCAACATGTTTCGACTCCAGGGAGTTATCATCAGGGTGAATATTTAAGAACCATTAAATACATATCCTTTATAGTGCTGTACATGTAACTATTGCATTAGGGATCCCGCGTGCGTTACATTGAGTGGGTATAAAATCTGGTTTTGAACTAATTTAGATAGGTATAAACTAAGTGCAGCTGTGGGTGTAGTTGTGGCTGTAGTTTTCCGTACTTCTCAGTGGGGGGGGGGGGGGTTTGGGGGGGGTTTTCCTTTTCTGTTTTTTTTTATGCGTGGGGGGGGGGGGGGGGGGGGGGGAGCTGCGGTGTGTTTCTCCTTTCTGTCTATTCTTCAACGTATCTTATTGGAGCAGAACTATGTTTCTTCCTCTCTGCAAGTCTGGAATCAGTT
>Ga0136643_10018791_pt1 | contig 10429 bp, 2 predicted proteins | sample TergutLab28metaG_FD_96883 | JGI IMG/M metagenome (GOLD analysis project Ga0136643, IMG submission 96883) | Labiotermes labralis P1 segment gut microbial communities from Petit-Saut dam, French Guiana - Lab288 P1 (version 3) (version 3) | ecosystem: Host-associated > Arthropoda: Insects >... | reverse complement strand
TTGCTTTGAACACTACCTCTTTTTAAACATATTCTTGCACATTTTTCTAAACCAAAATTCATATTCATATCTTTACTAATTGTTTGCACAATTTTCATTTCGTTCTTCAACTCATTTTCATTTGTACCTAGCAGTTTCAGGTCATCCATATACAATAGGTGACTTATTTTCCTCTCAGTTCCATGTACTTGATACCCACAAACAGCTCTGCTCAACTCGCTTGTTAATGGAATAAGTGCAATGCAAAAGAGTAATGGCGAAAGAGAGTCCCCTTGGAATATTCCTCTTCGTATCTGAATGGGTTGTGACTGCATTACTTCCTGTTTATTATTATTATTATTATTATTATTATTAAGATTGAAAGTTTAATTATTTTTCAGATTAATAATATTGCAGTAAATGAATAATGAAATAAAGACTTTTTAAGCCCTAAATTTTAGAGCTACAGTATGTTAAAAAAAAAAGCAAACGGAGAATGTGGAATATTCCAACTGTTGTTGGATAGCATGATAACAAATAATACAAGAAATACAAGTGAAATTAATCCAGAATTGCATTGCAAAAGCAGCATTCAACAAGAAGAAAACTCTTTTCATCAGAAACGTAGACTTAAATGTAAGGAAGAAACTAGTAAATTGCTACATATGGAGTGTATCTTTGTACGGTACTGGAATTTAGACACTTCGGAGATTCGATCAGAAATACCTGGGAGGGTTTGAATGTGGTGTCGTAAAGGACAGGGAAGAACTGTTGGACCGATCGTGTAAGAAATGAAGAAGTATTACAGAGAATCAAAGGTTACAGGAATATCCTACAAGGGTGCTGATAAGTCCTTAGCCCGACCAGAAAGGAAACGAGCTAATGTTTCTGTCAGAATGGCGTGAATTTCCTTCGGTGCCTTGCCTTGCAAAAAAAAAAACTTGATGACAGCTCGCCTCTCGATTTTGTTGAAATCGCACGCGTCCCTGACATACTTCAGAGCCTGTTTTCTTCCCGGTCGGGCTAAGAACTTATCAGCACCCCCGGTACATACAATAAACAGAAAAAGGGCTAATTAGATTGGTCATATCTAGCTTCGGAACTGCCGTCTAAAACACGTTGTTAAGGGAAAGGTACGGGATAAAGTAAAAGAGATGGAAAGACAAAGAAAAAGGCTTAAACAGCTATTGGATGATCTTAAGGAAAGGAGAGGATACTGAAAATTGAAGGAGGCCGTACTAGGTCGCAATCTGGAGAACTCGCTTAGGAAGAGGCTATGAAACTTTCGTAAGACAGACTACAGAATGAATGAATGAATGAATGATGGTCACCACTGAATACAATTTTAATTTTACGCCATCTCAAACATTAAACAGCAACGTGTTGCCAGGCACATGCACAATTATGCGTGTATTCGAATAAGTGACACTGTACAATGATGTAGAATTTGGATTCGAAAGACATACATCAATAAATAAATAAAATAAGGGAAAATTTATCGGCAAATACAAAAACAGATTACGTAAAAAATTAATCATGAATTAAAAAAAGCTAATTGACGTAATTGACGGAAAAGAAACATAAGGAAGATGTTATAAAATTTTATTAAGCATTTGGTGTGTTCGCCTGTGTAAAACTGCGTATTTCTAGAATACTTAGAATGAACAACAGATCATCTCTTGCACAAAAAAGCCTTGAAGCTTTGTAGTGAAGCGGTCCGTTTCAGGTTCGACTCCGGGACAGGCTTCCCTGAGATATAAGGGTTTTATTTAAAACTCATATAATTTTTTTTTTATAAAGGTCCGCATCGGCAAGTCAACGTCCGTTCTGCTCGCTCTGCAAATTCCTCCCTTGGGCCCTCCGCTTAGCAACCGTTGTTGGTAGGTGACTTGAGGAGGAAGGGTGCGGGGATCGTGTGGCAGAATGGATATCGGCAGGCCAACAGAGTTACTTTCTTTTGTTGTGCGGCTCATTTCACCATTCAGCTTCTTTCGACTCTGAAGTCAGGCGATACAGGCCTGACTTTGAATTTTGGCAATGCGTGATGAAAGAAAGAAAAAAAAAGCGTTGTCCACGCGAATCATCCGGCATTATCAAGGCAGCGGGCAGGATGTAAATGTGTGTGTGTGTGTGTGTGTGTGTGTGTGTTCTGGTGGAACATCCAGTGTCTCGATTACAATAAAAGAGGCTGTTTTCTGTAACTGCGACTGGACGTATCTTCTTTGTTGTCCCATCACCCCGTATAATCCCTGTGACGAAGGAGGATCACTAGAAGGTCGTGTACAGTAGTATGCCTTTCAATGTGCAAGATGAATGTCTAATGTTAATCCGTTTCTGATTCAGTCTTCGCGACACAAGGATTACCTTTAGCCTAAGATAACCTAGTTTTGTTAAAGTAGTAGATAATTTGAGACACGTTGAATAAGACAGACCGTAAATCATAGTAGAACAAACTTATTTCACAGGGGCGATATGGGAATCTATCAAACCTACGGAAGGTGAAGTAATATTAGCTGTGGAAGTCTTACTTAATCAACTGAAATTGATTTTATTTTACGAGATTAAGTGTTAAAATAACAACCAGGTAATTAGAATAATTGGAACGCGAAATTAATTAGGTAATTATACAGATAATTTAAAGTTTACGACTTACATTCTTTGTAAAGAAAGGAAGAACGTCGATTGTCGGTTTCTTAACGATTTATCCATATTTTGACATACGAGAGAAGTGGTGGTTTGGAAGTAGCTCTGCAGTCTTTCATCGTCAAGTCAGTGTCTGTATTTACTTTTGAGCATCTCTTCAAAAAAGAATTGATTCATAATAAATAAAATGCCGTTCAGTCAAAACACAACAATATATTAAGTAATTCAAAGCTACTACATGTTCCGTTTACAAGTAACTCTCATCAAGCAGACATTTCAGTACATGGACATGACATATCATGTCCATGTACTGAAATGTCTGGACATGCTATGTCATGTTCATGTACTGAAATGTCTGCCTGATGATGGTTCTTGTAACCGGAACATGTAGCAGCTTTAAATTACTGAATATATTGTTGTGTTTTGACTGAACGACATTTTAGTTAACACTTAAAACACAACGGGATGGCTCCTATCAAATTGATTCGTAAGCGACTTCTCAGTCGTGGTAACCTACATGAACACAAAGCACTGGAAACATATGAGCAGACAACTAGGCTTTGTAAATCCAATAAAGCGAACGAAATGAATATAGGTCCGAACCAGGCTGCGATTCTATCACCTCTATCTGCAGTTGGGCTGAGGTACCTTCGGTACCACCATTAAGCGGCACCATATTTACGTGTAATTGAAAACGGGACTTACGTCCTTGTTGAAGAAGTTGAATATCCGCCACCTACTCCATTGAATAAGTTTTGATTTCTAATATCAGAGTTTGGAAATGTATAATGTCGTTCGATTACGTTGGCAGTTTTTTTAACTCTGCAGTTTTGCAAAATATTTTATTGACAAGTTTATTCGCTATTTACAGTTGACATGATTGCATTGAGCTGATGACAAATTATAATGCAGAATTCAAAGTAATACATTTACTCAGAGTCAGAAAGAGATAAATTATTGCCTGTTCATTAATCCCGAGAAAATTTTAAGTTTCTCAGTTCAGGTCATATATGTGTTAAGTGTCGGGAGTGGACTGTCTTAGGAAACTTCCATATACAGGTATTACACACTTTCGTTCAAGTAGTGATAATTTTTAAATTGGCCATGTTATAAACATTTTGCCCTAATTAAATTAAGAAAATTTTAAACACCTTAAGGGCGCCAACATTTTGAGGAATTTAAAAAACAGCCTTCCTTGTATATTAATCAATATTTTACCATCAAAATTCGAAGAGTTTTATTTCCCGTGTCTTACATGACGAGCGAACACACGCAACTGTTACTTCCAGCCATTCTTGCAGTTCTATTTGTCACTAGCCCACCTGACCTTTTATGCGGGTATTGGTGTCTTCAGCCTTTGCAGCACCTTCATTTCGTCGACATATAAATCTAAATGTGTAGTATTACCTTTCATTTGCATCACAGCACCGCATTCCAAAGTTATATTGATCTCCAAGTCATCTCTAAGAAAGGAAACTTCAAATTGCTCTATGTTGCTGAAATCGATACTTTCATCTGTTGCTGCAGAAAACCACTTAAATTAGGGAATTTGTTCCTAGGCTTTCTTCCGCGTCGTTTGGATGTTCCTCAGCTCTTCTACCAACAACGAATCTGTATAAAATTATTGCGGAAATAAACTTTTTTTTGGTTAAGAAACGCAAAGTCTTCTGCTGTTTCCAGGCACTTTTATTATTTCCCTCTCACTGAACAATCTTTTTTCTGTTAATACTTCCTAAATTACATATCTTGCACGTACTGCATAGTCTGATTGTGAAGTTCAAATTTTGAAATAAATCTGTTTTTAGGAAAAATAATTTGAATCCGAGTTGTTTTGCTCCTGCTTAAATGGCCCTCTGACCTACTGAAGTGTGATGATCCACACTTTGTTTCATCGTGTTTCTTAAAATCTTATTCTTTAAACCACAGATACAATTGTCGCAAACAGCAGCCCCTTTAATACAAATAAGGAAATATTCTTTGTACTTGTAGTCTTGATTGTACGATTTTCACCAAACAAATTTTCTTTTTACAGCGGCCGTTCTGGGACAGAATAACTTAATTATTAAAATCCCATGAAACTTTAATGCACTCAGCTTTCGTTCGTCACTAGGTCTACTTAATTTCGCAACTGTATTTCCTCCGCCACTTCTTCACCTCACAGTTTAAGTAACAATCCATTTGTACACTAAGTTGTTTCATCTACTTAGTTCTTTAATCTCTCCACTTGCTCCTCTTCCCGGTCCTTCCTCGCAGCATCTGTAACGTCGCTATTTAACCGTCAGAACTTGTAAAGAGACCATCCGGTTTTTTTGTCCTTAATGATGACAAGCTCGCAACTCTGTCCTAAAATCATTCGTCCTATACATACGTAACAAAATTCGAATATAAAACTCGTTAAATAATAATTAGTGATAAATTACACTATTAATCGCTTTTCCCGTGAAATATAAGTGAACCGCTCTGTAGTTAATAGCGTATACAAAGAATTCAATGAAGGAGTTTATCGCGAAAATTTTAATGGCCTAGTATAGGAAATGCTGTTTTGTTTCCACTGATATTCTGTACCTGCCAGAAGGGATAATCTTACAAAAATGATGTTTGTAATTGTTTCTTGTGCTTCGTTTTCGTAGCACTAAGATACTTTTCTTTTATAAAGTCATAAAATAAATGCTGTTTTAATAATTATTGTTAAAACATACTTAATGCTGAAAGGGGTGAAATGGATGTTGGAGCTTTCAAGTTTCTATTTTTTTTATTCCTCCAAGTGCAAAATTTACGAACTTCTAACACATGATGTCGAACTAGAAAGTTCCGTTATTGAGGTATGGTTTGGCGCATAAATAAATTGTAAGCAGTTTGTGTTATTTCAAATTCTAGCTCAATTAATGGATCCGTAGCAGCATTGCGTCTATGTTGTGCGTATTGTTTGTTGTTGTTTGTGTGGAACAGCAAGAGAAAAAAAGAAATAATTTTCATGCTCGGGAAAACGGCGAGAGGAAACCACGAAATGCTGGCAACGTCTTGTGTAAAGGATGTTCGAACTCGTACTTATGTCTGGAATTGTTTAAAACAGTCAGAGATTGAAGTAAGGATTTCGAAAATAATAGTAGAATTTGGCGGATATTAACTGCTATGAATTTGGAGGGTGTCTCAAAGGACCTTCAACTAGGGACCAGAGGCGTTCGAGTGATCCTCGAATTGATAATCAACTACACATTAACCAGGAGATGATTCGTCATTCGTACATATTTGAAATGTGTTTAACAAAGCCTCACGGAGATGCAGAAAGAACACACAGTTACGAGTAGTGAGGGATCCGTTCAGACCTGTCAGACCAAGGCACACTTTCTTAGTTACTTCTTTACTGCAGACGAACCTTGGGTGCTGCATTATGACCCTGAACAAAATGTCAGGGCATAGATAAGAGAAACGTTTCAAGTTTCATCTCGAAACCACAAATATTTCCACATTTAAGGTCAAGTATGAAAAGGTGACTACTGTTTTCTATAAAAAGTTTATGATACTCAAAGAAATTAAGACTGGTGGAAGAACTGTGAACTGTGTGAATTCTGTGTACAGGTTCTTGGAAGATTACTGAAAGGAATTTAAAGAGTGAGGCTGCAAGTTTCAGAGAAAGCGCGTTTCATTTGCAAAACAAGGCTGCTGCTCAGTCTGCGATGAGTGCGAAGCTCTCCTTGGCGAATGGCGGTGTGTTTATCAGACAACCACTTTTTGCACCTGCCCTGGAGGTTACCGAATAGTTTTTTTACATTCTTTAAGTAAAACCCGCTTTCAAGTAACAAATAATAAAGTCGACGACATAAAACAGAATTTAACTGACAAAATAAATGGAATTTTTGGAGACCTTTAATGAATGTTATGTTTGAAGTTTAGAAACGCATAAAAAAAGCGTTGCAGAATAGGTGAATTAATTTGGAGGAAAACGAAACAATTGTTCCTTTTTCTTGTGTATTTCGTCTTACAGACCGAGACCCGGAACTTTATTAAGATGCTCCCATGCATTCAGCATGTAACAATTTAAATATTACTACATGTGACTGAGAATTTCGCCAAATCACTCAAAAACGTATCCTTCATTGAGAAGGATAATGTAAGTTGAGTGTGTCTGAGAGTAAAGCGGACCGCAGATATAGTCTAAGTCTGAAAGGCCTTGGATTGAATATGAATGCTCTGCATGGTCCATTTGTTCAGTTTACGCAAGTGCGCATTACTTAATAAGGAAATCGTAGGTGTTTTAAAGGTTAATGGAAATTCGTTACAATTATAAAGCCAGCAGTATGAAAAGAAGAGGTTTCAATATGGACAAAAATGGATTAAATTTTATTCCAAAAGACTGCATTACAGTATAAGCGTAAAGTACAGAGAAATAAGGGACGATAGAAGTGAAGATGTAGTTTATTTGAGGCTGGAACAGAAGTTAATTCCTGTCCCTAAAATTAAAGATAAATGACGATAACAAAAAGGAAATGACACTGAAATTCTCTTGTTCCACAAATCGTTGAATATTAAACTTCTCAAGAAATGGTCCTCTTCAGGGAGCTTGATATACGTGCATCTCAATATATACAAAAATCAGGGTTATTCGCTTTTAGGAACACAGAATCCTTTTTAAGTCGAATTTCACGGAACGCTTACTGATGGGCTTATAGTTGAGAAAATGTCCCCGCGAGAGTCATCCATTTTGTTTCTCTCTCGCGTGTTTGTCCTGCCGTAAAAGTCAGGAACATGACCGCAATTACGAAGGGGATGAGAGGGGTAGCATCGAGAGGCGGGCGGGAGTGTTTCATACTCCCGTGGGCTATGCTTCTCTTCATTAGCAAATACATTTCGTATATACGACGCGCCTCTAGCCAGCAAAGCTTGAGATTGTGCGCAGTCTTGGAACATGTCTTCGCAGTTTTAACTTTATGACCCAAAATGTAGAAATGCAGGAGACTTAAAATTTTCAGTACACCTTATGCAATGCCTTTCCGAAGACCACTGTAAGTTGCTTCCTTACAGAATACTGAACGCTGACTCGAAATAGAGGAATTCTTCGTGAGAATTTTATAGATGCGACAGTACTCAAGAACCGCCCCAATTTTTATTTAGCCCAGAGGTTCATCATCATATTCACAACAGCACTTAACTAGATCCAGTCCTGAGACAGATAAATTTATTTCACCTAGTCGGTGTTCTTAAAGTCTAATTTTAATATTATCCAACCTTACAATTTAGGTCTTCGAAAAAGACCATAATTTTATACATATTTTTTATCTTTCCCACTTCGCAAGCCTTCTCAGTTTTGTCATCCCAATAACATGTCCGACGAAGAGTACTGATTACACTCCTCGTCGCCTTTTTTTTTTATAAAAAATCCTCAATCTATTTTCTTCACGTACTGGGAGAAACTAAATTTTACACTCACTGTAGGTGGTACTAACAGCACGTGCAGTTTGTTCCATGCGAGATATTAGCACGTAGCACCGTTGCTGCTGTTAAAGGAGGTTACAACACGTTATAGCAAAGAGATCACCACCCCTCCCCCCCCATTTTTCCCCGTACCCACTAGAGGGATAGCTTCTACCGAATTACTTCTTGCCATTTTCTCCACCCTAGTTTCATCTGCAGTTCCATGAATTCTTTAAGGTAAGGAATAGGTTAAAGAAAATTTTATTTCTTCTTCAGTCATGTCCTTTATGTCAGAATAAAGCTCCCTTTACACCAAAAGTGAAAACTTTCTTAAGATGAGAAACTCCGGCTACTTTACCTCTAGCATGAATTAGAAGTTTAAAATGTGTTTCACCCGGTATATTTCGATTATAGTGTTGTGGTGGCCGCTGTGATTTCAGTTATCGGCAAACAATGAACCACGAATGGTTAATGCCATCAACCTTCCTATGCATTTAGGCTGTATTCTTTTCGATCTTGTAGCAAGTTACCGGCTGCCATTAAATGCTTTCTTCTCTTTCTAATTTTTGACCAGGATAATTATATGATAACGTCTTCAGGTAAGCTTCGGTCATGTTTTCGTACGTACTGGAGACAAGATTAAAAAGATCTATATTACTGGAAATTCTATTGAAATTTGATAGTTCACACCATTAACTGTGAATTTCACAGGTTATCCTTCTATTGATGCACTGTTATAATTTGTAGTAAAGAAATTATCATTTCGTCATGAAGATGAGAAGTCAGGTTGACAAATAAACGTTATTGATTGAGGAGCTAATTAAACAAACCGCCTAACTCCGTGGATCAGAATCCTTCTTGAGACGTTAACCTTTTGGCGGCGGAATTATTTTTTTAATTTTGGCACACACTGTATATAAAATGTGAATAATACAGGAACCAAACACGTTAGAATTATGAAACAAACTGCATTTTGAAGATAAAAAAACGGAGAGTATACACCATGTTTAAAATATTCGGTGCCTATATTTGTTGAATAAATATAAAAAATGCAACTTTGGACGTTAGCGGTGCGGTACGTCAACTATAATTAGGCGTCTAAAGGTTAATAGTTGCTCAAATAATCAAAAAGTCCCAGTGTTTATGAAACCCGAGTATTCACTGTCAAGTTCGAAAGAGCACCCCACGGTTGCTATCCACAGTCAGCTGAATGAAGTCCACACACCTACCATCATATCTCTACATCATTCACATTCAATTAATATGTTTTGTGTTTAGACATACAACAAGCAACATGGTGAATCTGAGTGTGACATTTAATCGTGTGGCTCAGACTATTGACTAATGCTGAACTCCTGTGAACGCAGTAATAAGCTGTAGTCTCCGTAAAGACGCTGAGATTCTGCAGTATGTGAAATAACATTAAACTCTCAGTAAGAACTCGGCCTAATGGAGTTAGAGCTAAGTAAATTATACAGACTAAAAAGGCAATGTTATTTGTGCATAAACATCCCTTCGTTTGTGAAGGGTTTTCGTGGAAATGTGGATGGTTCAATAAAGTTGTTCACGTAGAATAATCTACCTCCTCTTTTTAGTGTCACCACCAAAAAAATTGAGGATGAAAGAAAATTGACTCTCAAAAGCCAAATATTAAAATTCCAGCGACAGATAAAAGCTACTGTGCTCTTTGTTTTATTACATAATTACAGACTGTATAGCATGTATGGGAAGACAAATATATTGTTACAGTTTTTTTCAATAAAATCCCTAACGATTTTACGCACCGTTGCCTTTGTTCTGTCAAAGAGGCACATCCCTTTTTGTAGTAAGCTTTTCCATGTGTTAACTGATTTGTGTTCACTAAAATCTGTATTATAATTTCAAAAGAAATTCTAAATCAGGAACGGCTAAAAGTGTGTGTACTTTTATTAAAAATTTAACGTATATTTCTACGTTAAGCTTTGCACTCCAGTAATTACTTCGCAGAATTAAAGTAATAATTGTAAACTTAAGAAAATTTGGACTGTTAAAATTTTCATCATCATCATGTTCCTGAAGGGTTAGGTGTGTTTCCTCTTCCTTTCCTCAAGATGAAGTTGGTCCCTCCATCTCTTCCTTGGTCTTCCTACGTTCCTTCGTCCTTTTGGTTTATATTGTAGTGTTTGTTTTGGTAGTCTGTTTGTGTCCATCCTCTGTACGTGTTGTAGCCACTTTTTCTGGTACAATTTTATTTCCTTTACTATGTTCTGTACTCCCGTTTTTTGCCTAATATTACACTGATTCTTTTCTTTATCTAGTTTTGTTATTCCAAGTAAGTGTCTCAAAAATTTCATCTGTGCTGCTTCTAAACGTTGTTCCTCTCTTTTCTTCAGTACCCAAGCTTCACTTCCAAATT
>Ga0136643_10018790_pt1 | contig 10429 bp, 6 predicted proteins | sample TergutLab28metaG_FD_96883 | JGI IMG/M metagenome (GOLD analysis project Ga0136643, IMG submission 96883) | Labiotermes labralis P1 segment gut microbial communities from Petit-Saut dam, French Guiana - Lab288 P1 (version 3) (version 3) | ecosystem: Host-associated > Arthropoda: Insects >... | reverse complement strand
TCATTATACTGGTACAGCTGATTCCCTTCAACGTGGTTGATCAGGCCACGTTGGAGGGAAATAGCTATACCAGTATTATGACCTGTACCGGGGGCTGCGGTTACAGTTTTTAGTACTCCTGATGATGGGTGCTGTGACACCCGAAACATGTAGAGTGACTTTATAGTAAATAAATATCTGCATACTGTTGCATCTGGTTGGATTTTTATTAACATTATGAGTAATTCTACGTTATATACAATACAAAGTTTAAAACATAGGAAATGATAACTTTGCTTGGCTCATATTTTTACAATATTGCATTTTCGACCTGCACAAATCAACAACGAATGACAATATAAAAACGAAATACTACAAGCAAGTTATAAGGCACAGATATAATAAAATAAAGTGGACAATAAGAAGCAGCTGTGACAACTTGTGTGTATTTTGTGGTTATGTTTTCATCACATTACGTTATGGCTATGAGGCCGTTATGTACGAGCTTTGAGGCTACCACAGGGCTGTTTCTATTAGTCTTCTGAGGTGTCAACTGGTAAGTAGTTACTGACTTTTCGAATGATTTTAGTCCCTTCTAGAACTGCTTGATGAAGGTTCTTCGAAATATCCGTAACTACGTACCAACACGGTTCGAGTGTACCTGTGAAGTTTTCAGTGTTTGTAGTAGGGCTTGGGGGAAGGTTTGTGTTAAAGCCATGCTGTAACTTAAAAGTAACGCCGCATATATCAGTTTTTAGGCAAATGAGAGAGGTCATTCTGAGAACGTCACTCGAGAGGCTGACAGTCTCATTAACCAGTGCCCTGCTTATGAGGAAAACGAAGTTTTTTGTACCAATGGTGAGGGAGATAAAAATTGTTCTTACAGGTTGCAAAAATATTGCAAAACATATAATGAAACATATAATGGAATATAGTGGAATATAATGAAATATATAATGAAACATATAATGAAACACGAGAATTAAACTCAGAAGGAACGAAAAGTTGTAAAGTTGATTTCCCAGAAGGATACTTATAATATCATAAGTCAGTATTGTAGCAGCTGTACATTTCGTCGTTTGATTTGGTTTATTAAAACCTGCGCTGTAACATTACAAGAGGGCAGAGAAGGGAGGTACAAGTTTAAGGTAGGGGTAGAAGGGGGTAGTTGATGAGTGCCACGCCCCGGCCGCTTTACCCACGGGAAAAGATCCGGTACCCATTGCACAAGAGCCTGATGCCGGTCTGGACGGGTGCGGAAAATCCAACCCCCCGCCGAGGTTCAAACGCACGTCCGTTCATCCCGTGAACGAGCTGCTATACCGACTACGAAATCCTTGCCCCCTGGCGTAGTTAATTGGTTTCATTACAAACAATAACTGCCCATCAGAAGGTTTCTAGATTGTTAATGAGACCGGAACATGTACGAGGCCTAAAACCCTACAAACTGTATCATCATCATCATCATCATCATCACAATCATCTCCTTTATGCAGGGTATTTATACTTATATTCCTGAGACAAACTATGTCCCTCGGAAATACAGTGTTGCAGCTGTTCTGTTTTACTCTTCATGGTGCTTATATCGTTAGTTTCAGTGTTGAATCTATGGTACTTTTACATTAGTACTTTCCGAAGTATGTGTGCAGTGCCCAATATGGCTGTTTTCTGAAGTTGCTTGACTTCATGTTTTCCTGGTATGTTGTTCACGTATTTTCTGAATGACTTTGAAATAGTCCCAGTCGCCCCTATTTTTATTGGTATCATCTTTGTTTGTACATTCCACAAGCGCTGTATTTATTATTATTATGAATATTATTACGACGACGACGACGACGACAGTAACGAACATAATGCGTAGGCAAGCCGGATTTTAAATTCCAAAACATTCCTACGGATAAACCAGAAGATGTGGAAATGGTAAAACGAATAAAGGTTGGAAAATTTGTCCATGCTCATTAACAAAAAAAAAAAGTCTTGTTGGCTGAACAAGCAGGTGGGGAATTCAACTGCCGCTCTGAACTCGCACATAAAATGGGAACGAATCCTGATAAGCAGGCGCCGTATAATAGGTTAGACATGTACTGTGTTCTACCGTATCCCTTTTACCGAAGTCGCTATACAACCGTAACCTCCCGCAAGCCACGCGTTCTGCATAGTAAGGTATGTGTATGTACCGTTCATAATACCACCTGTGGTTCGATAGCGATCATTTACTGGGATTAACTCTAACATATTCTTAAATCTATAATTATTTTTTGTTGTGATAATTTGTTTTGACAAATTCTGGTGAAACGTTTCGTACTTGTTACGTTATGTTTTGGGGGTTTAATTTCTGAACGTAATATGTTTATATGTATATCAGACTTGACAGTAATTTGCTGTTATCTTATTGTTAAAGTGTAATGTAAAGTTCTTTCTTATAAAATATAAAGAAGACAGGCAATGTAACTATCACGTAACATTGAGACGCGCTGGCATAACCATTGTTTCCGTAGAAAAACCACAAGTAATACACATTCTGAATGTCTGTTTGTGGCCTTGGTTATCCAGGATGCAACGCGCATGCGCTGTATTGTATTGCCATCTGTGGCCTGTCTGCCTCTACGGTACTTCTTCACATTATCTCATAAACGGCACGATTCTTGGGGAAAATGTTTGGAACGCAAAAGGCGTGTTTTGATTTTCGCTACAACGTTTTTTTTTGTCTGAAATTTTTCCAATTCCAAGAAGAATTCAGCGAGATAATATCATAAATGTACATGATATCGTAAATGTACACACGTCTTCATGTACCGCACCCTCTATTCTTGTCAGATTTTAACGAAACTTGAATTTTCCTGACTGATTTTCGAAAAGAATTGACATGTAAAATTTCTTGAAAATCCGTCCAGTGGGAGCCGAGTTGTTCCATGGGGCGGGTAGACGGACAGAAGTGACAAGGCTAATAGTAGCTTTTCGGAATTTTGCGGAAAGCGCCTAAAACTAAGACGTACACTAATAACTCCGGTACGGTTTTGACAAATAATATTGGTGTAACGTTGCAGATAGGCTGTTGATGACCGCGCGGTAGCCGAACTTCCAATATTATTTGCTTGTATGTTCCTACAGTAAATTCCGATCTACTCTTGAAGCATTTAAAATTGATAAACTCCCGACAGGCAAAAATCGCACACCCCCATAAGAACACAAAGGAGAAATTACATAGAACCAATGCCGCAATTTGGTTGAACAAAGTATGCAGATCAAACCATCCAACAGCCAACTGCATTCAAATCACCATCGATATAAGGTCACGAATTCTTTAAAATTACTGAACAGCGTTTATTATTAAGAAAACTGCATAAACAAGGACAACAACAACTGAATATTACAACAGTGTCACTGTGTGATCGTATTGGTCTACTCAAGAACTATTAGTGCAAATCTGGTTCATGAACACTTTCTTAATGGACTGTATCACAAACGTCGGTAGATAGCTAGTGTAACTGGTCTTTTTAAGGTCAATGGCACAACATGATGACCTCTTATATGATGTTAACCAACAAAATGCATTTCGAAATTAATGTTTTAATTCAATTATTCTTGTCTTCAACATGTTTCGAACATCTTATGTTCATCAAACATCCTCCAACCTGATAGACTGCAGGCATAAACAACATATAAGGCTGCATGTACAATATAGTCTTCCTGATGATGAACATAAGATGTTCGAAACATGTAGAAGAAAGGAAGAATTGAATTAAAACATTCAATTTAAAAAGTGCCTATTGTTTGTTAACGTCACATAATTGTGTCACAATGCACGGTACAAAGAACTTAAAGTGATGCCCTCTGTACAATAAAAAAAACTGTCTCTGGGTAAATGACCAACTTGATGCACCATTACGTTGTATAACACGTTTATTATTATAATCCTCTTCATGTTTCGAGCAACTCTGTGCTCATCATCAGGGGGTGAAATTGTATTTATACAGCATCTGGTATGGTATTCTCTCTAAGTGACCGTCCGGTGTGCAGGTTGAGAGTTCCGTCTCAACCTGGACACTTACGTGACTTGTTATAGCCGATTGTGTCTCATTAGAAAGGTATTGACTTTGGTACAATCGCGGCTTCTAGAGCCACGAATCGCTTTTAGTAATGTTGAAAATCTTATGTACTGTACTCTTACAGTAGACGTATGTTTATGACTATCGCACCATTTACCGACCGGACCTAATAGTGGTTACAAATGATGTGTCTGAGGAAAGACCTGAAGTCATATTTTGTATATGTTATATGAGTTAAATAAGTTATACAATTCCTGTATTGGATTTCCGCTGTCGTCTGCACATACTGTATTATATGGGAGCTATAATTGTATATCGGATTGGAGTAGGCCAATTGAATCAAAAAGGTTTTGCTTTGTTATGACGGATGCCGCGCGCCCAGAAATCTTCATTGGATGGGGGGGTACGAGGGCTGACCCTGAAGCTACGTATAATGTATGTTTAATTAGGAAAACTATGTTATAAAACAGTACCATTAATATAACAATAATGTAACATTGTGACTGCATGCGTATATATATAGCTACAGGTCCCGTAACGCACTGTATTTCAATCAGAATTTTCAGTCTTCTAGATTTTAGGCACTTTCACAAAATTGCGAAAAGCGTCATGTCTGTCCCTCTACCCGCCCGCATGGAACACCTGAGCTCCAACTGAACGGATTTTCATGAAATTTCATGTATGAATATTTTTCGACAATATGTTGAGAAAATTCAAGTTTCGTTAAAATCTGGCAAGAATCACGGCTACTTTACATGAAGACGTATGTACATTTATGATATCACGCTCAATTCTTCTTAGAATGAGAATTTTTTTCGGACAAATCTTGTAGAGAAAATTAAAACACATTTTATTTTCAGTGACATTTTTCAGATAGTCGTGCTGTGTGTGAGATAATGCGGAAGAATATGTTAGATCCGGGGAGGCCACAGGTGAGAATATGGCGCATGCTGATTGCGTGCTGGATGACTAAGGCTACAAACCCACACTCAGAATATATGATACTTATTTCTTTTTCACTGCAACAATGGTTACACGAACTCGCCTCATTTTTCGGTTATACGTACTTTTCCAGTCTTGTTAAAGTTCATCTGAGACACCCCAAGTTTATTTTGTTTCCACGGGCCCAATGCACTAGTTAGAAGCCGATTTCAGTGGCTGATTTCGGTTTAGGGTAATTCATGTAAACCGTTTGGTATCATCGTTCCTAAAATATATGCGTTTTTCTTTTACATTTCGATTTTAATCCTGTTGGTCGTGTGAATATTACACTTGTACTCAATTATTACAATAACCACTGCACATATATAAAATTTATAAGATTTACACATTAAAACATTAAAAACGCTCCGACATATTTCGGTCCTAAGACCATCATCAGGGAGCTATATATTCCTCGCTAAAGTCACACTAGAAATAGTCACATATTAATTTCGTTGTACCAGTTGGGTGTTGTGGCAGCATGCCGTGTTGTGTAATGTTCACGCAACGAAGCACAGAATGCACATCCGTAGCAGGGCACTCTTCGCAACATAAACGCTAAATTTTGCAGTTTTTGATAGCGAACGCTTCAAAAATGGACTTGTGTTCGTAAGCACATGTGTTTCAACCGTGAAATGCGTTGTAGATAACAAGAAAATGAATGTTTGTTAGCCACTAACCGACCCATTATAGTGCTCGTTAGCTGGTCCAACATTATCTTCACGTGTCTTCAAACATTTTTTTACCCTCAGTAATATTGAATAGTCCTCCGTTCTTTTTGGACACTGCCTCCAACGATTTCTGAAGTTTAATCCTCCTTTCCTGAAAATCAAATTTTCTTGCCTTAGTGTTCAAGTCAGTATGGTTCCAGTTCCTGTAAATCCCCCTATATGGGCGGTATTTTTCTCCGAGACATCGATGACGGCCTGCAACATCTCACTTAACTACTTGATGCAGCGCTTACACTTTCTTAGCCAGTCAATAAATTACACGTATTTTATGGAACACAAATTCTCTTACCTTTTATACAACAGGCCGCCACTTGCCCATATTCCGTAACAGACGTGTCCAGTCCATGACTTCATCTCCTATTCAAGATCTCTTTTAATATTATCGTCCAATTTACAGCCAGTTCTCTCGAGTGGTCCCTATCCCTCAGGCGTATACAAAACCCGGAACGTTACCAGATGAACAGCTGTCGTGTTGCAAACCTAAAAACTCATTACATTCAGTTTAGTTTTAAACAGAATGCAGCCATGCGCTACTGTGTGCCACCTGAAATTAGTTTCCCTAACTGCATTCCGAGACTGCATATTCTGGTTGATTCTTATTCGGAGCTGGAATTTTCTGAAAAATGAAGGCGCGCTTAGAAAGGAACGTGCTTATGGATTGTCGCAGTGGGATAGAGTGCTTAGGAGTGTTATTGGCACTGTTATGTGAATGTTGTACAGCTAAGGGTGCATTTAATGGTTATGTGAAAATCGTGGTTCCTTGTTATGCGCTATGAGACACCACGCAAGCGTACAATAGCAATACCATTTCACAGGGGTTACTCAACTGCTACCTTATATCCGAGGGGTAATGGTCCATGAGTGAAGTTTATATGAGCTCCCCCTTCTGTAGAATGGTCACTGTATGTATAAAATGCTTAGCTAACATGCACAAATGGGCTTTTAGATTATTGCATTGTGTTAAGCTTAGAAGGTGAGATGCACCTCTTCTGCCTGACAGTCGTATAATTTTACCCTTGTTGTTGAAGTAAGTAGTGGAGGGGGGGGGGCTGTAGCTGGAGCACGTGTAGCTACCCAAGATTATGCTACGGAGGTGAAAAAGAACATACGCAGTTGATGAAACAGAGAAGGTGATTAAGGTGGTGAGTGTGTTCAAAGTTACAGTCTACACGTAAGCTGTGACGTATGTAATGAAAGGAAGTCCGTAGGTTTTCCTTATTTAACTTCAGTTCTGGAAGTCATGGTGGGGTGCAAATGTGGTCTTTCATTTATTTGCTTTCTTTCGTGCTGTCTGAGTTGTAGGTCTGCGGCCGCTGTTGCTGGGATCGGGGGTTCGAATTCCGTTGACGTCATGGTTGTTCGTCTCCTTTGTTTATTGTGTGTTGTGTAGGTATGGGGCTCTGCGACGAGCTGATCACTCGCTGAGGGTAGTCCTACCTATGTGTGTGTCTTATTGTGTGTGATGTAGAAGCCTCAACAATGAGCTGGCCTGGATCGGAATCGAGCTGTTGAGCCACTGAAAATTTGCCTTTTTCGTTCCGATTTTATGACATTTTAAATGTGCGTTAATTGTTAATATGCTAGTCGTTATTGTGACAAAAAGCATTAAATAAATGAGCAGTTTACGGTCCTATGGCTTAATACTCTCGCATTATGTGTGGTAGCACCTGTGATGATTAAGAACGGATGATTGCAGCGGGCGTTGTGCTAGAATCAGTGTTCACTTTTGCCCTAAATAATCCTTCGTATAGCACCGCGTAGCTTAGTGTGCATGTGTCTGTCTTTCTTGAACATTTAGTGGTCTCTGAGGAAAGATACTTTAATATTTATTGACTTGCTATGATCCATAGCGGGTGATAAAATCGAGAAGAATGAGATGGGCGGGGCATGTAGCGCGTATGGGGAGAGGCGTGTACAGGGTTTTGATGGGGAAACCTGAGGGTAAAGACCACCGCGGAGATACGGCGTAGATGGGAGGGTAGTAATAAGATGGATCTTCATGAAGTGGGATGTGGGGGTATGGACTGGATCGAGCTTGCTCAGGATAAGGACAGGTGACGGGCACTTGTGAATGCGGTAATGAACCTTCGGGGTCTATAAAATGTGAGAAATTACGTGGCTAGCTGTAAACCGGTTAGCTTCTCAAGAAGGACTCTGTTCCATGGAGTATGGAGTACCATGCTCCACATCCGCGCGTGAAAAGTACAGTTCAATTTACACAATATGACCAACAAATGCACGTGTGTATGAAGTTTATATCACGTGCTATTCATCATCAACATGTTTCAATCGTCGTCGAGACCATCTTCATGGTAACTTACAGGAATATTAGGAATGCAAACAGTCTGTCAAAAAGTACAAGTGAAGTACTCGGTGTCACAAAAAATGTTCTAAACTATTTACGCAGTCTTGATATATATATATATATATATATATATATATATACACCTTGGGTTTTGTATAATTTATTGTTTAGGTCCACAAAAGCACAATATATTAACAACAGTGTCTGTATCGTAAAGAACCCCTACATGTTTCGACGTATTTATGTCATTTTCAGGGAGTTTCTTATTATACTATGAACGCTAAAGTTACAAATAGGAATTTAACCCACAAGACATTTCCAGTTTTATAGCTTGTATGTACAGTCACCAACTTAACAACAGCTCTGTACTGCAGTTATAACAATTTTACACTTTTACGAGGTTTTAAAAATTAAAATCTATTGATTATGTGTAACGGTCACTTGTGTAAACATTGTAATTTTATTAACTTCATTGATTTTGTAACTTTAGCGTATACGATACAGACATGATTGTTAATATATTGTGTATTTTTTGGTCTAAATAATAAAAAAAATTATACAGTCACTGAATATCAGCTTATTAAACAGTGTGTGACATTTTTGTGACATAGAATTATAGCCTTTGACAGACTGAATGCTTTTTAATATTCCTGTAAGTTACCCTACAGATGGTAGCGGCGGTGATTGAAACACGTTGGTGATAAGAGTAGTATGTGATAAACACATTATACACATGTATTTGTTGGTCATATTAAGTAAACTGAATTATATTTTTACATTTTTTTAAAAGCTTCCTTTGGACTCTTCACGGCTGTGTGCTAGTATTACATGAAGGGGAGCCTAATTATTTGACGTTCAGGTGACCGTGTATCGTGATAAATTCTTATAATAAAACCAACTAGATGCACTAATTTCTCAAATTTATTTTTGGGAATAAAACTCTACATGTTTCGGACAGTTCCTCCGCCCATCATCAGGAGTTTTTCACTGTACACTACAGTTCCGTCCTGATCCTGTTCGCAAGCTGTCAGCAAACCTGTATGACATATACCATTGCTGTGTGTACAGTGAAAAACTCCTGATGATGGGCGGAGGAACTGTCCGAAACATGTAGAGTTTTATTCCCAAAAATAAATTTGAGAAATTAGTGCATCAAGTTGGTTTTTATTATAAGAAGAGCCTAATTATGTTTGCATGTTCTATAGTAGGTCTGTTGTATGAAATAGGAATGTGTGAAAGGATAGCGAAAGTCTCTAAGAAAATGGCCACGTCGAAGATCGAGGATAGATGAAGATAAAATTGGGATTTGTCTTAGGAAAATAGCATATGAGATTGGGAGAACTGTGTGAGAATCGTCACAGGTCACGAATTTTCGAATCAGCGATCGTGAAACTCCGTTCCGGCTACGATCGAAATAGCACATTAATTACTGAATAAGTTAGTCGATGTGTATTGAAATGTAAATTCCTTGTTATGTAGCTGTTACTACTTTTCAGGCGACTGGGAAGAAAACGCGAATAAATCGCATGATAAGCCATTCAAAAAATATATCAATATTATATTTGTGCTACCGACTACCTCAATTTCCTTTATTCGTCTTTCTGTCCGCTGATGGTAGGAAACCGTACGTTTATACAGTCCACACGTAAAGGATTGTGCCTGCCGCTCTGTCACCGTTATTGACATGTGTACATTTTAGCGAACAAAGTAACCACACCCGACACTGGCTAAAGATAGAATATAACGTAAATTTTGCCACTAGTTTACAGTTCTTACACTTTTTTTTGAAGTCGATTTACTTGATATGTTCATTATTGCACGTAGTAACTGCAAAGACGGTTGTAAAATGCCGTTGATGTAAGAACTCGCGGCTTTCATTATTCCAATAGCCTTTAAAAGTACGACACTGAACTTAATGGTGCAGATATACAAAATGATCCTCGCGTTTTATGGAATCCATAAGTGTCTTGCTATTTTCACAATAACCTGCCACTGTTCCCTATGCTCACTAAAATGAATCTAGTCTGCTTTGTCCTACCGCATTCTTTAAAATACAACATGTTGCCGTCTCAGCGTCAATTTTCCACGTGGTCCCCTCCCTTCAGGTTTCTGACCCAGCGCTCTGCGTGCGTTTGTCATTTGCTGCAAGCAGAAGGCATGTCACGCTTATCTAATCTTGTTCGTTTTAATAACTATTCTAATAGTTATAATAATAGTAGTAATGACACGGTATGAAGCTTCGTTATAAGCTTTTTCAAATGAAGCCAACTGGGTTCACACTACTAATTAGTATATTTATTTCAACTTCTCTACATGTTTCGGGTAACTATGTGCCCATCATTAGGAGAACTTACTGTATCTATGCTGGTATTTTTCACTCTGTA
>Ga0136643_10018785_pt1 | contig 10430 bp, 12 predicted proteins | sample TergutLab28metaG_FD_96883 | JGI IMG/M metagenome (GOLD analysis project Ga0136643, IMG submission 96883) | Labiotermes labralis P1 segment gut microbial communities from Petit-Saut dam, French Guiana - Lab288 P1 (version 3) (version 3) | ecosystem: Host-associated > Arthropoda: Insects >... | reverse complement strand
TTCTGCCGGTCCGCGAGGAGATTCATGGTGGCCACCGGTGCGCCCTCCGGGGGGTGCAGTGACAGTGTGGAGGGCGAAACGGAAACGGAGTGGGAGGAAAATTTTGCATGCCCCGTCAGGGAGGATGTGAAGTGCGGACAAGTGTGGCGGTGTACCTATGTATGCGCAGTATGTAGAGGACTTGTTCCAGGTATATAAGCACCGTTTCTTTATATGATAGTTCTGGATAGTTCCAAATTTATACCTGTTTTATCTTATTCTGTTGTGTCTCCTTGGAAATTTCAAACAAAGTTGAAATGGATGTAGTTCATTTAGTGTGAATAAAACTGGCATTCGCAACAACAAAAAATCCCGCCTGGCATGGATTTCTTTTATTTTTGTGAGTGTTGTTTGTTGTCAGGTAGAGGTCTCTGTGACTGACCGATCCATACTCCAGAATAGTCCTATCGTGTGTGTTTGTGTGTGAGTCTAAATGTATGTGATCCCGAAACTCAACAATGAGGCGGGTTACAAACGAGTAGGGCTGTTTGCGCCCCCACCCCCAAAGATATGGTCCCTATCCATAAGGACAAAGCTATGAAGGTGTGTAAGGAGAGTATGGGTAAAGTTCCAGGTACTTTTAGGGTATCTGATAAAGAAACAGTATATAAATTTAGCAGCTGTATCTCCAGCAAGTATTGTGGGCCTCCTACACGGAGTTACGCGATCTTAGATTAAAGGTGACTACTTTCTTTCGTCTGGTACTGGTGCGAAGAATACGTGGACCTGTACAACCACTGTCCTTAAATACCTTCATCGTGTGGTGCTGAGGGACTTGAATAGTAATAAATTATTAAACCTAGCATACAACATCAGAATGCAGGACGAATTCACAGTGTGAGGATTGATAACAGTAACTTCGAGAGGGTAGAAGTTTTTAAATATTTGGGAACAACATCAACAAATCAAAATTACATTCTGGAAGAAATTAAGAGCAGATTGAGGTCAGAAAATGATTGCTATCATTCGGTGCAGAATTTTTGTCTTCCAGGTTGCTATCCAAAAATTTAAAGATCAAGATATATAGAACTATAATTTTGCCGGTTGTTTTGTATGGGTGTGAAGCTTGGTCGCTGATATTGCGGGAGGAAAGGAAGCTGAGGGTGTTTGAGAACATGGTATTGAGGAGAGTATTTGGACCTAGGAGTGACGAAGTAACGGGGGAATATAGGAGACTGCATAAAGAGGAGCTAAATGATTTGTACTCCTCACCCAATATTGTGCGGCTGATAAAATCTAGAAGAATGAGATGGGCTGGTCATGTGGCGCATATGGGTGAGAAGAAGGGAGTATATAGGGTCTTGGTGGGGAAACCGGAAGGAAGGACCTAGACGTAGATGGGTGGATAATATTAGGATGGATCTCCAGGAGGTGGGATGTGGGTATATGGACTGAATTAGGCTGGCCCAGGATAGGGATAGGTGGCGGACGCTTGTGAGTGCGGTAATGAACTTTAGGGTTCTATGAAATGCGGGGAATTTCTTGACTAGCTGCAAATCAGCTGGCTTCTCAAGAAGGACTCTGCACCATGGAGTGAGTAAGTAAGTAATTAAGTAAGATGAAAAAGGCCTGGCGGACGTGTCTTCAGTGGTATGACGTTACAATGTATGGTTTTTTTTTAGAAGTAATTTCCGAGACCAAAAGATTTGAACAGTAATGAGGCTATTAAATTTTCTTGTAAAAAATGAGAAGGAAAATAAAAGAGGATCTAACTTTAAGAAGTGCAGTCATTCTTGAGGAGCTAATATTTGCCCAAATAGTCATGAAATTCCCCATTCATTATGCAACCCAGCGGTTTAGTAACGTGTTCACAAGTGCCTATCGTTGATCCCTATCCCATTCATAACATACCAACACATAATTTCCAGGGAATGTGAGCCCACACAGAAGGCCCAAGCGCGATGATTCCCCCTCGTCAACTGTCAGTCATTGCTAGTTAAATACATTCGCTACTACCTTGTATACAGTTTATGGATATTGCCCCCTTCCACCCGCAAACTGCCAATAACATATTCCATTAATATTTGGTAAGGTCATTACGTAATCTGCCTAAGCAGACACAGACGGGAAGTAAAAAAGTGTCGGTTAGCAACGCCTCGCTCCGTTCCCTTTGCCCCAGTTAACAGCCCACACATCCTTTGTAGTGGAGGCTGGGTAGATTCAGGGCCGGTCTGGACTCATTTGGAGGAGTGAAAGTCTATTGCAAATACCTGGGTTCGAATCTAGGACTGTAAAGCCAGCATCGAATAGCTATACCGACCGCGCTGTCATTTATTTGTGTAAGTTGGTGTCTTCTTACACTGTCTTTCCCTTTAAAAGCGTGCGAGTCGTAGGCAGAAGAAGTTGTCTGCAAACTGTAGCTGTCAGTACAACTGTCACGAGCCACCGACACTGGGTCCAACCTAAATAATTTATCATGATTCTTTGCGCGTAATGTCACAGCCGCGTCTTCCATCGTTACACAGTCTCCCTTCTCTCACTTTATTTTACATACTTTTGTCTTCGCTCTCACTTTTCCCCTGTTTTCATTATTTGTTTTGTGTTACAATTTTCTTTTTTACCTCTATATTCTTATGTCTTTTTTTTATTTCATAGCAAAGCCATAACTCGTGGTTTATAATACACATTAACAGTTTTTCTTCAACAGGCTCCATAAGCAATTGTCTTATTAGATAATTAGAAGGAAGCCAAATGTTTCTTAAGAAGGCTTCGTGAGTCCAGAACATTATCCACATCAGGAAACGAAAAATCTGAAAGCAATAGTTCAAAATTTGTTATTCGGGGATATTGTTCTATCACCTTTGACCATTTTATCTTTGTATATTCTGGAGCTACTGAATCATACATTTGTGTGTGCAGGTTTAGGCATCCACACTACAAAAGATGACTGTGGTCAAGCGTGCCGCATAGAGTGGCGCTGGTGTTTGGTGAGTGTGAGAATTTGTTTGTAAGGAAGGAGGGATGGAGGCTTAAAACAGAAAGTTTGGATGATGTCTTTTGGCTTTTTTTAATATGCAAAGGCCAGAGGAGTTTAAGATCAAAAATATATTTCATTATCTTTGATTAAGGAAACAAGTGGGTGGAGATTAAGGTTTAATATTAATCTAAATTATATTTGAAAATTCATGTCACTTCTCACAGAAATCGCAATTCGTTTCCATTACTACGATAAACTGGTTAATGCCTTTTAGGAAAATAACTAATATTTAATGTGGAGAACCACACAGTTGTGGTAATCTATCAGACGCGAAATATCCATCAAGACGCAACTACATAGAGAGAGCGACAACAGAATGTGACGACTTTCAGAACGCTCTTTTGATGAGCAGGGTTGAATACGAGGAAAATGTTACGGAGTGTCTAAAGTAAATTGCCATTTAATATAATTTTTAATTTAAAAAAATAGGTCTCCGCTTTAGTCTCCCTGGTATACAATACATCCCTGTAATTGTGATCTAATATTAACCATAACTTCGCAGGAGACGTTTGTAAGGGGTTCTGACTTTGATCCTAACGTGCTCTTTCATCCGTGAACGTGCCACAAAAGAATGTGGCGGTCTTCAGAACTGAACTGTAACTAACATACTAAAAGACCGGGAGCGGGTTTTGTGGCTTTGTGCAGTTGTCTAATTTCCGATCACGATTAGAAGAACTTATTGCATGCCAGGAGAAGTAACTCTCAACTCTAAACGTAAGGAGGGCGTACTAAATGGCGCTGTACCATTTATACTTACTTACCTACTTATTCCATGGAGCAGAGTCCTTCTTGAGAAGCTAATCGGTTCACAGATAGTCAAGAAATTGCCCACATTTTACGGAAATCGAAGTTTCATTACCGCATTTATCACTCTGATTGTGCATAATATATCACCACGGACGTGGTTTGCAGCAGATATTTACAACAGATGAATAAAAAGGGTCGTAAATACGGAAAAATTCTTTTAATATAAACGAATATATAAAATCTGCAGAGTTTTTTGTCCAGAAATATTTAATGTTTTTATTTCAAAAAGTCTGAAGTTTGTAATTGCATTGTGTGTTAAATGCAGTCTTTGAAAATGTAAGAAAAAACAGCAGCTATGTAAGATTAACTGAGAGCGCCTACCATAATTTCTTAAGTATTAAATGCAATTAATGGTCAAATATCTCGTCTCGAGCCTTAGTAACACGCGAAGGGCAATTCTGTCAAAAGACAGCGTCTAGCACTTGCTGGCGGCTTAATCAAAGTTTAAGTTGTCATAAAGACTTATGCTCCTAATTCTAAAATATTTAGACTGACTATAGTAGAGTTACTGAGAAAAACTGTATATTTAAATCGTTAGGTTTGTAATAAGGGTGTCGCTGTCTGTCAGGGTTACTGCATCTCTTCATTTCTCTTTATGAACTAGTACTAAACCCAGTTTCAGCTCGTTGAGGTTCGAATATCTACAGAGTCCGTCTTTTCGCGCTGTAACCTAATTTGTTTCCACACACACCTAACCCTTGTTTTTACGTCTGTTTCTATCTGTGATTGGCATTCATAGCAATGAATGAAAATCGATCGCTGCAAAGTTATTCTTAAACATTAAAGTTCTTGCTAGTGTTTGATATTCCGCTGCAGAAACCCCCCCCGAGGTATTTGTATCGCTACGTCATCGTAAGGCAGTGTTTAACAGTAACTAGCCTTGAACCGGAATCGTTGTGTCTGTTTATACATCGGCAGCATACCATACTGCATGTGTAGGATCATTATAGCTCTTCGTTATACGATTTTGTTAAACAACATGAAAACAAAAATAAACACGTGTACTGAACAGTTCCTAAGTTCAATCCCCAACAGAGTTATATCATTTAGCTATGCTGTAGCCTCTTACCCCCGTTTCTATTACGCATGGCTCAGCATGTTACTGAGTAAAATTACGAAGAGACGGGTAACTTCAAGTTAATCGTATTAAGGGAATGCCGCGTTCATTTGAGAATGTCGGGGATTGAAAGTTACTTCAGGATTTGAGGTGTGTACTGATTCAGTCAGCCTAGGGTAAATGAGAGTTGAACAAAAGTTCAACAAATTTTCTGTTTTTTACGTTTATGAGATATAAAACATTAAACGTAAAATAGTTTTATATCGTATTTTCCAATGTACATTACCAAAAGAAGAGCTGTCGTTATTTTCGCTCTTACATTCCCACTCATCCATCTGATGTTAATGATATCACATACCGTGGCTGTGTATTGTGGACAAGTCTTACGAACCACGTTAGCTCTGTCACATTATGCACATTAAGAACTTTAAGGTGATATGTAGCTGTTACGTCACATTTTCTTATAAAGGTGTTGTAAATCGATGACATTTACTGCATACCAAACCTGACCCTCCTATTAAATATAACACATCCGTAACCGTCCTAATGTGGAGATGTTTGGAAGTTAAATATTTTAAGTTAACGCAGATGTAATAGTATGAAATAAATGCACTCTGTTAATAGTTCATTAAAAATTCCACAAAATTTTATGAGTTACGAGAGTACTTTTGGAAGCAATTTTATCCATGTATAATATGTTGTCACCCGTAACATATTTGTCTAATTCAGTCATAAAATGTATAGACTAACAACGTTTGTGTCCTAAAAGATTTATATATGTCATGTAATTCATAAAATACACTATGTCGACTGATAATAACGGACGTTTCGAAAGCACAACGTTCATTTGAAATATCGGTAATTATTTACCAGTCGGCACGGCGTAATAACCCAAACTTCAGCCTCCCGAAGCTCCGCATCTCTTCGAAAACTGCAAAGTCTGAACCAGATTCGTCAGTAATCCCATCTAGCTCTAAATGAAATATGCAGTATGCAAAGCAGGTCACTCCCAACTTCTTCAGATGAACACGGATTAGAGTGGCCGTGTGCATTTACTAGTGATTAAACAATGCGAGCATACTGAACTTCATACTCGATTTCGGAATTAGCATGCTCCACAAATGCATTTAATCAATATGATGTGTACAAGAGAATACAACTCGCAATATATTCTACTGAACATAATTCCTTCCCAGTTCTTTGCATTGCTCCCATCGATGCAACAACCGAATAATTGCAGCTCTGTACTTAGTGTTCTCTGCTCAGACAGTTTAAGGCATGGAGGCATGGGCATTCAACTTTTTATAGCATAAGGCCACACCCTTTATTTTGTACTGGTTCGAGGGCCGTAAGTAAAGAAATAACAGTAGGTTATATTCGAAATTATTGTGTAATTTCTATTTGCACAAATGATATAAAATATGGCCGCGGGCCGGATAACACAACTTGGCGGGTGGCGTGTGGCGGGATGCGGACGAATGGTGTAAGTGTTAAGGAAACCGAGAAGGCAGTGTTAGTGAGGTCTGTGGGATTAAGCCTGCCTTCCTTCAGTGGTGCCTCGACCAGAGAAAACAAAAGAATTTGCAAGCAGCAAAGTCTGGAGAGCATGAAAGATGTGCAAGGATTTCAATGTCCCAGTCCTGCGGCAAAGTCTGCTATTGATGATGGCAAAGGCGCGCCACATTTTGCAGAGCAAAACGATGTCACACTCCAGCAGCTGCAGGTGTTGTCGACGGTTGGCAGGTCGCGTAGTCACGCAACTCTGAATAACTAACTGACCAACCAACCAAACAACTAACTAGCTAACTAATTAACTAACTAATTAAATCCATGGAGCATAATCCTTCTTGAGAAGCTAACAGGTTAACAGTTAGTCAAATTCCCCATATTTTATGAAATTCGAAGCCCGCCACCGGTCCTTATTCTGAGCCAGAGCAATCCACTCCATGTCTCCCATCCCATTTCCTGAGGATCCATTTTAATAATATCCTCCAGTCTACACATGGGTCTTCCAATTGGTCTCTTTCACTCAGGCTGCCCCATCAAATGCCTGTATGCACCTCTTCTCTCCCCATACGTGCTACATGCACCACCCATCTCATTCTTCTTGATTTTATCACCAGAAAAATGTGTGGTGAGGAGTACAGATCATGAAGCTCCTCATTGTGTAGTTTTCTCCACTCCCCTGTTACCTCGTCCCTCTTAGGTCCAAATATTCTCCTCAGCACCCTATTCTCAAACATCCTCAGCCTACGTTCCTCCCTCAATGTGAATGACCAAGTTTCACAACCATACAAAACAACAGGTACATTAGTATTTGCACAAACTTACGTCAGCACAATCTATTTATTCTAGAGTAAGGCTACATGTTTCGACAAAATGTTAGTCATCTTCAGGCCCCTATACAATTTCTTTACCAGATGCTTTGTCCACTTTGGGATCCCATAGTGTTTACATTTGTGGATTACTTATTAGCTAAAGCTTTCTAGAAAAGTATTAACTACAGAGTGTGTTATTTGCAGACTGTGTTTTAAGCATTAAAACAATAAAGCACAAAATTTCTTCCTTTACGGTGTGTTGATTTCACCGGATATTCAACTGTGGGATACCGTTGTCATATTACGGTTTGTTGTTGGGGCACTTCTGCTTTCCTTATTTGATATGGATAGTTGTGTTCATTTGCCGTTACCACCTACTGGAGTGTTTGCGTGGCACTGTCGGGCGGAGTTTCCTTGGAGGTTTTGTCATTATGCTATAACAGAACGGGTACGTTTCTATTAGCTGGGTTTTATCTTATTACCTACGACCGTGGGTTTGTGATTCTATTACTTAATTTATTAGGAAGACTTACATGTATTTCGTTGGTTGTCCTCTTTTTTTTATCCATTGTGGTTGGTCTTGTTCTACACCGTGGATGTGGGTACCTTCCGCTGGGTGTTGACGTTGTTTGGCACTGTTTTTTGTTCACCGTGTTGTGGCCTCTGTGCGGCCGCTTGGGTAACTGTCCTGGTGTACTGTCTTTGTGGGTGACGTGCGTTGGTGTCCCTACTGCTTTTTATATGTGCTGCCCTCCTTGAGGGAAATGTTTCACTATTGTTTCATATATCGGATTGTTCTGTACGGTGAGACTGTCATTTATCTGGTTTCCATTTTTTATTTCTCTGTAAATGTAAAATTTCTCCAGGGCGTCGAGCATTCTTCCCTTTCTCTCATATTGGATTACGTTCATTATTTCGTCCATTGGGCCTAAGGAGTGCCCTTCGTTAATAACACGTTGGGCGAATGTGGATCTGTTGTTAGCGTATTTAAAGTCGTTGTAATGTTCGCGGTACCTTACACGGAAAGGCCGGCCGGTCTGACCTGTGTACTTCTTGTGGCATGTGATACATTCAAGCTGGTAAACTCCACTTTTCTCGTATTTGTCGGGTTTTGGGATCTTTTGTAGTTTTAGGAGTTTTCCTAGATTGTTTTTGGTCCTGTAGGCTACTTTTACATTTGTGTTCTTGAACAGCTTCGTGACCATTCTTGTTTCTTTCCCGCAATAAGTAAATTTGGCCCATCTACTTTTTTGGCTGTCCTTTTCTCGTTTTGTTTTCCTACCATTGATTCTGTTTAAGGTGGATGTGTCAAATTTGTTGTTGTTGATAGTCTGTTTTTCTGTGTGGTCGAGATTGTAGGTGTTTATTCTATTTGTGAAGTATCTGATGGCTGCTCATTTCTGTTCTGTTGGATGGCATGAGTCGTTAGGGATGATGATGTCCTAGGTGGTTTCTTTCCTGTATATATCGATTGATATTTTGTCTTTGGTCTTTATAACTAGAAAGTCTAGGAAATTCAATTTGTTTTCTTCTTCTTGTTCTAGTGTGAAGGTTAGGCTTGGTGTTATACCGTTTAATGACTTGAGAACTTCATTGACATCCGTTATGTTTTCATTGTAGACGAAGCTGTGCCTGAAGGCGATCTTTCGTTATGCTAATCAGACGGCTTTGTGGGTTCGAGTGAGATATGCACTAATTCTGACGCAGTTTCCTCGCGTTCTGTTTTCGGAGACGTTGTCTGTCTGTATTGTTACACTTGTGTTGTCAGTGTGTGCACTGTTTATTACTGGATTGGAACTTCACGTTCTGTAATGCTGGTGAAAAACTTACAGTTATCTCTGTAGTAAAACTTTGTGGTGCTGCGAGCTGGTGATGGACATGCTCAAGTCGTGTGTTGGGATTCTTGCGAGTCTCCTTGTTGCAGTAGTGACCCTTGTATTTGTGTAAAGAACAGTATCGCCTTATGGTGTTTCAGCGGACGTGGGCAGCCCTAATAATGTGCATGGTCGGGCTGTCCTATCTGTGTGCACCCCTGTACCGATGGTACTGATCGGTACAGCAACATTATGCACCTTAATTGATATTTATCTTTGTAAGCCTGATGATGTCCAAGCAAGGCTGAAACATGTTGCTGATTTAACCAGTTGTAGAATACAACTGTCAATTGTGTTGTGCATAGACGGTTTAATTGAATAAAATTTGTCTTATGTGCACAGCGGGATGGAAGCAGTTCAATTCAAATTAGCGGGAGTAATTGTCTTAGCCATATCAATCGCAATTCTATTCATCGTACCAACAAACAAATCAAAGTTCCGAGGAACACAATTCTACCCATTCAATCAAGTTCTATTCTGAACAATAAAAAACACAGTTATTCTGTTAACATGAATTCGAGCCCGACCAGTAGAAAACCCATATATCCTAACAGGACAAATCCTAACAACACTATACTTCATATATTACGTAGTAAACACAATAATAACAAAGCTGTGAGATAAAATAACAGATTAATATTTAAAAGAAGTTCAAATCTTCTATTAACTTATAATACCTAAATTAATACACTATAACAAAGAAAAATAAAACACCTAACACCAACAAAAAAGAAAGATAATTCAATGAAAGAGGTAAAAATCTCCACCAAACCAAATACATCAACTTATCATAACGGAAACGAGGCAAAGTAACGCGAACCCTTACAAATAAAAAAGAAATAAAGTAAGCCTAAAATAAAAAAGAAAATAATAAAGATCACTACACAAGAAAATAATGCAAAATAATAAACTCATAAAAAGAATAAGTGCATACTCGACCAAAAAATTTAAAGCGAACTCCTCATCACTATACTCAACATTAAATCCAGAAACAAGCTCAGACTCCCCTTCAGCAAAATCAAAAGGAGTATGTCTAGTCTCAGCCAAACAAGAAATAAATCAAATAAATGACAAAGGAAGAGAAAGAAAAATTAACCATAAATAAACCTGAAAAGAATAAAAATAAACCAAATTATATTTACAAGTCAAAACAACAAAAGAAAGTAAAATAAAAGCCAATCTAACCTCATAAGAAATAGTCTGAGCCAAAGCACGAAGACCACCCAACAAAGAATAACCAGAATTAGAAGACCACCCAGCAATCATAACAGTATAAACACCAAGTCTAGTACAAGCAAAAAAAATAATAAACCCAAATAAAAAGAAATAAAAGCGCTTAAATAAGGAACCAACAACCA
>Ga0136643_10018784_pt1 | contig 10431 bp, 8 predicted proteins | sample TergutLab28metaG_FD_96883 | JGI IMG/M metagenome (GOLD analysis project Ga0136643, IMG submission 96883) | Labiotermes labralis P1 segment gut microbial communities from Petit-Saut dam, French Guiana - Lab288 P1 (version 3) (version 3) | ecosystem: Host-associated > Arthropoda: Insects >... | reverse complement strand
TGGGTGAATAATATTAGGATGGATCTCCAGGAGGTGGGATGTGGGTATATGGACTGGATTGGGCTGGCCCAGGATAGGGACAGGTGGCGGATGCTTGTGAGTGCGGTAATGAACCTTCAGGTTCCATGAAATGCGGGGAATTTCTTGACTAGCTGCAAACTGGTTAGCTTGTAAAGGAGGACTGTGCACCATGGAGTAAGTAAGTAAGTAAGTAAAGAATGTGTGTCCACAATTTTTTTAAAAGGTCATTAAAAGAACAACATATTGGTTTGAAATTTTACAAAACAGGAAGAACCACTAATGATATGATTTGTTAGAAGAATCATTTGGTGTTGAGGCATTAAGAAAATCAAATGTGTCTGAATGACACCAATGTTTTAAAAATGGTCAAGAATTATGGAAGATGACTAATTTTCCACCTGGCCATCTAGTTTCTTAACTGATGAAAAATCTAAGCATACAATACTGTGGTGTGTTCAAATACATCATCATCAATACTAGAAATGGCAGATGATATAGGCATATCAGAAGGACTGCATTTCCCAGTTTTGACCTAAAATTTTGGCATGTGAAAGAAACACGTTAAGAAAACATCTGGAACATTGCTTGCTAAGTGAATAAAGACAGCATCTCATCTAAGCCAATTGTGCATGTGTTCAAAAAATCTGTCTGCCCTCCATCAACTGCATGCTGGTTCAGTGACCCCTGTATTTCCACTACAACTAACTCATGGTCTGCATTCTTTTGCTGCACTTTTTCCACATTCTAAGCCACAAATCCAATACCATTTTCTGTCGCCTCAGTCCATCCCAAGAAAACTGTCCATATCTGACAACCTGCATAACATTCTCAACATTCTAGTTTCATACAGATGTTAGGCCCCACACAACCACCAATCTGCAGGAACACACCTGTTGTCTTTAGGCCACTTATTCACTACCCATACAGCTACTTTTTAATAGGTACAGCCTGTCTGCTCCATTTGCAATCCAAGACTGTGCCATGCCATACCAACAAGAGACTAACTTGATAAAATATTAGCCCAATTACTGTACATTTCTTCTAGGAACAAGTAAAACACAATTTATTAAATCTTCTTGGGAGAAAAGTGGCATAAATTAAAAGAAAGAATTAAACATTTTGGAGACCTAAGACAGGTTTATGGTTAACTCTGTCCCATTGTCCTTCACAAACCACAGGCTGTCCATGATGATTTATACTTGTACACGTGGCCAACAGTATTTATTTAGTATGCACTTCCTGACAATGGAGGCAAAAAGACGTCTTACATGTTCAACTTATGGACCAAATTGAGAGGCATTTATCACTACTATTTTACTCTCTTAGTCAATGTAGAGGTTTCAGGCCTTATTATGTAATGATACTAACTAAACTTAACTAATTCCACTGAGCAAAGTCCTTCTTGAGAAGCTAATAAAGTGGTTCATCAGCTAGTCAAGTAACTTCCTACGTTTCATGCAACCCGAAGGTTCTATCCTGTGTTTATGACAGCCTGCCACTTGTCCCTGTCCCAAGCCAGATTAATCCAATCCAAGCCCATACACCCCCATTCTATTTCTTGAAGATTAATTTTAATACTATTCTCCAATCTATGCCTGTGTCTCCCAAGTTGTCTCTTTCCCTCAGGTTTCCCCACCAAAACCCTGTACACACCTCTCCTCTCTCCCATATATGCCACATGCTGTGCCCATCTCAATGTTCTTGATTTGATCACCCAAATAATATTTGGTGAGGAGTACAGGTCACAAAGCTCCTTATTATGCATTCTCCTCCAACCCACGAACCCATCCCACTTAGGCTCTAGTATCTTCCTCAGTACCCTACTCTCAAACACCCATAGCCTACGCTCCTCAATCACTGCTTACATACCAAATTCCCCAACCATATAAAACAACAGGCAAAATTACAGTTATGTATATTTTAATCTTCGTATTTTCGAATATCACGCTGGAAGACAAGAGATTCTGGACTGTAAGGTAGCATGCATTCCCTGAGTTAAGTCTTCATTAATTTCTGGACTGGTTGTTCGTATATGAAAATGCAACATTAAACTTCAGATCAGTTGCAAAGAAATTTTAAAATGTGACCACCATAACATGGTTTGGTGATTAAGAATTACACAGCACCAAAAATGTGTATAAATCAAACACAATGTGGCTTACATTACTGCCACATGACCTAGTTTGCAGAGTTATTGGCTATGAAAAACAATTTAAGAACAGTGTCTTTGAGGCTGCTATATTTTGAACACTTCCTGCTTTAGATATGAGAAATTTCACTACATATGGGACAAGAAGAGGAATATTTTTGTGTGTCTTTTATATATAACACTTAAAAAAAGGTAAAGTGATCCCGTTACATGCCCGGTGTGGCCCTGAGGGTGGGTAGAGGTATAGTTCTACTCTTCCATGACCGCGGCACTAGAAGGGGGTGAGTGGTCAGCAGCAAGTCCTGGCCAAACTTCAGCCCCAGGAAAGACCTAGTACCCATTTTACAGGAGGCTGGGCGGGCCCCAGGGCCGGTCTGGACGGGCGGAAAATCTTGTCCCCACCGGGATTCAATCTTGAACTGTCCAGCCTGTATTCAGTCGCTATACCAACTGAGCTACCCGGCCCACATATATAACACTTATGATAAAAAATGTGGAAATAGTCTGTTTCATAAACCAGCAATACCTGAACATAAATGTATAGTACAATACCTGTCTCAGTTTGTGTAACTGAGGTGTTCTGTGATAAATTGCTTTGGCCTGAGGCCAAGTTCCATCAATTAGAATTAAGTTATAAGGGTCTGACAGTTCAGACATAGGTGGCAATTCTTCTATATTCACTGCAGTCTTTGATGGATATACAAGAACAGAATTTGGAGACTCCAAAAATTCTTCTAGTCCCTCATGCCTGCAAGAAAACACTCAGATAACTTACTAACATGAAGAGAAAGGTACCTGAAATGGTAGCAGATAGATAGATAGACACATAGATTTGCATTGGGTTCGAGCCCTTATGCTCCCAATGCTCCTAGACCTTACGGCCCTTTGTGCCCTGTAATCTAATATCACCTCAGGAGATCCCTGTCCCTTTACCAAAGTTCCAGATGGCCCCCAGACTTAAAATCTGAATATCCTCTGGGTCCAAGAAAGGAACCCAGATACTCTATCCTTTTTTTCTCAAAAAGTCCCAGCAAGCGAATCCCCTCCAGGTTCCCCAATGGGCCCCCTAGGGTGAGAGATACCTGCTTGCAGGGCATTTTTACATCTTTCTTAATATATCTCTTATTGTCTTTCTCTCAGAGTCCCTGGTAAGGGAGCCCCCTCCATGTTCCCTAACAGGGTCCCCACAGACAGTGATAATCTGTCACCAGAGTCACTGGCCAAGCGAGGGGATTCTATTTACTCATTCATTCATTCATTCATTCATGTATGTCTGGTGAAGTCCCCAAAAAGGAGCCCTCCTACATACATACAAGAAAAACATAAGGTCACCGTCCACGAAGCCCCATGCAGACGGAAGGCCTACATACAACAGGGTGCAGCCTGGTTCGTTAATGACACTGCTGTCTCTACCCCAGTGCCATGCAGCCTTTGGCACAATACCTCCCACCTTGGCTTGGGTAGACCAGGGCCCTGTTAGCCAGCATGTGTCGTAGCAACCCCCATCAGGGTATACCCTCCACAACTGTTACCGCCTCCCACGTGACTCAGAGTAGAGTGGAGTACAAATCTACAATACCCCGAGGTACAGACGAGGGGTTGGATTTACGGGAGGCGACATGGTAGTAAGATCAAGTATTTACCCTTTGCAAGAGCACCATGTCACAATAGCTGCAATGACTATAATCACACCTGTCCATTTCCGATACCAAGCAATCAAAGTACAAGTCTTTGCTTTGTTTATGTGAAAAATCTTGTTCTTACCTGGTTTGTGGAAACTTCTTTCCTTGAAAAATAAGGCATCTTCCTGGTGCAAGGCCAAGAGCTAACATTGGCACTGTGGCAAGGCATCTTCTCTTTTCTGCTGGATGTTGCAAAATGATAACCCGACACCGAGTGTTCAGTGGAGAAGCAGGAAGGTAAGCACACCAACACACAGTAACTGGCCGTCTGAAACAGCAAAACATGTCATTACAAACACACTGCTACAGCAATGATATTCTTTGGTGGGCTTTTGGAATGTACATCCTGTACAACAAAAATCCATTACCTGCATCTAAAACCACAGGTGACATGAGTGCATGGTAGGCATCCGAATACCTGTCGCTGTAAATTAAGAACTGTGTTTTTCAGTATGTGGATCTTCTCCACATTCCATTCAGTTTCTTTATTTATGCCAGACATCAATGTCATAGACAATAATGTCTGCATAATTTTAAGAAAACATGGATTAATATCAGTGAATTTTCTAAGATGCATGACTGGATTCCAAACCCAAACGTAAATTGACACTATATTCACTTAAACATCTATATTCACTGGTTGACAAGTGGGTAGGAAGATGATTAACATTGATGTAATGGCCAACATATGTTGTATATGTAATCTACAGCTGAAGTCTGGGGATTCTGAACGTTATACAAAGTGTTCCTTTACTGCCTCCCCAAGAACAGCAGCTCCTCAACACAGAAAGCTCCCCTGCCACAACAATTCATGATGCAGCAGCATGGTGTAGATCTGACCAACATGAGAGTAACATGGAGCAGAATCCAGCAAAAGATTTAAAAAAAAAACTAACTACTCTGAAATGGCAGACATGGTCAGCAAGCACAGTAAAAAGGTAAAGCTGTCCTTGCCCAGAGCACTAAACATACAGGGGCAGAGATATATGCCACTTTTCATCCTTTACCTTGGTGCAATATTAAAAAAAGCAGTCCTGTTACAGGCCTGAGGTGGCCCAGAGGGTTCCAGGAAGTTCAGGTTCCCAGATTTTGTGACGACACAGAATGGTGGTAGGTTGTCAGCCTTACGCACCGGCTGCCTTTACCCACAGGAAATGCTCCTGGTACTTATTTCTGTTAGAGGCCGAGTCAACCCCAAGGCCATAGAGCGATCGGAAGGATTTTATGTCAATGAAAAATCGAATGACACCAGCTGGGATCAAACCAGCAACCTTCCGATTTGTAGCACACCACCTTAGCCACTGTGCCACCGCGGTACCCTACCTTGGTGCAATATAAAGGTGAAAAAAGCTGGATGGAGAAACAGCATCTGGCATTGTGGCGTGGTCCCTGTAGTACATAGAGCCAGGCTCAGGAATTGATCTCTGGCCCTAATCTGGCTACAGGGGCCCAATTATTGTCCTTTAATAAGACACAATCCAGGGTTGTTATTGGCCTGCTCACTGGACATAACACCCTGAGAAGACATCTATATATATTGGGGCTTAGCAATAATCCTACATGTAGAAAATGTGGTACAGAGGAGGAAACCTTAGTCCACATTTTACGTGAGTTAGGCCATAGCCTCACTCAGATATACATATTTGGGTTCATTCTTATTGGACCTGGAGGAAGTAAGGAAAAGAAACTAGGTATGGGGGCCATCTGGAACTTTTCTAAAGGAACAGGGCTCCTTGAACTTAGTACAGAATATGGGACACAAAGGGCCTATTTTCAGGCCTAGGTGCAGTGGGCCCGGATGGGTTCGAACCCCAAACACTATTCTTTTCTCTTCTATTCTAAGGTGAAAGAACCCCTGTTCTCATATATAAGCTTGGTGGGCCACACAGCCAGTCTTCACATTGTGCACTATCTAGCCCATAGCCTAGTCACTACACTGCCTACATTATACCGGCTACAAAATGCAGGATAACAGTACTTTAATGTACAGTGACTCTGTATTCTACAATAATCAACTAACGCAGTCCTTGTTGGCTGTCAATGAACCACAATACTCTTGCAGCTAAACCATCCCAAGATGTTGCTACAACCTACAATTTTAAATTAATCTTAAAACAGGCCTATTATGTAGGAAGTGTGTCATCCCCATTGTGTGTGTGAAAATTTGAAATGGTATGCAGTCAAACACGACTATATCACTTAAGGTGTATTTAATGGCTATACTGGACAACTACATGTTTCGGCCTTTACTAGCGATCTTCAGGTTTTCTTAAGAGAACTTAACTTAACATCCTACTATATACATTGAGTGCGCACGTGGTGCAGAGATCTCTACATATGGGCCTTATTGCTTAAAGTAATTCTATATGTGGAGGTGTGCTCTAACTAGAGACATGGAGCTGCTAGTAAAGGTTCTGGAGTTGTATGGAGGCCTGTTGTCCCTCCTTCCTCTTAACTGGGTTGCGTTGCGGGGAGGCCTGAATGGCATCGGATGCGTGGTCCCCATAGGCAAGGGACCACGCATCCGATGCCATTCAGGCCTCCCCGCAACGCAACCCAATTAAGAGGAAGGACAGAAAACAGGCCTCCATACAACTCCACAACCTTTAAACCTTGACACCAGCTACTAGCAGCACCATGCCTCTAGTCAGAGCACACCTACACATACAGAATTACTTTAAGCAATAAGGCCCATACGTAGAGATCTCTACACCACGTGTGCGCTCAATGTATATAGTAGGACCTTAAGTTAAGTTCTCTTAAGACAACCTGAAGATGGCCAGTATAGGCCAAAACATGTAGTTGTCCAGTATAGCCATTAAATACACCTTAAGTAATATAGTTGTGTTTGACTGCAGGCCTATTATGATTTTGGAAAACAACCTTCTTTTCTTTAAAGCACAATGATTAACTGTGTACCACCTACATGAACATGCAGAGGATCTGAGGTTTGACCACAAAATGTATATATGTGATTTGTATGACCACAAAAAGAAGCAATCATTCCCTACAAGGCATTAACTAGTGGACTGCTGTAATGCACGTCTTTTCTGCACTATGAATGAACTGGATATTTAAATGTTATCTGGACAAAGTTTGGGCCTCATCTGTTTTGCCTATCCTCTGTTGAAGGGCACATTGTGACAACCTGCTGCCTGCTACATTAACTACAAAACACATAAAGAGTGGTGTATTCTGAGACATAATGCTGTGCAGTCTGAAAATATGTGCCATGTTTCACAGAAACACATTGCCCCTATATTCAGTATCAAAAAGTAACACATGGAACATCCATTAAACCCAGTTTCTAATTATGAGAATTTAAATGAGAAGAACTTTACAGTGGGTGCACAGAACCAGGAGTAAAAATAAATCAGTCACTACAGGTCCTTTGTTTAACACAGTATCATTCTGATCACACTGGCTGAATTACTTCATGTAATTTATTAAAATACTACCTGGTAATCCATGCCAGCATATTATTTAATGTGAAATGGCCAACACAATTCAAAGGGAAGTGACCTATATTATCCGCTGCCATTTGAAGCACACACCAGCATCCAATATTTTTATAATACTGTAGTCATTTAGGTGTCTTTAGGAAGATCATATAAATATAGGGATCTCATTAAAAAAAACAGTATAATAGTTATTTTTATCAGCAAAATTAAATAAAGATTTAAAATTTAAAAACAATGAGCACTTCAACCACAACAACTCCCAAAAACTCTGACACTGAATTACAAAACGAATACTTCTCATATAGTGAAGGCAATATATATTGCAGTTTTGTATGTAGCTCCCTTAAGTCGGTATTAACTTAGTTCCGCAAGGTTTTTTTTTCCCTCACATTTGTGCCAATGTGTGCATTTTAATATCAAAGTTAACTTTTTCCTCTGGTGTCTTATGTATGATGCTATTACAAATGCCATTTGTTTTGCACAGAAACTTGTACATAATAAGCCACTGTGTACACAGCACATACATACATCAATATATCTAATTCCAATTCTAACAGTCTTCAACAGTAATTAGCTGACAACATTGCTCATTGCTTGAATATACAGAAAAATTTGCTGTAAAAATGAGGGAATGTACGCAAGGTGCATCTAGAGTAGTAAACTGCAGTTTTGCTAAAATAATTCTTCATTTACAGGTATTAAGCTGAACATATATTTTTCAGCATGACAAACTGCATTTCCTTCCCTTCTTCCACACACTCTGGAAGTTTTAAAATTGACAGGCAGAGTGTGTAATTCTTTTTGCTTTTAATATAAACATTTCAGCCATGATTAGAGTGTGGTAAGCCCCTGGTAGCCCATACTTTGGTGGTATGGATCATTGGATGGTCCAGTCAGTTTCACACATACAATAGCCTGATTTTCCCTCAGGTGACCGCATTTCAAATATTCTACATCAGATATAAATCAATTTGATTTCATGAAAAATGTGCATGCTAAATGGGTCTGTATAATTTTTATGAAAATTGCCTAATCACTAACACACTCCTTTAGAGCTTCCCTACATAAATATGATTTAGATGTAACATTTAAGTTCAACACAAACAAACCATAGCTGCTGCCTGACCTGCTTACAGTCATTTTCCCAGGCTTTATTTAATTCCATGTCAAAACGCTTCAATTTTAAACACTGTTGTGTGGTTCCTCAAACGGAAAGCCTTCCAGATATATGTGCATTTATTACACACTCAGACATTCTGAATATCCTACATGCTTACGTACTTAATGACTGACTTACTTACTCCATGGAGCAGTCCTTCTTGAGAAGTTAACCTGGTTCTCAGCTAGTCAAGAAATTCCCAGCATTTTATGGAGCCTGAAGGTTCATTATCACATTCACAAGTGCCTACCACCTGTCCCTGTCCTGACCCAGACCAATCCAGTTCATGCACCCACATCCCACTTCATGAAGATCCATCTTAATATGACCCTCCCATCTATGCCTGTGTCTTCCAAGTTGTCTCTTTCCTTCATGTTTCCCCACCTAAACCCTGCATACACCTCCCCTCTCCCCCATATTTAGTAAGGTTGTTCCCAAATATTGAACTCTTCCACCATATCATAGGAAATATTATCAATCTATATATTGTAAATTCATCCTGAACTCAAGACAAGACCATGTACTTAGTTTTATCAGCATTCACTTCTAGTCCAGGGACCACGGTGGCACAGTGGTTAAGGAGCTGTGCTACAAATCGGAATGTCGCTGGTTCAATCCCAGCTGGCGTCAGTGGATTTTTCATTTACATAAAATCCTTCTGATCACACTATGGCCCTGGGGTCAACTCACCCTCTTACAGAAATGAGTGCCAGGAGTATTTCCTGGGGAAATATTCCTGGGAACCATAACTTCCTAGAACCCTCTGGGCCCCTCCAGGCCTGTAACAGGACTGCTTTACCTTTACTTCTAGTCCAATATCCTTACAGACATCTACTAAAGTTTCTGTTTTTCTGTATTTTGAAATTTATTAACATCATCAGCATAAACCAGAAGCTGATGTGTACCATTTAATTTTAAGTCATTCTGGTTTACCTGAGACCTCCTAATGGTATATTCTAAAGCAAAGTTGAAAAGCAATGGTGATAAAGCATATCACTTTTTTTCGTACCATTCTTAATAGGAAACATGTCAGAAAAATGTTTGCCTAGCCAGACTATGCTATAGGTTTCATTCCGACACAGTTTGAGTAGCCTAACCTGTTTCATAGTGATACCAACTCAATGAGAAAATTATACAAGACTTCATTCCTAACTAAATAAAAGGCTGTCTTTAAGTCTATAAATAGCTGATGCACTGCTCCATTGAATTCCCACTTTTCTCAAGTATTGGACAAATGTAGAATATGAGGGGAAGTCAGAAAATAAGGTTCCTTATTTTATTGCCACCAAATAACCTCACATAGTGAGATGCCTCTCTATTCACGTATTACTCACTTCACTTCACTTATTTTGTCATCTTCTCTGTTGAGGCACTTGTCTAGGCAGGAAATCCATTTCTCAAAACCTGTCAATAGAAGGTGGGATCCTGACCATGTTTGCACCTCATGCTTGACATCATCATGTGATTTGAATCGCTTGGCACAAAGATGTTTTTTCACTTTGGAGAAGAGACGAAAGTCTGAGGGTGCCAGATCCGGGCTGTAGGGCAGGTGCTCAAGAATTTCCCAGCCCCATCGTTCCAAAAGATTCACTGTCGCATGAGCTGTATGCGGTCGGGCATTGTCACGCAACAACAGCACCCTCCTGTCTCACATCTGGGTTCTCTTGCGTTGAACAGCTCTCTTAAGTTTTATGACAGTGGCCTGATAAGCAGCAGAATTGACTGTTTCATTAGGAGGAGAAAAGTGCAACAGAAGCACACCATGCATGCCCCAAAACACAGTCGCCATCAGTTTCCCAGAGCCTGTTGATGTCTTGAATTTTTTGATGGTGGGAGACCCTGGATGTTTCCATGCCATGGATTGCTCTTTTGTCTCAGTACAGTACTGGTGCACCCAAGTTTCATCCCCAGTAATGATTTGCTCCAAGAAATCCTCACCATGATCATTAAAGGGGTGGA
>Ga0136643_10018777_pt1 | contig 10432 bp, 2 predicted proteins | sample TergutLab28metaG_FD_96883 | JGI IMG/M metagenome (GOLD analysis project Ga0136643, IMG submission 96883) | Labiotermes labralis P1 segment gut microbial communities from Petit-Saut dam, French Guiana - Lab288 P1 (version 3) (version 3) | ecosystem: Host-associated > Arthropoda: Insects >... | reverse complement strand
TGCTTCAGCCTGCATACGGATACCACACCACCCCAGCCAAACCACAACGTAACACCAACACACATCGTACCAGAGCAATACAACCCATGAAATAACTCAACAAATAAGTCGCAAGCTCCTGAGTATGGATGTATTAACTTCCGAAACATGTTGAGCATTAAATTATGAAATAAAAAAGCAAGTGACATCAAATTGCTTTCTCTTTATTCAACTTTCAGCGGTAAATTTTTTCTGCACACAGTAACGTTTATTCTGGTTTCATAAAATGTGGGGAATTTCTTGGTTAGCTTTTGAGCTGTTGGCTGCCGAAGAAGGACTTTTTTTCCATGAAGTTGTTTGGTCCGTTATTTGTTGTGAACTTCCTTCGTAACACGTAAGGGTTTACACCCTATGCCGTTTTGTCCCAAAATAATCCCCTACCAATTTATTATTATCTTTGATGGGACTGGATTCAGAGAATGAAAGAAGAGATGTTGGACTTTCAAATGAATCGAAAAAGGCTGAAAATAAAGTCTAGAGCAGAGGAATGAAATAGAAGTACAAAGAATCAAGGCAAAAACAAAAACTCTTCCAATTATCCATTTCAATAGTAAAGGAGTAGGCGGATCTCCATCGCGGTTCACTTGTCACGTTTGCATTTCGTTTCGTTGCTGCTACGTCACACGTGTTCTGCTTTCAGAATTTTAACTTCGACCCCTTTCTCACTTGGATTTTGTTCAATTTCTGTTACAATTTAATTTCCGGCAGTAAATATGTGTGACTAAAATCAGTGCAATTCAATAAACAATTGGCGCTATCCAAAGGAAATTTCTGAGAATATTTGATGTGAAGAGACTTAAGAACGCTTTTCTCTGTTTCCTTTCGTGTATAATTGGAAATGGAAACGCAAGTCATTATGCCATGTCCAAAATTTTAAGAGGATCTGCTGTGTCAACAAATAGCATTGTTTAATTTGTTTGCTGGACCGTTAATGCATACTGTACACGTTCCTGACCACATAAATTGAAGGTTATACAGCCTCTCTGATTTTGCAGTAGGCAAATATTCGTAGGTTAGAAAGAGTTACTTGCAACTATACATTCCTTAAGCAAGCAGTAACTAAGAAACTTACTCAACGGTGAGGGACCTTTCTTTAGGAGAAGATAATTTCTTATATTGCCAAGAAATTCCCACCTTTTACGGATCCCGAATATTTATTACAATAATTCTAAAATACTTGAGCTGCACCCCCAGGATAGCGCACATCACAGATACCCCCCCCCATCCCCCTTAAAAATAGCATATAACAAACATCAGAGATGCTGAGATCTCACCATCGTGAAATACCCATACCAATCCTGTAAAGCACTACCACCATACTTTCGGATGAAAACCTGATGATGGCCGCGTTTGGCCGAAACATGTAGTTTACTTCATCCTTTATTAAACATCTTTTTTAGATATTGTTGTGTTATTGACTAATCCCACACCTATTATTTATTACAATACTCGCAAGAACTCTCCAGGTAATCCTATCCTGTGCCAGTTTAATCCAATTCATAACATAAAAATATGTTGAGTAATTCTTCAGTACCTTAAACAGGAAGTGTGGCTAGAGGGACTCGAAGTAAGATATCTGAGGATACAACACGCGTGTTCGTAAGAAAGCTTGAATTGGTTTTACTCACTACTACATCTTGGTTAGCTCCCAGAGCGGCGTGTATGCTGCGCACAGTAGCGACGGAGAGGCATTGTTTTGTCAATCTCACATTCAAGTACGTTCACGTGAGTAAGAAAACAGTCGCCTGCAGTAGGGTCGTTTCCTACGTCAACATTCCCATACTGGTCTCTGAGATTCCTTACCGACTCTAAGCATTACCCGTGACAACAAGCGTGAAACACATTTTTATTCCCCTAACTGTTTGTTTTGTATAAATTAAATAAAATTAACAGAGATTTATTTATGCTAGTTGAAAAATATATTTTCTAGAAGTCTAATAATATATTATGTGAGGTACTATTAATCTGTGAGCCGGGTACCTTAGTCGGTATAGCGACTGACTACGGGCTGGACGGTCCGGGATCGAATCCCGGTGGGGACGAGATTTTCCGCCCTGGGGCCCACCCAGCCTCCTGTAAAATGGGTACCGGGTCTTTCCCGGGGGTAAAGTGCGGCCGGGACGTGCTGCTGACCACTCATCCCCTTCTAGTGCCGCGGTCAAGGAAGAGTAGAGCTATACCTCTACCCACCCTCTGGGCCACACCGGGCCTGTAACGGAAACACTTTACCCTTTTTACTATTAATCTGTATTTTTTAAGTATCTGAAAAAAGTAATTATAATAGTCGGTCAATTATCTACTCTTTCAACAGCCAGTATTTTATAATCACACGTAATGAACTTTGTTTAGCGAAGTATTTTAAGCGCCGGTACTTTTAACTACTATAATTTTATATGAAACGTGATAGATGTGCTTCTCGTAGCTCCATGTATTTCTTGTATCATGAAATCTTTGGTAGTACTGGACAGATTAAATCTGCTGTGCAGCACGTCGCTTGAAACTACCACAATTTAAATAGAAACGCTGCTGCAGTGTCCGTTGTCTTTTTTCTTAAGTTGTAAGAAACATCGTGCTGAATCATCTCACTTAATTACTGTGAAATTCTTAAAATAATTAACACACGTAACTAATCAGTTAATTACATTTTTAGTTCCCAAATTTAGCCTCACAATGAGGCTTAAAAAGTTAGCTATTAGTGGCCGAAATATCAGATATCGGGGATTCAGTTGCGCTTATTCATTCATCCGAATGCTAAGGTCGTTCCTGGGGCCTCGGAAACGAGTGTAATTTTTTTATTTTCTATTGTGTGACAAAGTACGCCTTAATTAAATTACAGACCGGGCGAAGAAATGTTGTTTAACGTAATTAAAATTACCCCTGTAATTAATGACACCAAGGTACAGGACGCTTATTGAAAAAACGATGGAATGCAATTGGCGAAGGAATTACCCCCTTGTACGTAATAGGTAGGCTTATCGCCGTTTTCAAGGACGTAACCAGTAGTCGACTGATCCTCACCATAGGGCTTATTAACACTTTAGAGCCCAGTTGTTACCATACGTTTCACCTGGTTTAGCATAAATATTCTGAGTGTTTCTCGCACAGAATATTTATATTTTCCTTATGATCTCCACCATAACTTATATCTCCATGCAGCATTAGTATTTCTAAGGGAAGTACACTGTGTTTTCTGTAAGGTATGAACTGAATTTTTGTATTCGTATTTCAAGCGGACTAGTTATGCGGGTTCACATAACAAATGCGAACAACGGCTATTAGCTTCATCGTGTCTCTTTACCCGTCCACATATATCAGAGCTACTTCCAACGGTCAGATTTTCTTGAATTCAAATTTGGGAAATTTGTCCAAATTTGTGTGTACCTTCCTTTATTGGTTAAAATCGGATAAAATTACAAGCACTTCACGCCAAGACCTACCAACGCCATAGTTTGTTTCTGTATTCGAGACAATATTCTGTCTATTAGGTAATCGTAAGCCAGAAGAAAGATTTACTTTAATAACTGAATCAGACCGTAAACTCCATGGGGATTATAACGAAGTGAAACCTACAGACACGTTACAGCGTTTTAAATTTAGTAATCTCTTTTAATCTTCTAGTCATAGCACAAAACAGTGGTTAATCACCGGCTTCTTACCGCTGACAGCCGGGTTCGATCCGATGCCAGACTGTGTGGGAGTTTAAGGTGGACCAGGTGTCACTGGTACAGGATTTGGTCAGAGTACTGCGGTTATCCCGTGTCAGTATTAATCCACCGATGATCTATAATCATCTTCATTTTAAAACAATGCTTATCAAGAAGTCAATAGGACATAGCCTAAGAACTGTCAGGGGAAAAATTGCTCTTTCAGACATAAAGCGAGCACTAGGGAGAAAAATACCAAAAAGTTTTCAAGTATTCGGAAGGTGGATTCAAGATTCACTTTGGGGGTTTTCCTTTGAGCTTTTCTGTCAAAGTTTTATATTTCCTACTACGTATGCTTTATACACATCTCGCCTTTCCCATAATTGATGATTTAAATACTTTAACAAAACTAGGCAACCAACAGAAATATCAAAAGCATTAATATTCAAGTTTCTGAAGCTGATCTATGCTTAAATTCCTTTGCCTGATTTGCAGCACATTTTTCTGTAGAGGAGAAGTAGATTGCTGAAAGGGATTGTGCCGTTAGTTAACGCTGCTCCTGTTATTCTGACATAAGTCTATCTCATATCGCTTATTTGCGACAAGAGTGTCACAACTCGAAATTTGGCATTTTTGAGTTATTGGTATAGAAAGAAACGTTTGCAGATGCAGTCTTAACAGGTATACTCGTAGTGTCATAACGCAGTTTGTAAAACTCGCCGCTGGAGAGCAGTTTTGTCGTCGTTGCACTCATACTAAAGTATAGCACTTCAAAAACTTTAAATGTTTCTCCTGAAAAATCACTAATTTTGAGTTGTGACACTGTTGTCGCAAATGAGCTATATATATATATATTTCCTATTTTCTTTTCTACGGAAGGAAAATTATAGCCGTATAATCTACTGGGTACTTCAGGAGGAGCTGCACTGACACTTCCCCTTTAAATACAATCTCCTTTACAGGTTTCACTTATTTTTATTCCTTTATGTCGTCTACCTATCCAGTCTTGCTTTATATTCTTCTGTTCTAGGAACAACAAGGAGCAGAAGAATTGAATGTTTGTCTTATCCTTGTTTCCTTGGACGTGACTGTACAGCGGTTGCTTATGCTTGTCCCATTCTGAATTAGCCGTTGTTTGCTTTGCCAGATTGTTCAGAGATGCAGAGGCCGCAATATCTCATTCTCCGAAGAACCATAAAGCACTGACTTTGTAGGTGACTCTTGTACAGGTGTCAGGACTTTCTCAGGTATTAATATCGCTGAGAATGAATTGTTTTGACGTCATTTTGACAACGCTTATTGCTGCAACCTACAATACTTGGCCTAGGTTCAACAGTAGGCTGTCTACTGTATATCGTGGCCTTGGTGTTAGCGGGTGGCTGATTGAGTCGCACCCTATTTGACATGGGTACAGTTGATGTCACACCCGACTTGCTGTGGTGGCGACAAAGGTGGCGAGCGGCCTTGTTCTCTGAGGTTTACACCCTGAGGCCGAAGCAGCAGTTGATCATGTAACATAGAATACAACAGAGCAAGTACTCCATGTAGTGTAAGATGAGGCAAAAGAAAGAGCTGAGCATGGATCATGTAATAGAACATAGTACAAAGAGATAGCTGCACACCGTAGATTAAATTTATGCTTGGTCTGCTGTAGAAATAAAGATTAGACCGAAATCATAAAAGGGGTAGTTTAGGTTCTGTGGTTACCGTGTGTCGTTGTGGTAGCGTGTGAATGTTATGCCCGCCCTTGACAAGACGGGTACGTGGCTAACAATTTGGATAAGACATATCACCGGCCTTCTTATGAAACTGAGATACATTTTATGCCAGAAAAATTCTTCCTTTTGTATAACAGATAAAACATAAGCTGATTTCGAATAAATCGTCTAGGCTGATGACACAAATGACGGCCAAACTTTTCTCTCGTTTCTTCTATCCTCTATTTTCTTTTTTAAAGACGTAGATCTACGCACCACATATTATGCAGTTTGAAATAATGAAGTTTGTTATAGGAGAAAACGTTTTTCATTAATAAAATATCATCTAGTCACTTTCTCACACAATACAGATCTTCTTACCTACAGTTCTACCAACATTCGCTAAAAGAAGCTTATTTTTAAATTTAATGTTTATGGTTCCAACGTGGCCAAGCTAGCTTGGCCACGTTGGAGGGAGGTAGCTGAACAAAAAATATGACCAATACCGGAGGCTGTAGTTACAGTTTTGTGTACTCCTGATGATGGGTGTGGTTGACACCCGAAAAATGTAGAGTGAACTTGCAGAATAATAAATAGACTGCTTTGTGTTGCATCTCGTTGGACAATTATTAATATATTTTTTTAAACGTGTTTGTAAAAAATCACTTTAGTTTTCTTCAAACTGAGACATTTTGTGAACTTTTTCTTCTAGAGTTGAAATCAAATATTAGAAGTAACGTAGAAGTTTAGCTAATTTAGTGTTATTTTATTTTACCATAAACCTCTTGACCTGGATTATTGCCGAATCCGATTTTCTCATACATAACTTGGAAAAGACAACGCGGGATAATCAGGCTAAGACAGAGTTCAAGAAGGTTTTGAAAATATAAACATAGGTAAGAAGTATCTGAGAGCGTATGCTGTGGATAACGTTTGACACGAAAGAGAAGAAGCAAAATGAGAGAGGATAAAATTGCATAGTGAGGTGTTTTGCAATATATTCTAACAAAATGTTATTCGAATGATCAAATCGAAGATGATGAGATTAAAAAAAAAAGTACGAATGATACATAGGAAAAAGCGCATAAAAGTTTGGTCGGATGGTCTGAACGCAAGTGACAACATGGGAGTCTGCGTGTGTGTGCGGAAATAATATTAAAGTGGTTCTTTAACAGAATGAGGCGGAAGTGTGTGAACTAGATCCATCTGTCTCAGGTCCGAAAATAGTGGCGGGCTGTTGAAACTTTCCGGGAATGGAAAATCGTTATAACTGTACGTACCGTGTCCATCGTGGTACCGCCTCAGCTTATATCCGGTGTGGTCACTATAAGTAAGTCTGATTTGTATTAACGTGTGAGGTCACCACTTGACAAATTAACACAAAGTTTGAAACCTTAACAAAGGTACAGTGCAACGCAGTTTTTCATACCATCAGAAGTGTCAGTAAAACAGGAATTTGAAGAGTTTTGTAGCTTGTACCTATCTCCGTCATTATTATTGATTGTTACGCAGTGACAGTGCCGAAAGGCAAAGAAAAATTGCCTGATAATTCATTAATTTATTCTAGTGCTTTCCAGTGAGACACCTGTTTTGTTGCTATGTCTTTGTACTTTGAAATTTTTAGAGAATAAACTTTGTGTGTTTGGGAAAATGTGGGCTGCCACCTTTCTTCGCTAACCGAAGCTAAGCTGGTAGGCTCTAACTTCTGCCCATCACTGTCATCATGATGTTAATCCTGCCGTGGGGATCAGAATGGAAATATGTCCTCTATCTTGCACCCATCTGAAGAACACAGCCGTATTCCCAGTGGCGTACCCGGGAATTTTGTTCGGGAGGGGGGGGGGTTCAACAAATTCAGTTGAAGACAGAGGACAGAGAGAACGGAGATCTGGGACCAGTAGCCCCCTAGTCAGGGGTTCTGGAAGCAGCTGTAGTTTGGTACAAGAAATTTCATTTCATATAGTAACATATTCTTAATTTTTGGTACTTTAAGACTATTTATGATGACAACCAAATTATTTGTCATTGCTAATGTAAAACAATTGCGAACCGGCGGTAGTTTTAGAATTGTACTGCCTTTTTTTCCGAACATCTTGGGGTGTTGGCGTCCTAAATTTATAAATTTTTAACAGTTTTCACAATCGGGTTGAGTTTGGCACGATTTTGGAGGGCCTTCGGAATTTCGGGGGAGGGGATGTTTGAAACCCCCACCCCCGGTACGCCACTGCGTATTCCTATCGGCCAGAATGTTCAGAAGGCGCAAACGCCACATTTACAGGCAAATTCTACCTTCTAGCGGCTGGAATTTATATTTTTTTGAACACAAATTCGCGTTGTTAACTGGTAGTTTACTTTCTCACGCACTGTGGAAGCAGTATGCTTATCTTGGATCATTACAAGGAAAGAGTTTGGCTCATCCCACCGTGGCAGTCTCTTGCTGCAGAATTCAACATGTGTCTTATGAGGGGAAACATGGCAGTTTAGCGTGCAAGTGCTGGATGTGTATGCTTTGGAGTGCCATGGGACTAGTTACAAGAGAGCGGGCGGCGGGAGTGAGAGAGAGAGGGAGAGAGAGAGAGAGAGAGAAAGAGAGGACATTCGTTATGAAACGGACTTGAACCGCATGAACTATGGCGTAACAGACGCTATCAGATGAAGTTTTCATCCTCTTTTGTTTTGTCTTTTCCGAGAAGTGAAGTAAGGTGAAGGTTGTTCGTAGCTGGTATAAGCAAGACATGTTGCTATTTATTTTCGGACATGTCCATGTGACGACGGCTCCGCCATCTTAATTTCTTATTTTACTCAGTCTTACCTCAGAACTCGGGATAGCTCAGTCATTGTAGTGACTATGTTACAAGATGGACGTTCGGCGATTCGTCATTCGCTTCCCTGCAGGGACCAGTCGTGTGTTTCTCTTCTAAACATATGGACCGGTTCAGGACCAACACTGACCCCTATTTAATGCGTAGCGGGGCTGTTTAACCTGCGATATTGCGGCCAAGACGTAAAGTTAATCATTTACCCCTATCAAGTGCCAACGTTAAGAATGAGTGGAACTGAAACTCCACTTCTGAATGGAAGCATCACGATGTGCTTGTAACGTAATATAATATTAAACAGTGCACGTCAGCACAATCACTTTATTACTCAAGGTAATTATAAGGCTACATGTTTCGACTATAGATTAGTCATCCTCAGGCCTATTTTGTCAATTGTGTCGCAAGACGCTATGCACACTTTGGAATCCCATCGTGTAAAAACTATTTGATTCCAAAGTGTGCATAGCGTCTTGGGACACAATTGACAAAATAAGCCTGAGGATGACAAATCTATAGTCGAAACATGCAACCTTATAATTACCTTGAGTAATAAATTGATTGTGCTGACGTACACTTTTTAATATTATATTATGTAACTCCAATGCCCCTTATGTCATCATGACGTGTTCAGGGACGGTCTCACCTCTGCTCTATCCAATCCCTTCCCCTACTACCCCTCTCGAGATAATTGTGCTTTTACTATAATAGTATTATGTATTGCTTTATTAGCAACTATTTGTGTTGCCTGGGCTGTGCACATAATGTAGACGGATAAATGTCCATTGTGTTCAACGTGATGTAGACGTCTGTACTCAAGGAATGTAGGACACAGGACTTGCTTACAGAACTGGAAAGTGGAGACTGAAATTAAATACGCCGTTTTTGTTTTGTGAATTCCTTAATTAATTCGTTTATAAGAGCTTTTCCCTAAAAACGGAAATCACCATCATCATCATCATCATCATCTGTCACGAGTTAGACCTTGATATGTCTGTTGCGGCCTCGTGTAATGGCCTTTTCAAAGGTCTTCATGCAGTCTTCACACCCATTTGCTCCATATTTCAGTAGAGTAAATAACGTATTTGCTAATGACAGGAGCGCAACTGAGAGCAGATATATGAGTGTGTTCAGAAGATAAGGCTTACGCGGGTGTTTTGATCTAAGGACGATCCAGTCGCAAGAAGAAGAATAAAATCACGCAATGATAAGTTTTGCAAATTCGACTCTACTAGGACACTAATAACAAGGCAGTAAAATCTTATTTTACATGTAGAGTATTCACTTATTTGTGATTCATTTGATGACGTTATTAGCTTAGACTGAGTGTTGTCCAGTGGTACGGTGACTGGTGTATTTTGAACAGGCAAAGTGTGAATGAGACTGGTCTTGAATTAATGTAAAGTAGTTCTTGATGCACAGGCACTTATTAGGAAAAACTGAGGAAAACCTCAAAACACCTGAGGTAAGATAAGCAGTTCCCGGACCTTACGTGTAATTTGATCCCTGTGCTTCCGAACATGAAGTCTTCGGGCTACGATTTTTTTGCATATTTTCGGGGGGTGACAAAACTAGTAGGAATGACAATTTTGGCAATGCATACACAACGATTCGTACAGTAAATTTGAAGATATGTAACCATGTAGGGGGAGATATAGTAATGAGGATAATATTAAAAATGGATATTCGACGTGTATGGTGGAAAACTTTACAAACATAATAATAGGTTCATACGTACACTGTATATTCGTGTTTTCACACACATTGCGTGCAAAACTTCGCTGTAAATACGTAAAAATATGAAAAGATATTTACGTCACAGATTTTTTGAATGGACTTCTCAATTGACTATATTCAGCTTTAGAACCCGTTCACAGAACTATGCTGGGACACGAGTTTTATAAATTCTGCTTTTTTCCTCAGTGTTCTTATCAAGATGTCCGAAATGTTGGGCCGAGTTTTTATGACGATAAAAAAGCAGCGGCCTTTTGGGTGTCAGCTGTAACCGAAATGAAGAGGTGCCCTCGAAATTTATACGTGTGACCCTCCTTCTTTAAACCGTGAAATAAATTATTACAATTTATTTTTGTTGTATTGTAATTTATCTAACATCACCGAGTTTCAGGTGCAACAAGCAGTTGGTACATCACGTGATATTTATCGGACGTTAATTCCTCCTTCTCTCTCTCTTTATATATATATATATATATATATATATATATATATATATATATAT
>Ga0136643_10018774_pt1 | contig 10433 bp, 3 predicted proteins | sample TergutLab28metaG_FD_96883 | JGI IMG/M metagenome (GOLD analysis project Ga0136643, IMG submission 96883) | Labiotermes labralis P1 segment gut microbial communities from Petit-Saut dam, French Guiana - Lab288 P1 (version 3) (version 3) | ecosystem: Host-associated > Arthropoda: Insects >... | reverse complement strand
GGAGAAGTGTGTGGAGTCCCAAGGGAACTACTTTGAGGGTGATTAGGTGTCCAACGCTCCAAGTAAGCCAGTTTCTTTTTCCCGGCCAAAGGTCGGATACTTTTCTAACAGACCTCGTATGATTTCTCGGCCTAAGAAATCCCGTACAATGAGACAGTTTGTATTATATTTTATAAATATATTTAGTATACTTTTGAATTTCCAGCAAATGATAGCATACAAGGACCTGGTAAGGATGGAGTGCTACTTGGAAGGAATGAAGGACTCCAAAGTTGGCCTCAAACACAAGCCGAGACAAAGCCACTCCTCTAAGATGCGAGACAGACCCAGGATAATGTATGTTTCAGACAACAACTTGTCCAAGTACGAGGTAAGCAATAAGTTGATGTAATTTCTGGCAAAAGAGGTTCTGAAAATCAGTTGTAAAGGAAAAATTCCACACAGCAGATTTCTTGTTCAGAAGCTGACAGTCGCTCAACTGGTTGAGAAATTGGCCTCTAATAGAATCTAAACTTTTATTACTATGTTGACGGGACCCTGCCAATGGTCTATATCTTCAGCCGGATGAATTTATGACCCTGTTTAATATTATCCTGCCGTCTACGCCAAGGTCTCCCAGGTTGTAGGCATATGTTCCCTTCATTTTATACGTAAAGGTAAAGTGATCCTGTTACAGGTTCGGTGTGGCCCAAAGGGTGGGTAGAGGTATAGCTCTACTCTTCCATGACCGCGACACTAGAAGGGGGTGAGTGGTCAGCAGCACGCCCCAGCCGCACTTTACCCCCGGGAAAGACCCAGTACCCATTTTACAGGAGGCTGGGTGCGCCCTAGGTCCGGTCTGGACGGGCGGATAATCACGTCCCCATCGGGACTACTCTAAATTTTATTATAATTATGTATTTATTAAATGCTTATCTAAAATACCTGGAAAAACTTCCGAAGTGAGTCTCCCACATACATCAATATATTTCTACAAACATTCGCTTCTTGAAGTACAGAACAAATGTTCGAAAGGCCTCGATGCTTCAGACTTTTATCTGTGGGGACATTTAAAATCTCCAGTGTGTTCAGCTCCAATTAAAAAATAAAGAGGCACTTTACCATCGCATTTTTTATGCCTGTCAAACTACTAGCAAATGCACCAGAAATTTGAAACAGTGCGATAGCCACTTATAAGAAGTGTTTATGCGTGCATCGTTTCAGGTGGACGTTCTGAGTGTGTATGGTGAGTTGGGACTTGACAAACAGTAAGAACTCAACACTCATTAAATTTGGAAAGTGTGCTGTAAATGTATTATGTTAGTTGTCAGTAAAATATTACAGAGTTAAGGCGATTATTTTTAAATGTTATCTTTCAATTTAACTCAAAAAACCACTCACTTCGGGACTCTTGAAGTTTGTCTAAGCATTGTAATGCCATCCTGTGTATGTGGACCTGTAAATGTCAGTGAAAAGAAGCTTCATTTGCTTATTACCAACAAAAGAAGACTTAATTATTTTACTTGTGTTAAGGGAAGGCCGTTGCTGAAAGCTGAATATACATGTTTAAATATGTGCAAATTCCTTCAATTGTCATGAAAACGTAAGACTTCTGGGAAACAAGTATAAAACACAAAAAGCTCGCTCGTCTTGTCTAGAACTTCTCCTAGAAGCACTTTTCGTTCTGTCAAATACTCAGCGGGTTTGAACTAGAGATGTGTGCAGAATCGCGTGTCTGCATTATGCATGTAAGGTACCGTTACAACTGTCCTATGTAAAATAAAATGGCTCCACAAATATTAGTGAAACTTCCTAATATCAAATTATATGAAAATCCTTTGATCAGTTCTCGAGTTATTCCAAACATACAGATAGACAGCCGTTTAATATGCGTTCCAAGGGTTAACAAGAGGCTTACAATCAAGCTGTAATAACATTGTTAACAATCATAAATTTGGAACAGACATAGTTCACCTTGACCTTAACCTGCTTCCTAGTTCCTAGAACTATCAGACAGAGACCCCGTCTCTGTACATAATTAAACTCAACATGAGGAACAACGACTTATCTAATACCAATCAAGTCTGTCGAGAAAGAGGGTGTCTTGGGCCAGAACTGCCACCCCACCATCGTGAACGTACGCCCCCGAAAAGACTGTCTTCGAAGAACTAGGTCAGTACAAATTAAATGCACGAAGTTTTATTGCTGTGCGATGTGTTAACTGACTGGACACTCCCAGGCCTGCTTCCAATAAAGTCAGTTACCCTAGTTCCTTCGTTATCACGCCGGGATGTGACATAAGTAACAAGGTCTTGGCTCACAGCCATTAATCTCATTCATCTTCAGACCAATGATCAAGGTCGCTTAGCCTCCTCCATCCGTTAGTCTGGCATCCATTAAGAACAAGACAATTAAAACCCATTAGCAAACAAATTACAGTCTTCTAAATATTTACGCTAAACTGTCAGATAACCCGAACCTACCGACTACACCACATTTTTACTGGACGGATTATTTCCAATTGTAGCTAGCTTACGAAAGAGAATGTACACATTCAAGAGACAATCTGTCAGTTTATTTAACAATAAGTTCAAACCCTGCTCTACTACTGGCATTTCGAAGTACAAAGCTCAAAGCATAGTATTCTCGCACTTAATAATGCACCTTACATGTGCTAATTGTGGTCAAAATTATGGCGAAAGTTTTGCCCGGGTACGTCTCCGTTTGGCCCAGTCACGCAACATTACAAACCATTTGTAGAATCTTAGAAGCAAGGAGATAAATGGAAGTGCGTTTCTTTGCCTTGTTAAGAACAATTCATTGTACAAAATAAATTTAACAAATATAACCAAAGGTGTCACTCCCTGGGGATAAATAAGACCGGAGTGTGAAGTTCATCCATTTGATCATAATAACTGAGAACTTGAACATGTTTATGTATGAGCGGAATGTGAAGCGTTATCGAGCTAGCTCTAATGTCTGAAAATTCTCACATTTTTTTGCTAGTTCACTATCCTCCTTCAATATTAACGAGTCTACAGACGCTCACTGTCATTCCCAAAGACACTGGGGTAATATTTAATGACACTACGCCCACACCAAATTTCGTTAAGACCGGTCAACGTCTTCGAAAGTTGAAATAAGAAAACACACATATACACAATCCGGTGATTTCTAAATCAACATGTCAGCAAGGAAGAAACGTGTGCTAAAATTGATGAATTGTTCCATGTAACGCTAAAATCCGTTCCAATGCTCTAAACGGAAACCATGAACGTCTACATGGCCTTTTCTCTGTATCAGGTGTGGAGACTAGCGGGGTCCAACATCTCGGATTTCTGTAAGGGCTTCCCTGTAATCCTACTGCAAGAAATGAGACCTAAGTACCACCGCGGGGATGAGAACAAAGCACTATCCGATAAAGAAGAAATCCAGCTATCACAACCTCAAACTGGAGACGAGTTTTTGCAAAGGGTCAGAGGACGTGCAAAGCGCCATACAACCTACACTACCATGGGATATGGTCGCCGGTATAGAGGCCAGACACAGACCCAATATCTCGCCTTCCAGAATGGGAGAAATGAAGGCAAAGCGGAGGCAGAGTCTTCGCCAGAGTTGTCAAGAACACAAGTTAGTAAGTAACTCACGAGCCGTACCCTTATACTCACTACTGTTTAACAACTACATACACTTGCTTCGGTTTACTTAAAATCACCTCTCCTAGACATTCAGTCCAGAATTTTTTTTTCTATCTGCTATCTGATAATGTAAAAGGAATGTACATAAAAATGTAATTCGTTATGAACTTGAATTTTCACATTGAAGGGAACAACTCAGATTAGACAGGGTTTGAGACGAAGTTGGAACGAACAGTTTTTGCACCTACAACACATGAGGGCAAAAAAAACTGCACAATGAGGAGCTCACAACTCGCAATCCTCACGTAACACAGGATAATAAACTAATGGATGAAGAGATAGGTGAGACATGCAGCATGTATGGGAGACCAGAAATGCGCATCGAATTTTAGTAGAAAAACCAGAAAGGAAGAGACTTCCTAGAAGGCCAAGGCTTAGGTGGGGAGATAACATTAATATAACCTTAAAGAAATAGGGCCCGAGATTGTACACTGGATTCATCTGACTCAGGACAAGGAATAGTGGGCGGGATCTTGCTGACGTGTTAAGAAACCTTCATGTTTCATAAAAAGCGGTAAATTTCTCGAGTGGCTTAGCGACTATTAGCTTCTAAAATCGCACTGTGTTCCATGGAGTCAGTTCAATGATAGGATTACGAAAGGTAGGATTCGACTTGATGCAGTCAGTCCGAATATAATACGTTTACACCATTAGTGGTTAGCATTCTAGCTTGCCGCTGTAACGAAATGGACAATGAGCAATGTTTTATCGATTATCAAAAGTTTGACTCTGCGTGCGTGTGCGTAAAACATCACGTGTATGGAATGAGTCTTACAGAACCTTACCAACACAAAAGCATTTAATTTTCGCAGCAAATTCAAGCAGTTTAATCCGCAGCGCTCAAAGCGCATGCAAAGGTTTGAACGAAGGCCAGCACACGGTCATTTCTGGGATCGTTTGCTGTGTAGGTCATTACATATTATGTCTTTCTACTCTCTTAAAAACATATGGCATTTCAATACACAGAATTGCAGATTGAGGCATACAAATATACAGAACCAATGCAGAAATAATTCTGTAACGTCTGAAACCAAAGGCGAAAGAATGAAAAACTGCTTCCAACACAAAATTCCCAAAAGAGTTCACTATGAATGTTTGTCTTGAAATTCACTCTTGCATATATTTCACGAGTAAGATTTACGTTCCACATAAAATTGTTGCCATGGTGGACTAAAAAGAATCAATGTGAAACGTAATGAACGACTTTTATCAAAGTTCATAAACTTTCTTTATGTGGAAGTTATTTATTTAACGTGAGTTTACAGCTGCAATGTTTGCATATTGTCAAATCAAAGCATGTTTGTCAATGAACCAGCAATGGCGTGGAAGCGGCAGTGGCCCATTTTAGCTTCACTCCCAGTATGCCCCTGAAGGAACATAGGACAACCAGACAACCCTCAGCCACCTCAATGGACTGACAGCTGAATCTCAGCACCTCACAAATAAACGTAACATGTGTTTATCCTGTGAAAACTAGCCAGCTGGTTCAACAATTTCACGACGGACACTTGACAAGCAAAGAAAGTAGTCATCTCATAAGCCTACATTTCTTTTCGTTCTGAGGAAAGAAAATGGTCTATAAACAGAACTGTCGTGCACACGTGTGGACTCTCGAAGTTAGAAACAGGAGATATTAAATTTATTTTTAAGATTCTGCCCATAACATTATGCCCTACACTAAGCAGTCACCAACAAATACAATATAACTGATATTCCTGTACTGTTGCAGGTGGTACAAGTGGAATGGGTCAAGCTCAGAGTCAGTCTGGAGATGGGAATGGGTGTGAAGGTTGCTTTCCTGGAGGTGCCGTAGGTTACGGTTATGGTTATGTGCCAGGTGCACCAACCCAACCAAGAGCACCAAGTGAAGTTCCAGGGGCAAGGGTACCTACTGTAGGAGCACCAGCATTAGGAATACCAGGAGTGAGTGTACCAGGGGTAGGCGTACCAGGAGTAAGATTCCCAGGTCTACTTGCACCAGGAGTAGGACCACCAGGTGTAGGATTACCAGGTGTAGGCGCACCAGGAGTAGGACCACCGGGTGTAGGATTACCAGGTGTAGGCGCACCGGGAGTAGGACCACCAGGTGTAGGAGTACCAAGTGAAGGGGCACCACTAAGAGTACCCAGTGTAGGTGCACCAGGAGTAGGAGTACCAGGTGTAGGGGTACCAGGAGTAGGAGTGCCAGGTGTAGGGGCACCAATAGGAGTACCCAGTGTAGGTGCACCAGGCGTAGGAGCACCAATAGGCATACCAGGTGTTGGGGTACCAGGTGTAGGGGTACCAGGCGTAGGAGCACCAATAGGCATACCAGGTGTTGGGGTACCAGGTGTAGGAGTTCCAGGTATAGGGGTACCAGGAGTAGAAGTACCAAGTGTAGGTGCACCAGGAGTGGGACTACCAGGTGTAGGATTACAAACAGGAGTTCCAGGTGTACCGGCACCGATAGGAGTACCCGGTGTAGGAGCACCAATAACAGTACCAGGTGTAAGTGTACCAGGAATAGGAGTACCTGGAATACCAGGTGCAGAAGCACCAATAAGAATATCACAAACAGGTGTAGGTGCTCCAGGAGTAGGTGTAGGTGTACCAGGAGTAGGTGTAGGTGTACCAGGAGTAGGTGTAGGTGTGGGTGTAGGTTTAGGTGTTGGTGTTGGTGTAGGCGTAGGTTTACCAGGAGTAACACATGGATTACGAGGTGTAACACCAGTCGGAGTAACAGGTGTAGGAGCACCAGCAGTAACAGGTGTAGGACCACCAGGAGTACCAGGATTAGGGGTACCAGGCATACCAGGTGTAGGAGTGCCCGGAGTAGGAGCACCAGGCCTACCAGGTGTAACAGCAGTAGGAGTACCAAGTTTAGGAGCACCAGGAGTAGGAGTATTTGGAGTAGGAGCACCAGGAGTACCAGGTGTAGGAGTACCAGGAGTAGGAGCACCAGGCCTACCAGGTGTAACACCAGTTGGATTACCAAGTGTAGGAGCACCAGGCCTACCAGGTGTAGGAGCACCAGTAGGAGTACCAGTAGGAGTACCAGGTGTAGGAGCACCAGTAGGAGTACCAGGTGTACAAACACCAGGTGTAGGAGTGCCAGGAGCTCCAATTATGGGTGTACCAAGTGCAGGCTATCCTGTACAAGTAGCTCAAGGTGTTGGTGTACCAGGAGGGATTCCAGGTGTTGGAGTTCCAGGAGGCATTCCAGGTGTTGGAATTACAGGGGGGGTTCCAAGCATAGGTATACCAGTCGGAGTTCCTAGCATTGGTGTGCCAGGTGTAGGGGTACCAGCTGGGGTTCCGAGTGTTGGTGTACCAGGAGGGGTCCATGGTCTTGGTGTGCCAGGGGTTGCTGGTGTTGCAACACCAGCAGCTTCTGTGTATCAACCAGGGCCTTATCAGCAGCCTGCTATAGTTGCCCCAGTGCAAGTGGGTTATCCAGGTGGAATATACCAACAGTTGGGTGGTGGGGTGTATACAGGCCAGGAAGCATACTACACAGCAGCTGGAGACTCGCAGGCTGAGAGTAGTGTAAGACAAGAAGACCAGGAAACTCGAGCAGCTGCTTCTGCACAGGGCAAGTATGGAGGAGGTACTGCTCAGACACAGGTCAGTGGCATTTATTCAGGAACAGGAGCCTTCTCTGCTCAAGCACAGACCAGTGACAAAGACCGTGCGGCACAGAGTCAAGTGGTTGGAGGTAAAGAAGGAGCAACAAGTACAGCACAGGGACAGGCAGGAGGTGGGAAGACACAATCACAGGTTCAACTGGGATCATCTAATGGAGTCACAACAGCTGAAGCACAAAGTGGTGGTATCAATTATGGAGCAAACACTCAAGTTCAGGCAGGTTACCAAGGAGGAATGGCTGATGCACAAGCAAAAGGCCAAGGGAGCACATCTAGTCAAGCCCAAATTGGATTTACACCTTATCAGAAAAATAGCACAACAAATGGACAGAAATCTCCTTTCCATGGTGGCGGATCAGCTTCAGCGCAGGGTGGAGTATATTCAGGACAGTCGCAGAGTCAGATTCAAGGTTCATTCCTCCATGGTATCTCCTACACTGGTGCAGCTCAGGCTGGGTCAGGGCAAACAACTTATAGCAGAACAGGAAGTAGCAATTATGAGGATTTTGGAGGTAAACTAGGATTGGTTCAGTCAGGAAGCAGGGATGGTATACCTCAAAATGGTGGAGGAGTATCCACATCAACTGGCCAGCCAACACAGTATCAACCATTTGGTTTATTAAACAATAATCCAGTTTCATCACACACCAATGGTCAGCAACAAACTCATGAACATGGCAGTATAGGGCATGAAGTTGCAAATTTACCCCATCACAGTGACCACAGAAGGGACTATGATGAAACAACTATACAGCCTTATGTCTATACAGACACAGAAACAAGATCACAGTACAGACAGACAAACAATTTAGGAGGGACTAGAAATGAAAATGATAGCATACAACAAGGAGGAAACAGGATTCAGACACATGGTACCAGAAGGAATAACACAGGACACACACATGTACCAACACAAACTCAACATATAGTTCTTGGTCCATTGAATGGGCGTGGTGCACATATCATTCAGGACTCAGATGATGAAGACCAATATAGTACTGGAGATATCCTGCAACCAGGCCAAACCATACATGGGACTCCTAAATATACTATACCCAAGGGATATCGAGGGCGAATAACGTCTGTTGCAGGTCCTCAAAAAACAGCTGCTCAAGGAGGTCAGTCACAGACTGTTGTTATAACCCCTGGGGCAGGTAATGTAACATATACTAATCCTTCCGTAGGATACTATCAACCACCGGTTATGAGTATCCCAGTAGGTCAGCAATCTGTGGAAGGGGGTTATGATCAAAGCAGTCAATCAGTGGATCTTGGCAATGGGCACACACAATTAAGAAATGGCCGTCAACAGTCAATTCCCATACGACGGAATGGGAGCTACTCCAGCCAGAGGAATGGTAGAACATCCAGAAATGGGAACCACATCAGGAATGGCCATTCCCTGAATACTTACCAACACCCCACACCTGACAGTTTTGTCACAGTCACCAAGAGTGTGACAGGACAGCTTGACAATGGGAAGGCAGGCAACAATACAGGAAAATACACTCACACCTATTACACCAAGTCCTCAACATGTGGTTACTTCACATTCTCTTGTAACATTGTGTTTGGTTCAAACGGCAGAACCAAAATTTGCAGGCCAAATCCCCCAACCACACCTGATGGCACCCCATGCTGCTGTTAGCTGTATGCATTTTTATTACTATATGGCTTCATATTTATACGATATTTACACTGCCAATTTTTAACATTAGACTGCTGACAAGCTCACATTTTCATACATATACATGTTCACATGAATGACAATGCTCAGTTATTCCCTCAGCTTCATCAGCTAATTTCTTACATCATGGTCCACTTGTATTACAATAAGTAATAACACATGGGATCAAATATGACTATTATTGGCAAATGGCAAATGTGTGCAAAAATTAAATAAAAGGAGATAGTTACATAGCGAATTTTTATTGTATATTTGTAGTGTTTTTACAATGAGAATAAAAAACGATTGCAGAAGTCTGTATACAATGACTACTGTCCTACACACTCCATTCAGCTCTGTCAGCAGCTATGATGCTGAATTAGCGCTGTCACATACAGAAAACATTGTGTGTGTGTTCCCTTACATAAATTTGGAACTTCCTATACATCCATATGAAAGTGTATAATACCTAGTCACAGTGCGAGCGACTTGTTAAGTGGCATACGGCACCATTTTTTAATAGTGATCAATCAGATTTCCAGCCACTTGTATAAAAATGAAGAAACAACATACCATGGGATACAGATAATCTTTAATAAAAATATGCACCTTTCAAATTATGTGGATGTTTCTGTCAGTGTATTTCATGCTATGAACACTTTTACCATGTGTACACAAAACAGTGTTTCACTCACAAATGATATGAAGAGCAAATTCCCTCCAGACAGAGTAAGGTCACAAACAGCTGTCAACATCACACGTGATTTACTGTCCCTATATTGCGTTACTGATGTAAAATAAAATACATCTCAAAATTCTCTAACACACACACACACACACACACACACACATATATATATATATATATATATATATATGACTTTGGGGCCCTTCTCAAGCATAATGGGGTCTGAAAATTCAGTATTAATGCCAAGGCTCTTAAAAGCAACAGGACATGTAACATAATAGCCAAAGTCCATGTGAATCTACATTATTCTTTCCTTAAATCTGTTACAGAACCCAGAAGGAAATTAATATGTAGGTTATTCGGGCATAAATTCATAAATATTTTGTGAATACACACAAAACTAAATTACTAGCCACATGGAATTGAGCCCCTCTTGAGAAACCAGGAGTGGCACAGTTATACAAAATTCTCTGAGAGGCTCATTACCATTCATGCAAGAGCCAGCAATTACCCACATCCAAAGCCAGATTAATCCAGTCCATACCTACCTAACCCATTTTTTGAATATGAATTTTAATTTAGGATGCCAACATACCAAGATGTTTGGAAAAAAGGCAGTAAAATTCTAAAACTACCTAGGTTCGCAATCATTTTACATTAGCAATGACAAATAAATTGGTTGTCATCATAAATAGTCTTAAAGTACCAAAAATTAAGAAAATTTTACTATATGAAATGAAATTTCTTGTACCAAATTACAACTGCCTCCAGAACCCCTG
>Ga0136643_10018771_pt1 | contig 10433 bp, 7 predicted proteins | sample TergutLab28metaG_FD_96883 | JGI IMG/M metagenome (GOLD analysis project Ga0136643, IMG submission 96883) | Labiotermes labralis P1 segment gut microbial communities from Petit-Saut dam, French Guiana - Lab288 P1 (version 3) (version 3) | ecosystem: Host-associated > Arthropoda: Insects >... | reverse complement strand
TTTTCGCCTTGCCTTTGTTGGGGGGTTTTAGAAATTTTTTGGGGGTTTCTGTTTAAAAAATTTGTTTGCAAAAAAAAAGGCTTGGCCCCCCCCCCTCCTCTCAACAAAGAGCAAACCTCACCACAGAGTGCTGGATAGGCCATTTAAGCTAGCCATTGCACCTACAGGTAGAAAATTGCTCTGTGTGTTCATATTCATATTACAGTCTAAGAATTGCTGAATGGATTTTCATGAGTTTTGATGTTGGAAAATTTTACGAAAAGTTTTAAAGGCTTTTATTTCTATTCAGATTACACAGTTTTAACCCACTGTGAGCAGAAATCAGAGAATTTCTTGTCATAAATTTGTAATAAGCCTCTGTATGGTGGATATGAAACTGACTGTCAGATGTAGATAATATGCCAGTGACTTCTGTTACAAATTTGCTTAAAATGAATCAAAAACAGACGTACATTTAAATTTATATATGCTGTTTGTCAAGAGGCACTTTGTGGAAATATCCATTTGTTGCTTTTAAATGTATAGAGGTCATGTTACTGAAGATCCGAATGCATTACTGCATTGATGAGTGCTTACATCTATGCTTTACATGTGCGTGTCATTGTTATGGCACACAGTTGTAATGTTGTTGCTAGGATACTGGAAAAGCACTGTCTGCTCCAGGTTTTTGGAGGGGCCAATGCACCTAAAAATTGTGCAGTTTGTATGATTCCTAACTTGTAATTTTATTATTGCTTCCCATTCAGATATAGGGTGTTTTCCATAATGTTGGTTCACGTAGTCTGGGAGTAGCAAGTTAGCCTTTTGATGCATAATATCAGGCACAGTCAATTGTCTGTCATGGCCTTTATTATGTGGCAATTAATTCAAACACCAAAGCATTACATTGTGAAAGTATTGAGTGTAATTTTATGGTTATCACTTAGTTCTTGGAAAAGTCATATGAAGGAACAATATGATAGACTCATCATCATTGACTTGTAGATATGATTGTTAGGTATTGGAATACAGAAAGGAAAATGTGGCCAAAGCTACTTGACGGAAAACATTTATATTTATTTTTTTTTTACTGTTACAGATAATCAACCCAAAAATGCCTCGCACGGGATATTTACATAATGGAGTGCCAATACCAGCACCACCAGCTGATGTGCTAGCACTTGCATCCAACTATGAGGAGCCTGTCTATCTTGTACTCTTCTTTGACACAAAGCGCACATGGTATAGTAATACTTTGTGTGTTGTCTTTATTGATTGTTGTTTTCAGCACTCAAAAATACCGTCCACTATGTAAACACATTTTAAAAGAAATAAGCACTGAATGTGTAACTGATGAATCTTAACAACATTGCATGTGTTAAGCCTTCAACTCTTAGGCAGTGATGAATGTGTTTAATAACAATAAGCACATTATTACAGTCAATAATCTTCAGAGATGTGACACCTTGTATACCAAGCTACACATTATCACACCCCAAACGATGGCGTTCTTAACCATGTGAAAGCATTAAGTTTTAATCATGTTATTGTCATTATGATTAAACCTGGGTCACATTATTTTCTAAAGAGTTGTAATGTCAGTATGCCATGGTTACAGGCAGTGGCTACCACGAAACAAGCTTGAGCCACTTGGGATAGCACCAGAGGTTGATCAGGCCAAGCTGACAGAATCCCGTAAACCGGCAGATCGTAAGGCAGTACGTAAAGCATATCAGGAGGCCATGTTACATCGTTGTCAGGTGTCCGAAGGCCAAGGGAAAAGAAGTCGTGCTGCCAGCGTTGGAAATGCTGATCTGGCACCTGCTGAAGAGAACTGAAAGCTCCAACATGTGACTTGAAGTGAGGTCAAGTACCAGTACAAAGCAGCTAGATATGTCCTGTGACTTGCAATGTTCCTACAGACCTTGGGGTCTTGTTTCCATTGGTTCTGTTCAAATCTCTTCATCTGCCTATTAAACAATGAGTGAAATTAAATAACTGGCAGAAGTTTTATGTCTTTTGTAATGACAAGTTCATGAAGAAAGCAGACAACTAAAAGTGGCCAGTGTACGTCAGATGTACAGTGTGTTTCTGTAAAACTAGCAACAGTTTGGTTTAGATTAACGTCGTGTACATAACACCAGTTAGCACCTACTTGAAATTCAGTAGTATTTTGTAAACTGATCAGATACAATGCATACAGTTGCACCTTAGATTGTAGTATTTATACCATATTGTAGCAGGGATATTGAACTTCTGTGTGCCTCATAATCATTAAAACAGGAATTTCAGCCATAGTTAACGTACAGTAGGATATATTTAAATTCTTTGGATAACTTGACGGTGCAGTACTTTGTGTGTCATACAGTCTTTTCAGTGTGTAGTCATTTCATTTTTGTCAATGGAGATTTGTCCAATGTGTTACCATGCGAGAAGCTTGTGTACAGTAAGTAGTAAATGGCTTATGATTTAAACTAATCTATATAAATTCCAGTTGTGTGTATTAGTAAGGAGTTCATAATTTAACTGTAACCAGAATAAAGAGAGGGAATGGCTATATACCCAGTATAGGTTTCCATGACTGAAGAAGGAAGGAGACATTACAGTTGTTACAATACAAGGAACCATAAGTGTATAAACGTTAGTGTGAATTTCCTGTATGGATGTGTCATGCAGCTCTTAAAGCCTGATGCTTTCGTGAGGAAAATGTTTATGCCCTTAGTAATTGTTTTGTATACATTTAGTGCATCACAAATGCTGTAATTTGTTTGCATCAAGTCCCAGTTGCCTCACAGTTCAAGGAATAAACTGTGTTGGTCCATGCAGTCACAACTTGTGACATTCATCTTTGCGTTTTTCATCATTACCACTATATCTCGTACAGCCATGTGGTTCTGTTATGAGGTACCCTCCCATACAGCTAAAATATTGCTTGGGGGTGATGAAAAGTGAGTCCCAGGATTGAGTAGAGCCAGGAAAGAATACAATGGAGAAAATTCTATCACTGTGGGGAGAATGTTTACATGGAGTGTGGTAAAAGGTAACGGTAAAGTTGTCCCTTTCCATGCCATGAAGGCATATAGGGGGAGAAGAGGTATAGCTCCACTCATTTTTAACCTGTCACTAGATGGGGGTGAGTGGTTAGCTTTACACCTTGGCCATTTTACCCCCAGGAAAGAAGCAGGTTACCCATTGAATGGGAGGTTGTGTGGACCCTGTTGCTGGTCTGGACATTTTGGAGGTTAGAATATCTCTTGCTCCTATTGAGATTTGAATCCTGGACCATCCAGCCTGTGGCCAAGTTACTACCAACTATGACACCCCTGATTTTCTGTGGAGTGTGGTAGAGGTGAACAACCTGTGTCAATGAAGTACTGTCTGTAATGAGGTTACCATTGATTTTTGTGCCCCATTGATGACTGTGAAAAAAAATTCGTTACTGGAAGGTTGCATCTATATCGGTGTTTAACATCCAAAACTACTGTGGAGGTTCCATTTAAATTTGGTTTTCAGAGTATAAACTAAAAGTTGCAAGGTTAGTTTAACTTGCTTGTAAGTTCATATTGAAGTTAATGAAAAGGTAGGCCTAGTTCAGGACTCATCACACCTTGGTGTAATTTTAAGCTTTTCCTTCTGTTTTCCATCACATCTCCTTGAAGAGCTTGTTGCAGTCACTGCGCAGTGTCTGTTATGAGACCAGCAGTACTGTGTTTGTGTGGTCAGTGTTAATTGACATTACGTAAATATCTTTAAAACAGAAGGCTTTTATGAGTATCTTTGATGTTATCAGTGTGGTCGGTGTTCTTGTTGATATCTTAATGTCAAGAGCTCATATGTACTGTATGAAAGGCCCTTGATATCTATAGTAAGATGGCCTACCATGGCCTTCAAACAGAACTCCCCCCCCCCCCCCCAAAAAAAGAAAGTATGACGATTTGTAACAATAATGTGATAATGTGCTTCTAAAGTGGCTCATGACTGTAGATTCCATACAAGTTTGTATTTCCATAAATTCCACTCTTTTACTATTGTAAATACATCCGAAATTCTGGGATTATTGTGATTTATTTTATCCTGGTGTCTGAAATTACTGTTCTCTGGTTTGCTTTGTTATCAGTAGAGTTTTGTCTCTTAGACAGTGGCACTATGTAAGTTGTGTAGGTGGCTAGTGTTTAGTAAGTTTCCTTTTCTTGTATGAAGGTGATAAGTAGGTAACCCAGTCCATTCAGCAGTACAGTGATACCTCGGCTAATGAGTGACCCTGCTAACAAATTTTTCGGCTAATGAAGACTTTTTCGCTGTTGTTCGGACTTGGCTAACGAATATGGATTCGGTTAACGAGTATTTTAGTGGATGCGCACGCTAACATAAAGCAGCAAACATGAACGGTCAGGCCATTCTAGGAGCTTATTTTTTCCGTCTGTGTGCGTGTGACAAAGAAGTGAGCTTACCACATCACATAGGGGAGACCCACCAACCCGACTGGGTTGTTTACGCTCGAGATGTAACTACGGGAAATCATGTTTCGGCTAAGGAATGTGATTCCGGAACGAATTATCTTCGTTAGCCGAGGTATCACTGTACTTTTTGAATTGCTATTGGGTACTCAGCTTGTGAAGAAATTCCCTCTCTTTTATGGAACCTGCAGGTGAGTTACTGGGTTTGCAGCAGCCAGCATTTGGTCTGTAATGTGGGCTAGATGGATCCAGTCCACACCGTCTCATCCAGTTACTGTAAAATCCATTCCATTGTAATGTGAAACTGCTTATATTGTCTCATAGGCAGTTCCTTTTACTTTAAGAATACAGTAAGCCCTTCTGCAATGTCTGGGCTTTAGAATTGCTATTGAGTATGAAATGACCAGTCCAGGATCACTGTGACAGTGGGAGGGTGAATTGTTTAGGCTAAATAGTTGTTTCTGTCTTGGGGATATGATACTGTCATTGGGTACTTTCTAACATTTTGAAGGATAATAGTACCCCAAGACCTTGAAATGTTGGAAATGAAGCACCCATCATAGAGCCTCACCATTCTACTTGAATCTCCTATTGCTGTCTTTTCCCAAAGGACTTCTGCTCCTATCTTGCAGCTCCTACAGTGCTAGTTGTAGGATAGCCTTTCACATCATTATGAATAAAATAGAGTAGTTTGGAATACATTTTTAATCCACAAAACAATGGCATTAAGCCACAGATGGAAAACAGTCATAATGTAATTTACAGTGTTTAATACCAATACAAATTTAGATGTATGGAATTCATTAAAAAAATGACTAGTTGCATAAATTTGACATTATTGTTGTGTTGATTGTCATTGAAATAAGAGGTTGAAGTAACCACAGTGATGCTGTTTAAGATTTTTCATGGATATAATGCCATATAGATTGATATTCCGAGATTGCACAGTAGATGGAGGAAGCAAGCTTCTTCAAATGTGATGGAATATTCCAAAAGAGTGGACTCTTCAGTGAAACGCTATGTATGTTGAGAGCACAATGAATATGTGTGGCAGGTACATTTGGTGTATTTTATGTTGATAGTAGTTTTCCTGTGTACTATTCTGTTGCTCTTCAGCAGTGTGCTAAATGTACTTAAACCATCAGGTTGTGCAACATTGAGTTGATGGATGCTACAAAATAGAAGTTTACTTGAACAGGTGGTGATATGAAGTATTGTTGGCAATGCTGAACTATGACTGCGACTTGTAAGAGATGTGGAGTTGTGGGATTGTACTGTTAAAAGTATTTTAAGCTCATTCTCCACTGTGTGAGAACAAATGTGCCAACTTGTGATCCATGGTTAGGTTGTGATGACGCTTTACACTTGTCAGCAGATGTTTTTGTTTGGACATTTTGCTTTAAGATAATGTTTTCAGTGTTCTTAATATGATTATATTTTCCATAGGAATCTTTACATAAATGGGTGATAAATACTTGTTTCATGATAATTGTAATGAAAGTAGCGCTGTATGCAGAAATAGATGGAGGTGTGATTAGCATGTAGTTATTGCTAGCATTGTGCTAAAAGTGTGCTGAATGTCTGTAAGAATATTTATACAATATGCCTCAGAGCATATAAAGAAAATAAATATTCGACATCCATTACCAGGAAGCATAAACAATATAAATGTAAACAGACTGAGGTCAGGTGCTATTACATCTTAACAGCATGTTACAGTTTTATTAATATTTCATTCAGAAGTGTTGCTGGAAATCCATTGGATCCTTAATTGCACTCTACCGTGTGAAGGCGGAATCTGAGGTCTCCAAATTCTGAAGACAGTGCAGTTGGTTTGCGAGACTCCAGTAGCGTTACCGCCGTGTTCTGAGCACAGAGTTCTGAGGAAGCAGAATTAGGGCTGAACGAATCATGGATCACAGTATGAATGAGTTATGGTCACTGTAATCCATGATTGTGCAGATGCATGATTCAGAGATAAAAGTGAGAAGCTCTCCTTTCGGGTTATGGATGGTAGTTCTGTACATCCACCGTTAGTGGCACTCCTTTCTCTCGGCGCTATTTCCACAGGTCTCCCGCGATTGGCGCTATTGTTCTTAATACAGCTAATCTGATCTGGCGCTCTAATCCAGGCGCTGCATCGTCGACAAAATTCTGTCTGCATGCGGGCTACATGAAAATTGAAAACACGGAAACAAAGCTGAATAAGTACGCGTATAATTAGATGTATAATTTTACTTCTGTTTTTTATTTATCATTTGTAATAAAGGTATAAATAACTGAGAACTGAAAAATTTTGTAAAAGAAATGCACTCCACAACCTTGGCTGCGCCGGCCTCTATTCGTAGAAAACTTTTACAGAATGAAAAAGTATTAATGTAATGTGTTTCTATAAGTGGACAGTCATGTGCTGGAGATCTCTTTTGGAGATTTTATCTCGGCTTTGTGTGACTTTTGCCCGCGAGCCACAGATAGATTAACCGTGCTCTCATCCGTGAGTCCGAGAGGAGTTTGGGAGAAGGCAGTTGAAGAGTTTTGTTAATAGAACAAGCGCGCGTGTTTCTGTGGTGCGTGGTGATATTGTTCAAAGCGGTAGTGTAAAAATGGCAGATGAACAAGTAAGGAAGATGAAAATAGATGTTTTTCACATAACCACTGTATGTTTTCTTGAAAAAGAATATAAAGATAAGTAGGCATAAGTGTCATAATTAGCGTAGGATATTAGGCATAACCGGTCTTGTAGTTTCTCGTGTAGAATGTAGTGTTCAAATTTGCAATACATTAATTTGAATATGACGTTAATTTTCAGGGAAATAATGAAGTAGTTAATGCAAACCATGATAACTCCACGTCATCTGAACACGATCCTCATTTTGAGCCAATTATTAATCTACCTGAAGTCACAGTGCCAACAATGGAAGAGGATGAAGTTGAAATGATTAAATTGTTAGTATTTACTTTGTTTATTACGTCATTTTCCGCAGTGATTCAAATGATTTGTGCTTCGTAAAGTCTGGTGGCATTGTACCGTAGTATAAGTCATTAATAATCAACCTCTGAACAGTAACGTGAGAATACTGTTATTTGTTATCAAAAACATTTTTTTTTCAGTACTTTGGTATTGTATAATGTTTTTCAGTACTGTGGTATTGTATAATGTGTATGGTCATTACACACCTCACTGTTTCTTGCAAAACACATTTTGCCCCATGTAATGTCAGTGTTAGCAACACAAGGTTCATAGAAATTCATATTAAACTCATAGTACCGAAAGTAATGTCACAAAACTGAAACAGTCGTTCAGCAGCCTTGCATTATTTGGTATGGAGAGAAAGATCGGTTTAATCCGTGGAGGTTAGGCATAAGATAAATTATATTTATAGCACCAAAGTTGTAGTTTGATATTCTGTTTTATTGACCCATGAGAGGATGTCAGCTGTGCAAATGATTGTGCCATGCCTGATGACCCGTGTTATGAACATGGTACCTTGATGGATATCACTGACAGCTTAAAAGTTCTAGAAACCCACTCATCTTTACAGGTCTTGCATTTGTAGTATTCATCATTGTTGCCAGCCCTGATGGATTCCTCTCTTGCAGGCTACAAAACAACACAAATGTATCATGAATCTGTTAATGTGTCATGTCTTGTGTAAAGTGTTTTGAGTTATTTGTGCATGTACAGTAGTGTATATTTCAAAGGTAAAAGCTGACTTCACTGTCCTGGAGTAATTCTGTAAACGTCTGTGTTGATAGGCGAGCAAAGTTGTTCCGTTATGATACCACGGAGTCACCTCCAGAATGGAAGGAAAGAGGAACAGGAGATGTGAAACTCCTGCGGCATTCAGAGAAGAATTGTGTTCGTGTTGTGATGCGTAGAGACAAGACTCTGAAGATATGTGCCAACCATTATGGTATGGTTATTCTTCTTAATGAAGTTTTATGAATTATTTTACAATGTGATGACCACATTTACCTTCTTAGAATTCAGTTATGTACATTTGCAATGATCCCTTTTCCAGCATGAGGATTAGGGGGAGTGTTTACAGCTTGTTGGTCAAAACTGTGGTGTGCAAACTTCTTGTCAGAATAATAGGGTTAGATGAATGCAGGTGCTTATGGAGTCCACTCCTGCCCATCACTTACAACACGTACATTTTTTGACATTCAAGACTTACACAGTGTTTCGATGGTTTGTGAACTGTAATGGACAGTTTAGAAGTTTAAAGCCTAACTACTGATGTTCATGTTTCAGTGACACCTTGGATGGAACTGAAACCAAACTGTGGCAGCGATCGTGCGTGGGTTTATAGTGTTCCTGCTGATTATGCAGATGAAGAGATTCGACCAGAGCTCTTAGCCATAAGATTTGCGAATCCAGAAAGTATGTCTGATTTTAATATTCAGATATGCATTTGATTATTGGCATGTCTATTAACTGTGGACACTTTTGGAATCCCTTCGTTATTACTGTAATTTCTAATAATAATTTGTATTGCTAGTTGCACATGTTGCAGTAATATATGTTGGTGATGCTTTATGCGTTTAATGCGTTATAATGTATAACTCACACTGACATAACCTTTTATTTGTCATTTTATTGCTGATTACATGAGCCTAATGCCACTGAACAAGGGTTGCTTTCATCTTCATGAAAGTTGCTCTTTTTACTGTTTAGTGACTGGTTTATTCTATGGTGTACAGTTCATCATGGGTTGTAATTTATGCAGAGTTTATTAGGTTTTGTGTCATACTAATTTAGACTTAATTAAACAACTTGGTTATAGACAATATAGTAGATTAAACTGTGGTTGTAGAATATTCCTCAGCGTTTCACATTTCATTAGGTTTAAGTGATTCAGTTTTGGTTAAATCAGGCAACACCAATGTACACTCAATCGAACAAAAATCCATCGGCGTGATATTTTGTACGTCCCGCTCAGGCAGTGACGTGCGGTACAATTGCCATCATAATTCGAGTCGTTTTTCTTTCCACATATTTGTGCATTCATTGCGTTTCTCTGTCCTCCATTCATTACAATCAATCACACCGCGTTTATATTAACGTGCGAGGCTAGCAAGCTAGCTTTTCTACTAAGGATGGATGAGTCAACCCGACCCATTGTTCTTATTGTCAGCAGGCGTAGCCCAGACAGTTCAACGCATGCTAGGAGTAGCCTTTGGAAACAAGCTATGTTGGTTCGAGTCCCACTATCGGCATATTTCTTTATGTAGCCCAGGCAGTTGAAAGTGTGCTAGCAGTAGCCTTTGGAAATAAGCTATGTTGATTCGAGTCCCACTTTCGGCATATTTCTTTATGTAGCCCGGGCAGTTGAAAGCATGCTAGCAGTAGCCTTTGGAATAAGCTATGTTGGTTCGAGTCCCACTATCGACATATTTCTTTATGTAGCCCAGGCAGTTTAAAGCGTGCTAGCACCAGCCTTCAGAAACAAACTATGTTGGTTCGAGTCCCACTATCGGCATATTTAAATCATAAATCCGTACGATTGAAAACATTTACTGATGGTAATTGTTGAACGTGCGAGTATGATGGGTGTGCTTGGGACCCATGGTGGTTTTGCTCTCGCCTTGCTTCAGGGGTGGCGTGGGGGACTAAAATATTGTTGGAAAATGTGCCACTCTAATTTCGGCTTTCAGAACAAGTTCATAATTTTTCTTTCGTATGGTCTTTTAGTAGACATTTTAGGAACTGTGCATATTTAAAAGTCTGTCTACAGATGATGGTGGTTATGAAAACCGAAATGTTTATGTTTTACTACTAATAAAATCAAGGACAATGAAGAACTGCAATCATAAAATTTAGTCAAGTTTCTATCAATTTTCTGCCAAATGAAGGGAATGTCTTCTGCAACTGCATTATGGTAATTGACAGTTTTATAACCGTGGACGGAACAGGATATCTGCTGCTGGTCATGGTAGAAAAAGGAGTGTAGGGCATTACCAAAAGCTGAATACTGACCTGTCTGTCACAATACA
>Ga0136643_10018766_pt1 | contig 10434 bp, 3 predicted proteins | sample TergutLab28metaG_FD_96883 | JGI IMG/M metagenome (GOLD analysis project Ga0136643, IMG submission 96883) | Labiotermes labralis P1 segment gut microbial communities from Petit-Saut dam, French Guiana - Lab288 P1 (version 3) (version 3) | ecosystem: Host-associated > Arthropoda: Insects >... | reverse complement strand
TTCAATGTGAGCACCTGTTGTAGCTCGACAGATATCTAAACGATATTCAAGCTCTTGCCACGTGTTTATCAGCATGTGAGGTGTTATAAGTTCAACTGCTTCAATGATACGTTGTCTCAAATCGGCCAGATCTTGAAAATTTCTCTTCTACACAACGTCCTGAATAAATCCCCATGTCAAATCCGGAGATCTAGGGGGCCAGGTAATAGGACCTCCTCTTCCGACCCAACGTCGAGGAAAATTCTCATCCAGAAATGTTTAGATATCTGTCGAGCTACAACAGGTGCCCACACTGAAGTGTACGGACGTACATAAAAATCTTTTTGAGTTACTTTGTACACTGGTGAAAAAAAAATTCATAAAGCTTTTAGGTACTAAAACATATGCATGTATTTTTGTATACCTCTAGCCTGGACACCCTGTATATATATGTGTGTGTGTATATATATATATATATATATATATATATACATACATACATACACATACATACATATTTCTCACAATATGAAGGCGCCGGTCGGGCAAAAGAAATATAAAAAAAAAAAAAAATTGGGACAGCAGATAATGCCGCATGCCAAGGAAATCTTCCCGCAAGCCATTTTGGGCACGCGTACCAGAGGTTCGCGATCCCTGACGTAGAACTTCCAAGGGATACTTCCATGCATCTTTTTGTCGAAAATTGTCTATTCATTTTTAACATTTTCATTGGTGCCACATGCCCTTCCATTAAACTCTCCTGCAGTAGATTGCACAATACCATCTGATGAAGAGCACAAATCATGCAGCGCCCACACTAGGTACTTGTAACTGTCTCCAGCCTCATGTCAATCCATCCATCTTCACCCATTTTTGGTCCAGATATTCGCTCTGAGAATATTTTTTTCGTTTCTTACCAGACGAATACTTTTGTAATTACAAACAAATCCACGACTTCATTTTGTAATTAACCTTTTGGCGTCCGAATTATTTTTTTAATTTCAGCACACCCTGTATATAAAATTTGAATAATACAGGAACCAAATACGTTAGAATTATGAAACAATCTGCATTTTGAAGAGAGAAAAAAAACGGAGAGTACATACCATGTTTAAAATATTCAGAACATATATTTGTTGAATAAATATATAAAATGCAACTTTAGAGGTTAGCGGTGCGGTACGACCACTATAGTTGACGTTAGGCGTCAAAAGGTTAAGCTGAAAGTCAGGACTGTTCTGTCGTCATTACGCATATATTTAACTTTTATCAGGAATTTTGCAGACGGCTTCTCATTCCGCTGATTTAAACCGCGTTTTCATGTCACATATTTGTAAGAACATTAGACATCGCTATACTTAGTCTGTGGCAAAAACACCAGGTTTGACGGCTAGTCTAGAACAATAACGGCATCCGAAATTGGATTAAACTGGGAGTTAGAACAGCAGAATATGATCACTCAAATTTTTTGTGCGTAAAATCACGAACGTACTCTTACTGAAGAAAACTCAACATGTTTTCGTGATGTTCCTTATTTCGTACTTCAACATTCTAAATTCGCCACGAATCTTTGTTTTAAGTCACCTTTAACGCTTCTGACTAATACTCAGTTATAAAGCTAGCCGTGGAGAATTTAAAACACACACCCACAATTTTCTAGCAAATTTAGATTGTCATACAACGACCTAGGTTGAGTCTACACACAAAGATTTAAAAAAATATGGCAACAAAAGACAATACTTGATCTTGTTTCTTACCCTATGTTATAGCTTCAAAATTTATTCTCTTCACCAAATATCAGATTGAGGAAATGATGGCTATCAGACACAGAGAAGATATTTCACATGTGGTACAGGTGAAAAACGTAGCTCACACAGAATGTTCGTCAATAAACATCAAAGGAAGAAACAACAGAAGACCTGGGCGTAGATGGGAACATAATATTAAAATAGAACAAACATGTAATAAGTGCACTCAAGGGGCTCAAAAACCGGAGCAGAGTCAGTCTATCGTCACCATTGCAATTCAACTTTCTGTATTCTTTCTTTTGGGTGATTTCCCTTCGACTGGGTTTTATGTACCGACGTTTCGGAACACACTGTCAGCTCCATCTTCATAGGTGAGTGTTACGAAACGTCGGCACATAAATTTCAGACGCCAGGGAATGGCGAAAGTTTGAAATCAAGAATTAAACTTTGTTTCACAGCAGGAGACGGGAAGGGTGTAGAATCTGACCAACTCAGTGGCTGTTAGCTTCTTAAGAAGCACTCTGATTTGTGATGGTAGCTACAGAAAATTATAGGTTTTTATTTTGTGAGCGGAATAAAAAGAATGCAGAGTACAATATTACAAATGATGGTTTCTGTAGCGTGATTTTGTCGGCGATAAGAAACTCCGTTGAGTGGCAAAAATAGAGAATGAAAGACGAGACGCATACGGACAAAGAGAGACAGGCCTGTGTCATTATCTTTTGCCTTGATGGACTCAGAGGCGTCGTACTTTGTTTACATTTCAAAATAAATAAAGGCAGAATGCCTAATGAACGTACCATATCTTTTTAATTAATTATGATTTATTGCAGTTAATGGGTACGGAGTTTTTACTTTTCAGTATTACGCCAACCGCCATCTAGCAGAGACATTAAAATTGTTTCGAATGAGTTTTATACAATCATTATGTAAAACGTGTCGTGTTTAATTGCGCTCTTTTGGTGAACAAATAGAATAGCTAATTAATTTCGTTATATCGATTACTTTTGTTATTTGTTTCGTTGGACCCCTGCTGATGACAAAGCGTGGCCTCTAGCGGTCGAAGAGACAATCACTGCCATTGATTGTATTATATGATTACCTTATGAGGGATTAAAATGTAACCATAAACAATACAGCATTCATCAGCCGTCAAAATAACTAGAGAAAATATATCTTCATGTCGGGATTGGTATGGTAACAGGGATGAAAGGTCATTCAACGTCACAGCTAAAGGGCATAGGACGTAAATCGATCCTAGCAGAAAATGAAACAACACGACCCCTAACCTACAGCACGTCGATTTTACGGCTACGTTTCGATTTTACATCCTGCCCAAGATGAATGCGATAATTTCGTTCGAAGCATTTATAACGATCTACCAGGTAGCGGCATTGTGTTCCAGAAGCCCTTTATCTCAGCATTTACACCCCGAAGACATCAACGCTTACTAGAAATGTATTTCTTGAGCTACCGACATTGCAGTCGATTACATTAAAAGCCAATTCTTCAACAAATTTAGGGCATCGGGTACCATAATGACCGATTTAGATAATACTATACTTCCGTGAGATGCCCATAACTTCAGTGTCAAGCACTCCACTGCTTGACACTGAAGACAATGACATTACGATTCTTCCAAACGCAGAGAACTATTTATCGACTGACACGGCTTAACATTCCACGAGACTTCAATGCTTCTTTTTCTTCAAATCGTCCGGACCGGCTCTGGGGCCATCCAGCCGGAGGTTCTTGACTCCGGGGTAAAGCGGCTTTGAGTCCTACCCCTCACTTCCAATTAGTGCCGAAGTGAGGAATAGGTGGAGCTACACTTCCCCTCCCCCCAATATACCACTAAGGCTACACTTTTGCTTTCGCCCATACCCGTACTGAAGGCAAGCATGCTAACCGCAATCCCTTTCACGTGAATTCTCCACAGTGTTCAGTCAGTTTTGCACCCCGATCTGATATCAAATCCCACAGACGTCACATTCCTATTGATCAGAAGGGAAAATATGATGAGGAAATCCTACGATAAGGATTCATTTCTCATAATGTGATGTGATTCCCTGGCTCTGATTACTAGGATATGCATTTCGTTTCAAATGCCACTCACAACTCAAACTTCAAAATATAAATCATACAATCAGTTTCTCTCCAAAGTTGATTGCTTTCTTTGTGTTGCGAGGCTTTCGAATGCGTGCAGGAAATCTAAATGGAAAGCTGTTGTGTTTGAAATGGGGAACGTTACTTATCTGAGGTGGGTTAAGAGAGTAGTGTATTGAGGTCTATCGTACGTTCCGTCTTATGCGTATTTCACACACAACAGATATTATGGGCAAGGGATAAATATATGCATTCTGGAGTTCTCATGGTGATTAACCTTTTAAAGACTAGCGGTTTATTTACGTATCACCAGTTTTAACATTAAAAAATTCTACAGGGTGTTCACTTTGTGTTGCGTGTTTTGTGCAGATCTCAGATTAGACAGCGACTTTTGCTTTATACATCATTAACTGACTGGTTTTTACGACCGTGGTGGAGAGTGTTTACAGCGCGGTACGGACCGATTCCTTATATAAAGAAGATTACGTTTAGTCTCTAAAAGGTTAATACCAAGCTGTCTTTTCCTGCGTGACATGGCGTAGTCCAGTATATATGTAGGTATCAGAGTAGAGAGGAACGTGCTGTCTCCATCTTCAGGACATAAATGTAAACGTAAGTCTTGTGCATACTAAAACAAGGAAGACAGAATTCCTTGAGACGCTGAGAGTCGTTCAGATTCCCCAAAACTTTCACAGCTTATCTTATTCCGACGCAGATAAACCAAGTCCACATGTCCACATCACGATTACGAGGGGGTGCTGATAAGTCCTTAGCCCGACCTACTTCCCGATGTCGTAGGACGGAATCGATAGTGTCCTTGGAAAGAAGGTCTGTTCATGTGCCGAATTGCAAGTCTTTTCTTGTTACAGAGGCTGAAAGGAAGCATCTCAGGCGACGCGTGCGATTTCAATAACATGGAGACGCGAGCTGTCATCAAGTTTTTTTTATCCTGCAAGGCAAGACGCCGAAGGAATTTGACGCCATTCTGACAGAAACATTACGGGAATATGCACCACCGTATTCCACCGTCAAAAACTGGGTGGCCCAGTTCAAACGTAGTGATTTTTCCACCTGTGATGCGCCTCGTCCTGGACGACCCAAAACAGTGACCACCCCGGAGATTATTGATCAAATTCACGAGTTAATCTTGGAAGACCGCCGGATTTCGGCTAAATCAATAGCTGAGCAACTGGGCATCTCACATGAGCGGGTTGAGTCCATCATTCATGAAGATTTGGACAAGCGGAAGCTCTCCGCGAAGTGGGTCCCGAAATGCCTGAACGTGGATCAAAAACGTCAATGGTGCCAGTCGTCTGAGCAACATTTGGAATTTTTTCAGCGCGATCCAAATGATTTCCTGTCGCGATTGGTGACCGTGGACGAAACCTGTTTATATAACTATGACCCGGAGACAAAGCAACAATCAATGGTGTGGCGGCATAGCAGCTCACCCCGCTCCAAAAGATTCTGAGTGCAAAAATCCGCTGGAAAAGTTCTCGCCTCGATTTCTTGAGATCAAGACGGCATCCTCCTAATTGATTATCTTCCAAAGGGTCCAACTATCAACGTGGAGAATTACTCATCTCCGCTGGTGCAACTGAAGGACATTTTGAAGGGAAAACACCGCGGGAAGTTCATCAAGGGGGTCTTGTTCTTGCACGACAATGTCCCGGCTTACCGGGCACTTGCAACCCAGAAGAAACTGACCTACCTGGGCCTCCAATGTCTTAATCACCCATCCTATTCTCCGGATCTGGCCCCGTCGGACTACCACCTGTTCGCTGGTCTGAAAAAACAATTGAAAGGTCGCTATTTTTCTTCCGACGCGGAGGTCATTGCTGCAGCGGAGACCCGGTTGGACGGACAACATACTGATTTTTTTTTTGAGTGGCTTGCAAAAGATAGAGTAACGGGCTAAGAAGTGTATTGATTTTCGTGGGGAGTATGTTGGATAAATCCCGAGTTTGGTTGCTGTAGCCTGTTTCTTTCCTGGTCGGGCTGAGGACTCATCACCACCTTATCGTAGCAGCGCACAGCTGCATTACATTCGGTTACAGCTCAATTACGCCTGTCCGGTAACTTTAGTTCGCACGTAGTAAAAACTCAACTGGGATAAATATTATACGATCAAAAATAGAAGTGTAAACACAAAGTCGAAATATTACGATTCTGACATGTTTTGTGTGTGTAACCAAAGTTTGAAAACAGTCAATTCCAGCCAATTAACGAAGTTTTACAATCTAATTTTTTTTATGGATTATCGAAAGTTAATTTGCCTTGTGTAATAATCAATTGTTGAGAATGTGAAAGCGGTCATGGCCTATTCTAAGACACTATCTCACCACTTACCTGAAGATGTCTAGTACAGCCATTAAGAAATATCTATCACAACATCTCGTTCGTCCAGTACGCACATTTACACCCAGAATGTTCAGAACAAAAGTCTCGAGGGTCATTTATTCATCCACGACCTTCCGTGATGCAGTAACTACTTTGACACAACAGATTGTGCGTGTCATCAAATAAGGGGATTCAATTTATTAGGCTATAGGAATATTACTGTCAATTCCGGTGGCCGTGACGTCTAAGACGTGCGTCTGCGGCCCCTAGATTGCTGAGATTGCGGGTTCGAATCCGTAGAAGGCATGAATGATAGTGTCTTGCATTTGTTGTGTAAGAAGCTAAAAATGAAAATTGAACCAAGAGTTTCACTGAATTTGCAATAAATGCCTTAAACAAGAGGCACAAAGCTACAAAATGCAGCGACCATCGCACAATGAGCCTCATCGTACATCCAAAAAGACAGAGCGAGGATACTTGGATGAAGAACCGAAAGGAAAATTGAGGACGTACTCGTAGAAGATCAGTTTGGATTTAGAAGAGCGAGAGAAACTAGGGATACAAATACTATGCTGAGAATAATATAAGAACGAACTTCGGACATAGGCAGGGAATTGTTTGCGAGCTTCATAAACTGCCAGAAGACATCGGACCGTGTAAACGGAAGAAAATTAGTGTAGATTCTAAACAGGACTGGTATTGATTATCGCGACAGGAGGACTTATCAGCAAATGGTATTTGGATCGGAGTGTTAAAACAAAACTAGACCAGGAGGAGACGAAAAATATGAAGATTGGAAGAGGAGTTAGACAAGGATGTTTGTAGCCGATTCTTTGGAACTTATACAGCGAATGCCGTACCAAGGAAGCTCTTGAAGAGTTTTGAGACTTCAGAATAGGAGAACAAGTAATTCACCCTGTGAAATATGCAGGTGGTCTTGTGTTACCGTATAAGGAAAAGGCGGTACTGCAGGCCATGATAGAAAGACTACTGAAATTAGAAGACGTAATGGAATGGAAATCAATGTGGAAAATACTAAGATGATGAGAATCTCAAAGCAACCATCGCCAACACAGATTATGGTAGATTAAATCATTTGGAGAATGTGGAATATTTCATCTGTTTGGGTAACACGATAACAAATGACGGAAAGTGTACACGGGAAATTAAATCCAGGATTGCCATGGCAAAGGAAGCACTCAACAAGAAGAAAACTCTTTTTACCAGTAACTAGGACTTACGTTTGAGGAAGAAACTAGTAAAGTGTTACAATTAGAGTGTAGCTTTGTATGGTGCTGAAATTTGGACACTTCAGAGAGTAGATAAGAAATTCCAGGACAATTTTGAAATGTGGTGCTGGAGAAGGATGGAGAAGATCAGTTGAACCGATCGTGTGAGAAATGAAGAAGTGACACAAAGGGTCAGGGAGGAGAGGAATATGTTACAAACAATAAAAAGAAGGAACTATAATGACTAGTCGCATTTCGTGCAGGAATTGTTTCCTAAAATACTTTATTGAAGAATAGATAGAGGGAATGATGGAAGTGACGGGAAGAAGAGAAGAAGAAGTAAGCAGCTACAAGACGACTTAAGCAAATATAGGGTCCTCTAAATTGAACCAGAAAGCACTAGATCTCATTCTGTGGAGAACTCGCTTTGGAAGAAGCTAGAAAACAAAACGAACGTAGTAGCGGCATCTGCGGCGAGCTGGTCACTCGTTCAGAGGAGTCTTACAGGGTGTGTGGTCCAATTGTGTGTGATCTAGACCAGTGATTTTCATTTTTTTTTTGTCTAGCGGTACCAGTATCGCAATATAAAATTTAAGCTCATACCACTAGGTATTGAAAACATTAATAGCAATGTCTACTTTCAGTATCACGGTCTTCCGTTATTATATTCTTGATTAGCGGATTTGAAGTAGTCAAAATTGCCAGCAAGCAAAACAACAAAAATGTGGCAACCTGTAATTTCGCAGTTGCTGCTTTCCTAATTTAACGCGTTTAGACGAAGGACAGGACAGTCTGCACTTACAATCGAAGAATGAAATAGTAAATTCTATAACCTGCACAAATAATTTTAATTACAGTTCAGTACATTTAAAACAATTCTAACAAAGCAACAGGCTTTAACGTTCATGTTTCCTTGCATCGTTAGTGTAATTACAACTGATTACCAACAAGCTGCAACTATTTTGATTTATTTACTTCTAATCACTCTACATGTTTCGGACGATGTTTTCGCCCATCATCAGTAGCTTATCACCGTAACTACAGCGTACGCAACACCAGCCAGCAGCAACATCGGTGGATAATACCAGAAGCTGTAGTGACAGTGATATGCTCCTGATGATGGGCGAAAACATCGCCCGAAACATGTAGAGTTGATTATAAATAAATAAATCAAAGTAGTTGGGTCTTGTTGGTAATCAATTGTAATTAATTAAATGCAACTGGCGTTTATAAAATGTAATTATTGAAAAAAAATAATTCCTAAATTTCTTCGCGTACCAACACTCCGACTGTCAGCATACCACCAATGGTACGCGATTTACTGTTAGAAATGCATGGATTTTGAAACCTCTACAACGAAGCATTCTAGGTTCGATTTCGGCTGTTACGCCACGGAAAAGTAAAGGAAGAACAAGATTATTTACTAACTGTACCAATCCGAATTTATTTTAAATAAGCAGTACTGTATAAAATAATTTAAGATTTTACTTATAAATTAGTAATACTTATACTAACACAAAATTCGATTCTGAGGATTTAATTATCTCACCTAACCTTAAGAAGTCAAATTATAGGCTTTCAAGTGATGTAAAAATTTTATAAATTGGTAAGTCTACACTGTCGCTCGCAAGCAGATTTGCCATCTAAAATTCCTCACTTGTCTGCAAAGAAAATAACGACATGATAGGGCTGATTTTTGGCTTCGCAGTACCCTTAAATAGTGTTTCTTGGGACAAGGCACCGTGTAGCTTTGTAATGAAACCGTATAACCTTAATAATCCAGGTCATACCTCAGACGACCGCAATAATGTCGGTTCAGGAGAAAGGGGACACTAAAGGAATAACCGGTACGCCATAATACATGTCTGCAAATTTATACCGATATCAGTGTTGCTAAAGCTGGACCTACCTCAGTAACGTGGGTTACTTTCGTTCCGAATGCTGTTCAAACTAAAACGCTGTATTATATTAGACAGAGGTTCTATATTAGCCTATTCGCGAGCCTGACTGCGGGTATGTTGTTGTTACACTGAACAGGCCCACTAATCTTCCGCCTTCGCGAAAACTTTTAGAGATTCTTCCTTATATTACAAACTCTAAGACTGTTCTCTTTTAAGTTTTTATTTACTATCTTCAAACAAAGAGAAGAAAAAATAACAAAAGGATTCAATGTATTAACTTCATAAAAACGCTGGAATAATGGTGTATTTTTTTCCCTGTGGCGCTGCGGCCCAACGCGGGCCCTTGCCTCCTCATTCTTGAGGTTTCGAGGTCACACACAATGACGCACCACAGTCGGTAGGACTCCTCTGGACGAATGATCAGCTCGTCGCAAAGACCTCTACCTGACAACACACAACACTCACGACAGACAAACATCCATGACCCCGGTGGGATACGAACCCACGATCGCAGCAGGCGAGCGGCCGTAGACCTACGCCATAGACCGCGCGGCTACTGGGACCGGCGGCATAATGGTGTATAAATAATTATATTGCATGGGATGAAATTTTCAACACTTCCCAACACACGCCTATCACCAAAATCTGTCAGTGAAATTTCACAACAGTTAACACTGGCAGGTTGCTAATAATTAATTTACCATCAGAATACCTGCGTTCTATCTAACATCACTAATTAGTGCAAGAAGCTGTAATTCGTTACAGCATGGCTGTAAGCACTCTATATTAACAAACACAAATTTTCTGCCTTTCAGTGCGCCTTAAAACACCAGCTTCGAAAAAAAATTAATTACTCTAATATGCTTTTCTTCCCATGCAGTATTTTAGCTTCACCACACCCTCTAACGACTGACTACGGGCTGGACGGTTCGGGATCGAATCCCGGTGGGGACGATATTTTCCACCCGTCGAGACCGGTCCTGGGGCCCGCCCAGCCTCCTGTACAACGGGTACCGGGTCTTTCCCGGGGGTAAAGTGCGGCCGGGGCGTGCTGCTGACCACTCACCCCCTTCTAGTGCCGCGGTCATGGAAGAGTAGAGCTATACCTCTACCCACTCTCTGGGCCACACC
>Ga0136643_10018763_pt1 | contig 10435 bp, 6 predicted proteins | sample TergutLab28metaG_FD_96883 | JGI IMG/M metagenome (GOLD analysis project Ga0136643, IMG submission 96883) | Labiotermes labralis P1 segment gut microbial communities from Petit-Saut dam, French Guiana - Lab288 P1 (version 3) (version 3) | ecosystem: Host-associated > Arthropoda: Insects >... | reverse complement strand
TATGATAACTCTTTCCTCTTTCCATTGGCCCAGAAGACTACATCCTGGTAGGCTTCTTCTTTGATATCAATGGCACTGTGTCTGGGAAGCAGTGTCCAAGGTGTCGGTAATTTTGATGGGTGACCCCTAGTTGCTGGCTGCACCACTCCACCCAATGAAGACTGGCTTTCTGCCAATATCAGCAGAAAATCCAACCTAGAGATGCTTCCACCCTGCTTATATGTGATGAAGACATTCAGGCAGACCAAATGGAGCAGATAGTGGAACATCTGGTAGTACTTCTTTAGACTTTTTGAGCCAACTTCTTTTGTTTTAAAGTTGGCCATCATTCTTTTCTCCCTCCATGTTTTTGTTGCATTCAAGGACTACAGATGGATTCTGGATTACCCCTTTGCTACCTGTTACTTCCTCCATGCTATCATCAAGAAATGTGCTGATGAATATGACATCTATTTTGTCTGTCCACTAATGGTCATTTGTTTCTTGTGGAATGCTGCCACTGTTTCTCCCTGTTGTAGTCTGGCCCTGTTCATGAAATCTGGGAACTCTTTTTTGTTGGCCCTTATGGTTCCAACAACATGTGTTTTACTGGTACATAAGTTGTCATTAAGTTTGGGACTGTTGTACCATTTGTCCGGGTAAAGACAGTAGCCCTTATCAAGTAGATCATGGGCTAACTCCAGCACAGTTCTCAGAGGAGTCTGCTCTCCTGGGTGTCTCTGGCCATAAGTTGTATCCTTACCAGTACAGACTGTGAAGTTCCACATGTAGCCTGTGGTGCTTTTGCAGAGTTTGTAGTTGTTCATATCAAACTTGGTTTGCTTTGGTGGTGTGTTGAATCCAACCGAGTTGCTCTTTTCAGAAGAGGAGAGACTCGTTGACTCAAATGTTTCGTTCTGGCGTCTGTACAGTGGAAAACTTGGGCTTTAGGTGATCAAGGACTCGTTGGATTTTATAGAGTTTCTATTGATATTGATCAGGGTCAAATTTGAAGTTGTTCACAAAGTGTAGGAATTTTAGGAGGTGATGGAATCTTTTTTCTGTCATTTCTTGTGAGAAGTGTGGTAATGAAGCACTTTCTGTTTTGGATGAGTACATGCCATTCTCAGGATTCTGTACAATGCCTACAATGCCTTGGAGAATGAGAAGCCCAATTAGGGTTTTCATTTCAGTCAGGTTTGTATCCATCCAACTTCTAGCTCGGGATTGTGTCGTCAAATTAGGATGTGCTGCAAAAACATTGGTTGGTGTATATATTTGTTTGTTCAGCAAACAGCTGCCACATATCTTTGTAATTAAACTTCTGAAAACATTCCAGAACACAAGCTTAATCATCAAAGTCTACATTCACTTTGTTTACACCAAGAAATGCAGATCTTGGACATGCCACACTGTATGGTACAAAAGGTTGTGTCAAATCTGACACTTCTTCATCGGGTTCACTTTCACGCACAATACTGCCTGTATCTGACTGACTGTCTGAATCTTCCTCATCTGTATTAAACGAAAACTCATCACATTCCTCAGAGAATACCCATGTTTGTTGTCTTTGTTTAAAACTTCTGAGATATCCTGTTCTTTAAGAGAATCGCTCTTTCGCTTATGACTTGATGCTGGTATTTTTATCAGCTTTAGACCTTGGGTGTGCAATGTTTCAAAACAGTTATCGTGATGATGATGATGGCTGCCATGAAGAAGGTCATTGGTTGTGCCATATAGCAAGGAAAATGTCAAAAGGGCAACTGCCATAATCATGTCTCGACGTACCCAGGAGATTAGAGCAGTGAAAGATCGAGGATGTAGTAGTGTGTCCTACCAGTTGAAATAGCGCAGTATGAATACGTACATATACATCATGCCCAGTTAAGAGGTTAAGTTGTTCATTTTGCAAACTTCATTAAATTGTAATTTTTGTAACTTTTTTTTATCTTGATCATTCTGATATGTTGTATAAGTTACAGAACAATTATTAATTACCATAATCCTAAGTGATTTTGTTATTATAGTGTCTATATGTACAGATACATGCTTCAAGTGCTATGTGGTCACTGTCAGGCTGTTAAAATGCATAAGAACCAAAATTACAATTGCAGCATTAGTTATGGGAGGTCAGATTTAATAAAATTAAGGAAAGACATAAAATATATATGGCATTTCATAGTAAATATTGGCATTTTGGTCTGTTAAATTCCTTCTGGAAGATATATTGTTGTACTTGTTGCTTGTCACCTGCATTAAATGCGGTGTCATCAGTATGGTTGTAATTGTATGTTGATAACGATATTTGGTTGGCATAAAACGTGTGTTCCATCATCTTGTTCTGGAGGTGGTTGTTTTCCAGTGTGTGCATGCATGTGTCAGGAGGAGACTGACAACAAGTGTGCACACACCAAAAGAAACTAGCTGTTTTGCCACATGAGTCGTAAGCTACTTCTTTTTTTTATTGAATTTACTGATTTATTTATTTGTTTTTAAAGATGTATTTGTGTGGCAATTGCTGTATGTAATAATGCGTGACACTGTGTATGTACCATACATGAAGTGTTTCCATATTGCTGAGTTGTGTTGTTCACAGCACAAACTGATGTGAACTCCTAGAGATGGATTATAATTAAAAATAATGTACTTCTTGTTTACAGGCAGCAGTGGCACGTTGCTGGTTTGAGTGACGAAGAATGAGAATGGTCGTGGCCTCTGCACATCTGCTGGGTCCGTAGTGACTTCAGATTGAGGAAGGAGCAGGAAGAGGAGGAGGAGGATTACTGTTGTGTGGGATGTAGCGCAGTGTATTTCAGTGGAGAAGTACCACTACAGAGGAGCCTGCTGCCTTCATCTTCTGCTGTTTTGGTGGCAGAATGGTTTTCTGAAACACTGGTAACTGTTGAAGGCAGTAATGTCCCTAATTCCCTTTCTTCTCCAGTGTCCCCCTAATCTGCTATTCAGATGCATTACAGTTCCCTTTCGATTCTAAACAAAATTACTAATTCTAAGTTAATTCTATCCCTATCAGTCAGATTTGAGTTTTGATAGCTAATAAGAGTAGACATCCCTCATGCAACGGTTACAGGTGCATGAACTCAGTTTTGGCTGCCTGAATCTATCTGCTTCATTTTGGTTTTGTTACACAGTTCACAGCTGACAACATGCGTAATTTTATGGGCATTCAGAGATTAGTTGTTTTTGCTTAAAAATGTGTGTAATGGGTTAGGCACAACTCATTTTGTCTGATAACATACTGTATGCATCGTTTACCCCTCCCCCCTGTCCTCCAAGGTAAGTAAGTCCCAGGTTCTACACCAGAGTCACTGACTTGTGACTGAGGAGTGCGCATGTATGGCAGTTGCAATCCAGTCAACTGTATACAGCTGTGAGGGGAGCCTGTACTACAGGTATGTAACATTTCATATTCTTTTCACATCATTACCATTAGACTGTCCTATTTGATTTGATAAGCTGTACCTCATATGTGAGGTTTAATGAACATTACAGTGTAGGTCAAGAAGCAGAAACTGTACCCACAGCAACCTTAACACTGGGGTTAATCGTACTGATGCAGGGAGTTGAGTTATGAACATCTGTTACTGCGTGCCAATGTTAGTGTAATTCAGAGCAAAAAAAAAAATAATAATAATAATCAGTAAGACATTAATAAGACCATTGGCAACATACGGAGCAGAATCTTGGACACTGAATGAAGATATTGCTAAACGGCTGGCTGCTTTTGAAAGAAAGTTTTAAGAAGAATGTTTGCGGGAATTAAAGTAAATGAAAACTGGAGAAGGTGATATAATATAGAATTAATGCAGCTGTTTGGAGATTTAGATATACTTTCATTTGTTATAGTAAGTTAGCTGAATTGGATAAGTCATGTTAACAGAACGGAAGGTAAAAGATAAGTAAGTCAAGTATTTAACATTAATCCTCAAGGAAGTTGAATAAGAGGATGACCAAAAAACAGATGGTGGAATTGTGTACCAGCAGATATTAATAAATGCAGAATTACAAATTGGAGAGAGAAGTCACAAGACAGAACTGACTGGGAAAAGTCCATTCAGGAGGTGAAGGTATGCATTGGACTGTAGTGCCATCAAAGAAGAAGAAATGTTGAAAGTAGTGTTTGCCCAAATTGTTAAAAATAAACCCAGTAGGGAGATTGTGTGTGTTCAGCCACACTTTTTGTCCTGAAACTAATGCATAATACTTGACAAAATTTGATAGTGATGGGTCACACTCAAAGTTGTAGGTTCAGTTTACTTTTTGTGCATACCAGCCTGTTACAGATTGGATTGGCAAGTAAAGTGGCTGGCTGCCAGCTAGTATGACAGCATTTAATCCCTGTTAGGCCGAAGTTTGCTCTCTCTTTTTGGCTGGACTGGCTCAGGGCCTGTCTAGATTACATATAGGGAGGGTCTGTTTTTGTATGGGATATGTGGCCGGAGCATAAAGCTGACCACGTGATTTCACTCTTGTCAGAGCATATGTGCTCAGAGTAATGTATTTAGAATAGAACTGCCTGTCAGGACACGGATTTTTATGCTGCCCTTGTGGTTTGTATCGTGTGTGAGGCTGCCCCATTACAGTGCTGCATTGCACTGACTGAGGGTATTGTTTAGTTTACACCCTCCAGTTTGATTCAAGATATGCATTGTGGCAGTGGTCCCTGCTGTAACTTGCAGGCCAGATGTTAAGCGTTCACACTGCATTTTTCTTTGTGCATGTTCTTCACCGTTCTGTTTGTACCGTGCAAACAGAATTTCATTTGAACTTTTCATGATGGCACAGTTAACCACGCTTTAGACACCCAGGATTCAGTTTGCAGTGAGGCAGATGTTTTTTAATCACCGTGTCTGGAGCGGCACTTTGGCCAGCAGTTTTGCTTCCCACCCCCATAAACCTGATGAGGGTTTGTGTTTGCCAGATTGTTGGAAATCCCATCATGGTAGCAGCAGACCCCAACTGCAGGAACAGTCAGCTGCCCGTCAGTCTTGTCATGTCAGTCAGACAGATAATCATAAACTATAGGACAGTCTGTATGAAAGACGTGCACTTATGCATAACCAGTTACAGGCACCAGTTTATACAAGTAGTAACTGATAATATTACCATCAAACACAACTCTATTTATTTTATAATTGTATTCTATTAACAAGCTACATAATAATATACATCTTCTGTGCATTTGGGAATATACAGATAAGATTTACTCCAACTTATTGCACTGGTATGTAATGTTTCGCCTGATACATGTGGCTATCATCAGGGAGTGCACACAAAGGTCATATTCAGTTAAGAATATATAACGTTCAAAGTAAAGGCAAAATGTACATTCCAGAGTGAATTACAGTGTCTTTGGTGCTGTAGGCAGTCATGCATTACATATATGATATACAGTATACAGAACTCAATACAAATGGTGTCCATGCAATGTTGCCAAGTGAGCAGGAAGTCTGGAAAGTCGGAGTAAGAATGGGTATTAAAAACTTTTTTTTTAATGTGAAGCCAGTGAATGTAAAAGTAACGTGAGACTGACTCTGTATACTGTGTAGTTACATGTACCTTGTGTGAATGCTCTGTATGGGCCTCTGATGTAAACACAGCATGCTACAATCATTATGTTGACTGTGTTAAGTGCATGAGTGTTTGAACCTTTGGTCATGCTATAGCTTCATACACGGATTAAAATCTCCAGTATTCCATTTGTCAATTAATATTCCCTTATGTTGGTAAAGCTGCGTGTAAGTATTTTCCACACATTTCATACATGACCCTGTATATAAGGAAGTTCTTAGGTCCATCATAGTGGAAGATCCACTCTAGAATTCAAAGCAACACGAACATAAACACATAAGTTTTCTTGATCTAGTAATAATTAGGAAAAAACAATATAGAAGTGGATAAATACAGACACCAGTCACAGAGTTAAATATAGAGTAAATGTAGTTGTGTTTGTTGTATCAGTTAACCCTTTAGTGCTGTATGTTATATGTAACATGAACTGTGATTCTTGCAATGCTACATTCTGTAACTATTTTCATTTAATGTGCCAAATACATACACTTAGTATATGTCATCACATTCACCTCACTCATGTGTTTCTGCATGATAATGCCTTGTTCAGGGAGTACATACCTTGCTTAACCCTTGTGTGTGCAAAGTCAGGCTTAACATCATGTACTAGGACCAGTGTCAGGCTCGAATCAACAAATCATGTTTAAGACGTTTCATGTTGGTTTTTCTTAAGCTGCTGCTGTGTAGCTGCTATTGAACTTTGAAAGTTAGGGATTTTGTGGAAAATTAATTTGGATCAAACTTGGAACTCAGAAGAACAATTTGGACTGCAAAGAGTTAAAACCATTTATAGTAAAATGGATTGAATATGTGAATTTTATAACCTTCATTACATTCTGCTGTTAATACCATCCTGTATGTGGATACAGTATATGAATTACATAATGTATTGTAGACATTATGTATAAAAAAACAAAGTATAATGTCAAACACAGCACTTTAGTGACTTTTTTTGTAAAAGATTACAACTAAGTACACTGGCAACATGTAGCACAAGTTGTATGGCATTATAATTTTGTTTGTTGTTATCCTTTGTAATGTTAATGTAGTAAACAAAATGGTATGAATCATGTTAAAGTCATGTACAAGTCATAACACATTTAAATATAAAATATTTAAATTATATGAAATGTAATTAGAGATGAGACTCAGACTTAAACAGTTAATGTCTATAATACATTACAGAGTTCGCATGTTCCATCAACATATAAACTGGTATATATTCCTTAAAGATGTTGTTATCATGTTGAACATTTCAGACTGTAGTGACAGTAATGTTGTATAGGGTAAGTGCATTTAAGTGGCACAATAAATGAAAATTTTGTTTCAGAATGCACAGGGCATTAATTTTAAAATCCAAAAACTATCTGCTCCTAAGCATTTAAGACCAGCAGCAATGGGGTAATGTTATGAAAACACAATAAGATGTGTGTGATAAGGTACACATACATGCCCAGTTTGAGGTTGACAGCAGTTCTGCTGAGCATTAGGCCGTCTGATATGTTGCTGTATTACTGGGAGAATGATGTTAGAATGTTGGGAGGCCCTCACAGGGTGATACAGCTTCACATCCCAGATGAGATGAATCCTGAATATGATCACTTTAGTTTTCAACAGTGTGAATCAAGCTGCATATGTAGACAAAGCAAAAACTACACATTGTGAATGCAACACACAAGCAAGCGTTTCTTCTCTGTTCTTAGTGTTGCAGGTTTATGTTACCATGTCACGCACATGTACCATCCTGAATCGTCCCTGTCTCAATGGTTTTATTCAGTTTATGTACCTTCTAACATTCCTTTATTAATCTTTTCCTCCTGTTTGTAGTCGTTTCCCAGTCTCCATTGTCATCCTGACATTTATCACCTATAACCTTTACATTGTGAGTACTGTTTGTCTTTGCTCCTGATTTCTCATTCACCTTTTTCTTTAATCGTACATTGCCACTGCAGCACATTTGCCTGGATTTCTTTGCAACTTCCTTGATTTCATATACCACTTACATTTTCTCTCCCTGCACCTTGTACCCAATTCTTGTGCATTCTTTCAGACTTGTTTATTTTGCCCTTTCAGCTTACTCCCTTCATTTCACAGATCATTGTTATCAATCCATATATTCAATAAATTATTTTCTCCATGCCCTATGGCCCCACTTTTTATCCATCCACTGTTTCCTGCGTCTCATTCTACCATTTCCCCCGCCAGTTTACGAAGGTCACATAACGCTCTGTAATTATGTAATGTTGAATTTGTGTACGTTTCTAAAAAAAAATGTATGAAATAAATGGTTAAAAACTGCATTTTTGTTCTTCCACTTGGAGTGGACTCTGCCCAGTCTGAACCTACCTTCTCTACCATTATCGGAATAATTGTAGTTCATATGAGCGCAAACTTTAAATTAAAAAATGATTTCCAAAAGATTTTTAAAATTGAGTATGTGTGAATGGGAAAAAATATGGATGTCAACGCCATCTATTGGTGAATTTGTGTACTGAGATGTGGCCCCCATCTGCCGGATTTTCTCGAAACCACAAATGCCTAAAGTTGATGCAAACACCATCTAGTGACAACATTTGATACTAGGGCTTTCGACTACAATTTGTGCTACCATCTTCAGGAATTTTTCGAAATGTATTTTACAATGCTTTAAAAATTTTATGGTTTAAACATTTGAATTTTTCCCTGAAGATGGAAGCAAAAATTTCAGTCGAAACATTCGAAATTTTTCCTGAAGGTGGAATGAGGAACTTTAGTCGAAACCCATAGTACCAAACGTTGCCTATAGATGGCGTGGGCATTCACTTTGTTGGTTTGTAGTTCCAAAAAAAATCGAAAGATGGCGTTGACACCCAAATTTGTTTTTCATTCGCGCATACTCAATGTTAAATTATTTTTTGGAAACTTCTTCAAAGGATGGGAACAACTAGGAGCTTATTCAGGGATCATGGAGAAAAAAGTGTATGGGTGGTGGTAACAAAAAAGTTGGATAGGTCACTGATATGAAATTTTTGACAGAGGACAAAATCACAAGGAAATGATTCCTGGAAAGAAGGAACTGCAGAAAAGGGCAATGCATTATTGAAGATGGTGAATGTATTGCCTTATGGAGGAAAAGAAGAAATGCATCAAGTGGAAACGGAATGAATATTTAAAATCAGCAGGATAGGATAATTCGGAATAAACAATAGGCAAGGAAAGATGAAATAAAATGTTAGAATGTAGAGATGGACAAAAACAAGAAAAGTGGGACCAACAAAGGGATATTTTGCAAGATGAACAGTGATGGAATAATACTGATAGGATTACAGCAGAGCAAAGAAATAATACCCGGTTCATTAGTTGCTTTATTTCCTTAGTGTACATGGTAAATACATAGCATGTATTGCAAAACACTAGTGGGACAGTTAAGGGAATATGATGGAAGAAATAAAAGAGGAATGGAATACATACAATAGGATAAAAGCACAGAAAAAGGGAAGAAATGAATGGAACTGTATTAGAAGGTAGAAATGGAAAACATGTAAGAAAGAACTGGGAAGAAATTAACGTAGTGGAAGCTGGAAAGTATGATGGTAGTACTCCAAAAAAAATGGAGTGGGAAAAAAAGATAAGGACAAGAAGTTACAGATGAGTATATAACAAAAATTTCATTAAAGGCTATAAGTAAAATTAAAATAGCCAAAGGAAGGTTACAGGGACAGTTCAACAAGGTCATTAATGATGAGGATAGGTAGAGAACACAGAAATCGGAAGGGGTTCCTGTTTATTAAGGTGCAGCTATGTCACTGAGTGGGAGAAAAGCATGACACTCAGACCACTTACCAATACCTGTAGGCACTGTGCTTACGAGGTGGGGGAACTTTATGTGCACATGAGGTACCTCTGTGTGGTTTGTTTACCTGTCACCAGAAATAAGTAAACTGAGTGTGGTTCACAGGCAGTGACTTAAGTGACAATGAAGTTACTTTTTTAAGCCTTTCTGTCATTTTGATGAGACTTCTGCACTACTTTGTACATGAGGAAAATGCAAAGTATGTAGGGCCTGCATGCACTTTTGCTTCATTAACTCAGAAAAATGTGCTCAATAAAAGTTACAGCAATTCATTACAATGCATTCTACGCATTACACAATACCTGTGTATGACTTATTTTGAAATTTTTTAACATCATGAAGTGTGCTGAATGGAAAATGTTATTTGGTCTCCTGATGTTTGGCTAGGATCACTTATTTAACCTCTATATAACAGACATAAATGTGCATATGAACCACAAAATTTTAATGCAAACAGGTATATGGGATTTCCTCTTCACTGACATCTCCAGACAGGCTCTGGGCCCATCTGATCTCTTCTCCTGCATGAAGCTCAACACTTACCTGAGTCTAGTGCCAAGAATAAGTGGGTGGAATTCCAAAGATTCCAGTCTTTGGGATATAACACCATGAAGAGTGAAACCATATAATTTTGCGTGAATCTACAAACATTTTAAATGGTCCAGCCAAAACTAAGAATTACGGGTGGTGAACTTCCTTTGAATATATGTTGGTGCTTCCTCCCAATTGCTCCATCATACACTTCACCTGAATATTGGCAGGTTGCTGACATTAGTTTGAGATGAGGGAGAAATAATATGACTTAAAATGCTAAAGTCGTATGTCCTTCCTTCACGACATACAGTTCACATGTTGTGTACAATGGAGTAACCTGGCTGTTCTACCAATACTGGTCCTTCCTACAACATGGCGGTGAGGTCTGGACCAGTGTTGGTAGCTCTGCCAAGGTTCCTGTACTGTACACAAAATTCACATGGAAAAATGTCCACTACTTGCATACAGTGAAGATAGTAGTATTGAGAACGGAGTGTACAG
>Ga0136643_10018758_pt1 | contig 10436 bp, 4 predicted proteins | sample TergutLab28metaG_FD_96883 | JGI IMG/M metagenome (GOLD analysis project Ga0136643, IMG submission 96883) | Labiotermes labralis P1 segment gut microbial communities from Petit-Saut dam, French Guiana - Lab288 P1 (version 3) (version 3) | ecosystem: Host-associated > Arthropoda: Insects >... | reverse complement strand
CATATGCTGCAACTCAACGTCTAAAGCTCCTGATGATGGGCGTATGTACCCGAAACATGTCGAGCTAAGAATGCATGAATAAAATTACTTAGTTGCATCAAGCTGCCATTTCACTTTATTTCACGAGTAAGTTGCACGGTCAAACAACCCTCCAATCGCATTTAAATTCTTGGATTTTGGAATAGGCAGAAAGACGCGGAAGATATAAAGACACAAAACTACTTAAAAGTTCATTGCTGAAAACTGTAACTGTAAGCGCGTCTTCGGTTCTAGCGAAAATACAGTGAAAATCTATCTAGTTGACATTTTAATCAGTTACGCAATTTACATCTAAAATGAAAGGAAAGCACTTCATGTAAAGTAGCAGTTTAGGTCCTGATTAAGAGATCTGTAAACTGTCTAGCTTATGATATTCAGATCCGCTTTCTTTAATGCAAAGTGCGAAGAGAAATGGTTGTAATGAAAGTTGAAGTAGACCAAAATGCTTCTTTATGCACATTTGTAATCCATCTACCCACTTCAGAGCCAACCACTTTCAAATCTTTTTAAAGAAATGAGAACAAGAATGAGTCGTGCGTGATTGGAAGCTCTCACAGCGGTGTTGGTATGTCTGTACTTATTTACCAGTCGACACGGCGCGACGTCTTATCCGGCTCAAATCATCAGTAAATAAGTTACTGTGAACAATAACATTAAAATAGCGCCGAGTTGGTATTTCTGTGCTGTGATCTGTGAGTTCGTGCCCTGACAAGTAACTTGATATGAAATACCGCAATGATATCAGTCCTTATTTTGGGTTGTGTAAGTACTCCATTTCAAATGACGCAATTATAAGTGTACAAAAGTAATTTTGTGAGCCAAGAATACGCAAAATTCTCTGCGAGAATGATTGTGGCTTCTTTTAAGTTATTGTTCCGACATGGGTAACCCGCTTGTTTGTCTGTACGATACTAATTGACATGTCTTTCTAATTACAGCACACTCTCTTCTCTGTGAAGCACAAACTCATTCTTCATGTACAGTGTAGATAGGGCTTCGCTCTTCTGCGATGGTAGGCGTCGTAGGATGGTAGTTTTTGGCGGTATGGCATAAAAAATTTGAAGATTTCACTGATGTAGAGAGATTTAAACCTTGAAAAGAGTCCTAAACAACACACACATACATTTTTTGGAGTGAGAGAATATAATTTTGTATATATAAACTTAGAGGATGAAGACGCGTAGTCCTAAATATTAAGGTTAAGATTCAGGCAATATATTTCTCTCGTGGATGACCGGTCAGGGCTCAGGTCTAATCGAAAGGACAGAATATTCCATTTGTAAGACACACACTATATCTCGGTATAAACTTTAACAGAAAGATGAAACCGAAGTCAGAGACACGCGATGGAAGCCAGGGCCCTCAAAAACTTCAATAGTGTTTACTCTATATTGAAGAATGAACGATTAAGGGCTAACTCAAATTAACTCTCAATAAAGCACTTGTTACCTCCATGACTGCCTTGGTGGGATTTTCGGTAGCCAGACAGACAGACACATACAAATAAACAAATTTGTGTATATGTATGTATGTATATATAATAATAATAATAATAATAATAATTTCAGCGCCTGCAGCAAAAGTTTCGTCGCACGACCGGCGCCTTATCAAGGCGCACAGAGACCTGCAATTTGCATGTAGCTTTCTGAGTTCCGTACGTGTATGATTTAATCACAAATTTACGTAGGCAGCAACAGCAGTGATGAAACGGAGAACGTTAGCAGTGTGAAGCCAACATAAATAATACGGTTCTTGGAACTTGGCGGCTCTAAATCTGACGACATTACGAAAGATTCAGTTGCTGTTATATGTAGCAATACAAAGCACATACGGTACTGCACGAACTGCTTTACAAAGACTGGACTCACACAGAAGTCGTTACTGTATATATGTAAACTAGCCCTATACAGGCGTGGAAAGCTCCTTAGGCTTCTTGGAAATTGAGGCTCCTAGGATTTTTAGACAATTAGCACAAAAAAGTGGCAGTGTTTTCAGTCCTAAGCCCCGACCGCCTTTACTCCGAGGAGGTGCTTAATATTTGTACCATTGCGAATACACAATATGATTGGTCCTCACAAAATTTGTATATTTAAACACGTAAACGTGACATTAAAACCAAGACACTGGACACAAGACACAATCGTTCTTTTGTCAGGCAGTATACCTAATGATCAGAGACATTAATTGGTAAGATATAGTCATGATACAGGAGTGTAAGGGATAGGGGGACAGAACAACTCCCTCTCAAGAAGAGCAGAGTTACTTCAATTTGGCCTAGTCTTCAAAGGCCTATAATTTTTCCTTCCACCTAACATGCTTCGAGGCTATAAGATAGACCGTTGCAGATTTTAAATGCCAGCGTGCTAAACACCTTGCTAAAAACATGATAGGCTGGCCAATATATGTGTTGTAACACCATGTATATTCCTCTTTCTTTTTCTTGAATTTTGCAGGTGGTGACTGTTGTAAGCACTGCAACAGTGCCTTCACCCACACGGAAGAAACAGACAAAGAAAGAATCGTCAGCTGCCACCACCAAGTTGTTCCCTGTGACATCAGTAAAGCCTGGCCGCTCGACAGAGCTCCTGCAGCCCAAACTGAAAGAAGTATTTTCTAAGGACAGTGCTAGAAATCTTTGGGCGACCACAAGTTCCTATTTACGGCAGTTCCCCGACCTCTCAGGATATCCGATTGCTGACGAATATTTGGATGAAGTTCAACGTGCCGCGTTAGAACTTCAGAAAGAAGATACGCCGTGAAAATATTTCCCTTGTTTGAAAGAGTTAAATATTTTTTTAAAAAATGGACCATGTCGGAATTGCCAGCGCTTAAAACGCTCAATCCACGAACTCTGAATAATGTTAGTACCTTGCTCAATTTATATTAGACGAGGAGGTTAAAGTAGTATTTAATTTATCAACCCATTTCTTATACTCCGAAAAATTTAAATCGACGTTTTCAGCTGACCTTCTTATAAAATTTGAAGATTATGTGGTTTACATATGATTAAATCAAAAGATCAAATTTTGATATGTTTATTATATTTGGTACTGATCATTTTCTCTGTTGCTGGTGGTGCTGACACAGTTATATCTGGAACTAAATGAATCAAACGCTTCTGGCTTTTAAACAAATGTTAATGAGAAATCGTTCCTGAGTAAATTGATTTAATACCACATTTTTAAGTTTATACCTTGGAAGTAGTGCCAAAATATTTCTGTAGATCGTATTTTAGGATAAATTATGCCGTCTTTGGGAAATCCTCAAATAAACTTTCACGATAAGAATTAAATGAACTTATTCAACCTCGCTTATTCTTTTCGGTTAGTGAATATGGGGGAAAAAGTTAAAGATTTTAGGAGTGAACAGTGTTCTCTGATGGGAAAGATCTTGTTCGCTTATAGAATCAGCTACAGCTGAGCATGGGAAGTGTTAACAATCAAATGAGACTGAACTCCAGTCGCCTCTAACAGACAGTTCTGGTACGAGTTGGCAGTTGCATATCCAAGGCAAATGGGCAAACTTTTATGTACTTGTTACCAAAGTAACACCGTTAGTGAAGAGCAATACTGCAGCCGCAATTTTGCCAAAGGACTCTATAATCACAGTGATTAGTTGTATTGTTGCTCACACGCTATTATTACACAGTGAAGATGTGATGAGGACAAAAAATGACTTCGATTAATGCATGAAGCTTACGTACAGTTGTTGCAAGTTGTTGCAATTATCTGCGTCAGTGATAAAGGAATCATTCATTAATGGAGAGAAATATGTTGAAGAGAAATAATGCCCTCTACTGTGAAAGTTTCCCAAAGGCAATTGCTGAACTGCAACAATAGTCATTAGAAGCTGTGTTGTCGGGATAGCTCATTCGGTATGGTGACTCGCTACGGGATGGACGGTCCGGAGATCGAATCCCGGCGAGGGCGAGATTTTCCGCACCTGTCCAGACCGGCTCTGAGGCCCACCCAGCCTCATATACAATGGACACCTGGTCTTTCCCGGGGGTAAAGTGGCCGGGGCGTGTCGTTAACAGCCCATCCCCATCTAACGCCGAGGTTAAAGTAAGAGTAAACCTATTCCTCTACTACCACTCTCGGCCTCTGTGCCCTGTTCTATGGTGAACTCTACCCTTTACATTTACATTTTTAGAAGCTGTGTTGTATCGCAATGCAAATCGAAGTAATTTGGAACTCTAATATATGAGCACGTAAAGTCTTTGAACTATTTACTACATCCGAAAATATTGTCAGGAATGTTCCCAGGAAACGACGTACAAACACTTGTGCAATATAAAGAAGCATTCCAAACGCACACATTACTGAGAAAGGCAAATGACAGGGAAACGTATGCTTATGGGTCGTCTCTTAATTTGTCAATTTATGCATTCGCCTGGAGTTTTGTTTAAGAAGGTATTTGTAAATAACGAACTGCGGAATTTGTTTCAGGAAATGTAATGATAAAATCAAATAATTTCAAGTTACGGAAGCATTTTCAAGCCACGTATCAAATACTCCCTTTTAACTTACGCAACAGAACCTCCAGGTCTGGAAGTGCCCGAAGTTATATTTGGCAGATAATGCATTTATTCTAACTGCTCGGTAAAAACTGAATTCCTCGTCATTAAACCACGAGTATTTACTTTTGAACAGATAAAAATTTGTATATGAAAATTTACATTCTCTATTAAATCTTTGAACACTCCTCGGAATTTGAAATTATTTTTTACACCTCTGTACATTCCTAATAATTTGAAATTTCATTTTGAATTTAATACTGAATTAATATTACTTATTTCAAAATTTCTGATAATGCTCAAGAACATAATGAAAAGAGAAGAACATCTGAATTGTAAAAAAAAGGAGATACAGACTGCATTATATTGAGTTTTTTTTTAAATGAATGATTTGTCTGAAACACAAAAATGGAAAAGGAAGAAAAGGTTAATATATGTGTGGCTTATTTTATGGCTACAGTATGGTTCAAATTAAGACTGCCGAAAAATCGAATATGTGTGAATTAGTCACAGAAGTAAAAATAGCATTCTCATATCAGTTTAATAATCTAAGGATAAAACTGCGCAAAGTACATAGCTAGTATGTGAAACGATATTGAAGACAATTTCATAGAAATTTATGAAAAAAACTTCTTCTTTCTAACAATATTCAACGCGCACTGCATTTGAAGTGAAATGGAAGAATGACACTGTGACAAGTTAGACATACAAATTATTTTTATTCCTTAGGTTAGCTATTTAATATAAAATAAATTCGTGTGTCCACTGTAAGAGTTACGTGTTAGTGATTAACAAGAAATCTAGCATGTGTGTGGATTAGTATTTATAATACAAACAGTTGCATGTTCTTGTATGTTGCAGAATGAATGATTTCTATGTAGTAGTAATAATACTAATTCTGATGTTAAAAGAATTTTATCCAACAAGAATTTTAAGCACAATTTAATGTTTTTCCGATACATTTTATACTTCATATTGGTGAAATAAAAATTTTAGTATTTTCCTTTTTGTAAATCATAAATTTAAAATAAAGAATCCTGTGTATTTTCTGTGTATATTTGGGGATAGTCCATCATATATCTTAACATTTATCACTATGCTTTTTATTACATTTAATTAGAGCTGGGGAAATATGTTTACAGCTTATGTGTGGTACGAAACTCCTGTGTAAATTATGACAGTTTATTTTGCATAGAAACAAGAATTGTTTTCTCGGGAACTTTTCAAAGGAACTTTGGGATGACAATATTATACGAAACACGTTTCTTAAACAAACCGTGGGCTAATGAAATAACTTAAAATGCCAACTTGATGCAACAAGGTAATTTATTAATGTATTCTTAGCTCGACATGTTTCGGGTATATACGCCCATCATCAGGAGCATTAGATGTTTAGTTGCAGCATATGGTTTTCTGCATCAAGTTTTTGGATGGGCGGTGGTCTTGAGAGCCGCTGCTTAGGTCGTGTGTGCGATGCGGATGCACCGTACACACGACGTATTTATTATTTCCTCAAGCACTACATTTTTCTATCAAGGCGATCATTATTAGGTGTTTATATTACACAAAACTTAAAAAATCAAGGGAAAAATGTAAATTTTTGTAAGCGCTCACAAACGATGTAAAATATAAATTTCAATCGACTTGTAATTCTCATTGCACTTTTTATTTTACATCGCTTGTGAGATCCTGTAAAAATTCACATTCTACCTGGAGTATAAAATTTTTATATAAAAAAGAGACCTGGCGATGATTGTCTTGTTCGAAACATGTAGGGTTTGAGGAGATAATAATAAAGCTTATTTAAGATGGAATACGTAGTTTCTTTATCCAATTCTGTATAAAGAACGGGATGGATAAGGACAAACTGATAGACAATAGGACCCCACATTACAAGTGAGTTCGCCTCACTAAACAATTAAATTCATTTGTAATTAATGACAATTATTTTAACAATTAGCATATATATATATATATGTAATGTAACATTTGACACGTACCCTTCCACCAGCATGAGAAACTATTAAACCTCAAATTAGTAGAGGGAGAGAAACTTCTTAAATATTACAATCTAGGGGGCACAACACGGTTAAATTAGTCCCTTAGTGTGGGCAAGAAAAAATAAGGCAATATGCTGGCCCTATGGCGTTTTTGTGATAAACAGTCAATATTTTACTGGTATAGATTGTTGTACAGAATGTTTAAAATGTTCCACCTACAGGGATTGCATATCTGTGCCTACAGATATGTGCGTTAGTACCGCAACAATCGCCTCTTAACGTTCGATTCCCGTAGTGACAAAAAATTGTGTTATTGCTGCAAGCAGCGTTTAACGCAATAGGCCATGGCCGTTCCTATAGCAGCAATGAGATGTGGAGATTATAGTCTCAGAATTCTATTACTTTTACTACTATCAACTAATTCTACTTTTTGAAGAAAACAGAGGCGGCGCCATACAGTCTCAGTAAATGTCTGCATCTGCAGCTGCGGAAGAATAGAAAATCTATTGCAACTCTTCGGACTACCCAGTCGCTGCTATGGCGACTGTCGAGTCTAAGACAGCCCTGGTGTGAGACTTCCCCGCACTCTATCGGTAGAGTGTTGAACTCGATCATCTCCGCTCGCGTTACGTGCTTTCTGGCAGGCCTACCTACAGTTTCTTTGACATACAGCAATTAATCGCCGGCAGCGGCCATTCAAAATAAGACGACAAAGTAGGCAACGTACGTATAACCCAATATTTTGCACCTTACGCCTAATCATTGTTGCTACTGATATTGTTGACGCTCATATACGGCTGTCAACGATGTAATAAGGTTTGCCATGGGAGTACAGCGATGTTTTCTTTTAGTGTTGCGCTTTACATGTCGCTAGGGACGACATGCAATACACTTAGGTCTTAACGTAAAGTGCCCGGTATTTGTGTCTGATTTTAACCACAGTAGCAGTTCCCCGACAGTTTACAATACTAGTTCCTAACGTCTTATTTAATAAAAATTCGTCCTTTGTTAGCCGCGCTGATACTTGCAGACAAACAGACAGAAAGACAGACAAACGGAGAGACATTGCGAAACTAATAGGCGCCTTTCGCTACTTAAGAGAAAGCGCCTAAAACTTTTGACCATAACTAATAACCCATCTCCACTATATTACAGAAAACAGTATAAAAGTACTTTATTGTCCATGTAAATTACCCGATATTTTTGTTCGATTTTGAGCAAATTTGGAGCTTTTCGACAGATTTTCGTAGAAGTCACCAGTATGAAATTTCATGGAAAGCCATCCAGTAGGGGGCCGAACTGATACATGACAGACAGACGGACGGACATGACGAAATAAACAAGCGCGACCTTTGGGAACAGGCCTAAAATTACACAAACACAATGGATAGGAGCTACTAAGGAACATGAAAGAGCTCTATGCGATAAAATAAAATTATATTAGGAATAAATTCGGACAAAAAGAGATAGAAGAGCAAGTCCAAATACGTTGAAGGGACTTATCATATCAGTATAAATGGCAGAACGTTTTAGCAATTAAATGTCGGGAAATTTGTAATGTAATAATTATGAACACTTCCGGTGACGGTGCATAGGCCGTCACAGACAAAATAACATACAAAAAATTGAAACGGGTTTCTCACCTCTGGAACACACATATTTGTACAGAATCTTTTTGCAATATATGTACTTCATTTGGCTTTCATTACTGCAGCTATAGATTTATTGCTGTAGAAAATAATCATTTACATTTATTGACACACAGTGGTGTCCATCGTTACAGTAAGACAATAAGAAGTACTTTATTTAACGGCACTGTCAGATGCTAAGTTTTATAGTTTCAAGAGTAGATAAAGTATAAATACATTTTTTATCTCGGTATTTAACCAACTTGATGCACAAAATTTGTTTCACAATAAGTTTTATTTCATGCCTCTGGTATCATCACACCTACAGGTGTAATGATACCAGAGGCTGTGTAATGCAATTTTGACCTCCTGATGATGAGCACGTTTCATCGAAACATGTAGAGGCATGAAATAAAACTTATTGTGAAACAAATTTTGTGCATCAGGTTGGTTAAATACTGAGATAAATATACTGAGATGCACGGTCAGCAAAACGTCAAAATTTATAAATACATTGTATCGGTGGAATCATTCTGAGAGGGGAAAAGTGAATTACATGGTTAAAACCTGTCACATTGCCACTTTCTCCGCCATAAATTGCAAAACTTTATTCTTTGTACTTCATGAGCAGCACATTTTGCCTATTGTAACAACGTTTTTCTCGATTTCCGTACGTTGTAAACTTTACCTTTCATTGAAAGGCAAACCAAATATTATACACGTGCTACTAAGGAATTGTACTTTCTAACGATTTGCTAAACACACACAGGTTGAATGAGTGACTAACTACCTAAGCAATTAATGACTAACTGAATCATTGACCAACTAACTCCATGGTTGAGAGATCGTTTTGAAAAGGTAGCATTTTCTCAGCTAGTCAAGAAATTCCTCTCAATTTATGGAAACCCAAGTTTTCACAGTAACACGAGACCGCCACTTTCTCCTATCCCGAGCCAGAGGAATCCAGTTCACGCGCTCCCAACCGATTTCTTTAAGACGCATTTTAATTGTATCCTCTATCTACGCTTAGGGCTTCCAAATGGTCTCTTCCCTTAGGTTTAGACACCAAGGTTCCGTACATGTCTCTCTTCCGCCAATTTGTTTCAAATGCTCCTCCCATCTCATTCCTCTTAATTTCATCACCCTGCTAATATTTAATGAGGAGTACAGATCATGAAGATCCTCTTTGTGTAATTTTCTACACTGTCTTATCATCTCTTCCCCCTTAGGTCCAAATATTCTCAGTGCCCTATTTTCGCGTATAATCAACTTATGTTCCTCCCTTGATGTGAGAGGCCAAGTTTCTCGTATGTAAAAAAGGACACAAGCTGAACGAAACTGTATCGCTAACCATACAACTTAGTACTGAATTCAGAGGCGACTTCTTCTCTTAGTCCGGTAGTGGCAGAAGCATAACACCTTCAGTGAGGTCAATAAAAGGGATAAGGGTGTGTGCAGTGCTGCTATAAGCATGTGAGAAAAGGTAAGCATAACATTTGATCTGTTACTGCAGCCGGATTACAAATTCTTCGAAGATAAAATTCGGTGTTTCGTTACCTGCATATGGCTTACACAAAGCAGTGGTAATACATAGTCTGCAGAATTCGCATATTGCATTCCCCGTGTGACACCATTATGAATTAAATCTTTAAGTAACAACAAAACAAAAGTAAAATTATAATCTGAAGAGATGGAAGTGGCGAAACGAAAGAAGTAATTTAGTGACATATATTGTATGATATAGAGGGTGGAAGAGTTTAAATGGTAGGGAAAATCTTTAACATATCAAAATTTTATTCCGGAAGAAATTAAAAGCAGATTGAGGTCAGGAAATGCTTGCTATCATTCGGTGCAGAATCTTTTGTCTTCTAGGTCGCTATCCATAAATTTAAAGATTAAGATATATAGAACAATAATTTTGCCGGTTGTTTTGTATGGGTGTGAAACTTGGTCGCTGACATTGCGAGAGGAAAGGAAGCTGAGGGTGTTTGAGAATATGGTGTTGAGGAGAATATTTGGACCTAGGAGGGACGACGTGACGGGGGAATGGAGGAGATTGTATAACGAGGAGCTAAATGATCTGTACTCCTCACCCAATATTGTGCGGGTGATAAAATCGAGAAGAATGAAATGGGCTGGGCATGTGGCGCATATGGGTGAGGAGAGGGGGGTGTATAGGGTCTTGGTGGGGAAACAGGAGGGAAAGAGACCACTGGGGAGACCTAGGCGTAGATGGGTGGATAATATTAGGAT
>Ga0136643_10018755_pt1 | contig 10436 bp, 7 predicted proteins | sample TergutLab28metaG_FD_96883 | JGI IMG/M metagenome (GOLD analysis project Ga0136643, IMG submission 96883) | Labiotermes labralis P1 segment gut microbial communities from Petit-Saut dam, French Guiana - Lab288 P1 (version 3) (version 3) | ecosystem: Host-associated > Arthropoda: Insects >... | reverse complement strand
GAAACATGTAGAGAGTGAATGACGACTACCCATGAAAATAAAGGATAGTCTACAAGTGACATCGTGTTGGTTATTTTAAAGAATTACAATGATGCACGGAACAATGAATGTAAAATTTAGAAATTAATTCTTTACATTTCGTATTTTTCCACCTGAAGGAATTTCAATCTAGCCGAAATGTGTAATGTGTGGAAATGCACAGTTGAATTTTGCCAGATAGCGATTATAACAAATTTTTTCTCTCTATTTTTCAAGCTTTAATTCACAATTAGGTCAAAAACAACAAACATATTTGTAGTTTCTAATGTGAAGTACATAGAAGCTCCTAGGTTTGTACGACTGTTTTTCATATAAAGTAGCATGATGTCACGTATTATTGTGTAGACAGAAATCTGCATGAGCTTAAAAAGAAAGCCAAGTCTGAAATAACTTTCCTTGCCTGAAAATAATACAAGAATTTACAGAAGTTCTGACTGGAGAAGTCCGCAGTGCCGTAGGGAGCATCATTAATTTTCTGCACGATACCCAATATCCGACTTTATTTCAACTGAATTACGTCATGTAGAATGATGATACACGCGTCGGTATTCAGTTCTTATTCTATTGCTCCTTGTTCATTGTATCGTGGTACATTTACATTCAGTGTACATTACACCTTCTGATCGTCGTGGGAATGCCTGTTCTGAGAAAAATAACACAATGTCCCTTCATGTTTCATAAAAAGTATATTGCTGTTTCATCAACTTCCTTCGCGTACACGTGCCTTGCTACGATATAACACACCACACAAAAAAGACGGAATTCAATTCAAGTTAGAGTAGTAGACACAAAGTGTGATTCTTCCCTATTGTAGCCAATTGAAATTTTGTATTTTATATTATGGTTCCGTGCATTGCTGATCTGTATTAATAATTGTCCAACGAGATGCAACACAAAGCAGTCTATCAATTATTCTACAAGTTCACTCTACATGTTTCGAGTGTCAACCACACCCATCATCAGGAGTACATAAAACTGTAACTACAGCTTCCGGTACTGGTCATATTTTTTGTGCAGCTTGGCCACGTTGGAGGGAGGTAGCTGCACAAAAAAATATGACCAGTACCGGTGGCTGTAGTTACAGTTTTGTGTACTCCTGATGATGGGTGTGGTTGACACCCGAACATGTAGAGTGAACTTGCAGAATAATAAATAGAATATTTTGTGTTGCATCTCGTTGGACAATTATTTATATGAAATTTTGTGTTTTTTTTTAAAGTAAATATATCTCATTACATGTCTTGACAAGCCCTTAGAGCACCAGAATTTAGAGCCTCCCAGAATTTCTAGACACTAGGTACATGAATGCGGTAAGGTTGTCAGTCCTACGCATTTGTCCATTATAAAATCTTAATTTTTTTACAAAACATGGAAGAATTGCGTTAAAAATTGTAGCAAAGCTACTCAAGTATTATATTTCGATATTTCAGTGAAATTTACAAATTTCGATAATTTAAACTAAATCGCACAATGTAAATATCTTAGCATTAATAATATAAGAAAATTATCGGTCAACTCTCAGAATTTCAGCCACGTATACCCAACTATAGGTAATGGAAAGAGTAGAAGACGAATGAACAAAACCCAGCACGTATAAAAATGAAATGGTTCAAATTGTAAGCAATTGTTTTTAGTGACTTTTTAAATATTTTAACAAGCAAACTGACCAAACGTGTTGATAGGATGCGAGTTACTGATTGGGCTGCCCGTTCATCACAGCAGTGTCAAAAATTTCCAAAAGAGACAAGAGAAACCAAACAAAATTCATAATTTTTAACCCGATATTCGCCACAGCAGTTCCGCTACAAGATGTCGTCTGTTTTCTGACAACCATATATGTTAATTTCTCCTTTGTAGTTACCACTAAACCCAAAATCTTACTGAGCCTAATACTGACAACTTATGCAGACTAATGTGTTGTTTACACTTTGCAAACCAACATTATTCTAGAACATTCGATAGTTACTTGCCCCAACAAGAGGAATTTAGTTTAATAAAATGAAAATTGTAAAGTTACTGTCTTCACAAAATCCCTCCATTAGGCACATACGCCGAACGAAGTATGTTCAGTTCGTATCTACAGAACATATTTAAGATACATTAGTATTATCATCCCTTCCTTTAGCCCCTATATATTCAGAGAAGCTTCTTGCCACTGACGTTTTCTAACTTACCTTATACTACACAGTTTAATCGCACCTGACAGTTTGTCGCCTTGTTTTGTAGAAATATGCGTATGAAATCAGCCCTATTCTGAAACAAATCGATCTAATTCTCAACTAACATGAAATTTGAAATCTAGTTCTTCCAAATAACCCTTATGATATTGTTTCCTAACCAAACTTTCTGTGTGAATTTCTCGCTTCTCTCAAGGGCCTTGATGGCTTGTGGCCAGTGAAAAATAACCGTATATGGTATGTGCTTCTTCCAACGCCCTCTCTCAAGTTGAATGCGGAAACTAAATGTTTTGCAACCAATCCGTCAAGAACATTTTCTGCTCGAAGTCCCTGTAGGAGTGAAGGATTGCCATACATACAAATGTGGCCTGTCTTGTCCGTGCCGCCACACTTCAGTGTAACATTCAGGACGGATTGTGTACGCCTGGTTGTGGTTTCCTCTCCTGCTAATCACTAATCAGATTCCAACACAACGAGCAAGACAACCGTAAAAGAAACAGAGACCGAGGCACAAGGGATTGAGAGTGGCTACCACATCTGTATGCACGACAACCAAGACTAGCCAGAGAATCCTTCTACCCAGATGAGTACCGGAGCGGCATCCATATATTACAAGCCTTGTTTCCAGTCACCAGTGTACAGCTCTGTCAGGAACGATATACACTGATTTAGGAACCAGCTTCTTGTGAAAATGTCAGCTCGCGGACCGTCAGTCTGCAAAGCGTATTCACCGTGACTTGAGCCCCCAGTTCCTTGTTGCAAGATCGGATGTATTAATGTGTTCTTATAAGTAACATTTTTCTTTCATGTTTTCCAGTGAAGATGCTGCACAAACTTGTCCCTGCCCATCTCTTTAACATCGACAACACAAAAATAACAGCATTAATAATTAATTGAATTCAATTCCTCACTTAATAACATATTGCTTTAAAAGTACAGGGTCAATTATAAATCTAGCTCAAAAATACAAAATTAACAGAACGAATACACAAACACGCCAGTTCAGGACCAATTGTAGAACTAGCACAAAATATACAAAAATTAACCAAAATTAATAAAAAAAAACACATGCTAGATTTGCTACAGGATCGTAGATTTAGACAGAGCAAACGAAAAAGTTTGTCACAGCAACAGTGTCATAAAAGGCAAAACAAAATAACTTTATTATAAATTGTCTAGCTTTGTTCAAACCACAGATAGCATGTAATTTAATAGCATAAGTTCTGCTTGAGTTTTCTGAATTATCTAGTAAAAGTATCAGATAGCAGTCAATCATTACACGAGACCCAACGTCCGTTGAACATGTCAGCATCACTGCTGTTGGCATTTGCCACCGAAGCGCATCGAGGGGAAGGGAGCTGTCGACGTTTTGAGTCAACATTGCACGAACTAAAGCCCCTAAATCAAATGAATTTAATAATAATAATAATAATTTAATAATAAGTTTAACATAAAAATAATAATATGCTTTATTAAGAGTTAAAGTGCAGAGGCTCCATGTTGTGTGATATTTTCCATACCCTTCTTCCTTCTTACTTTTAGGTTGTGATATTCTCACCAGATATTTAAAAAATTCCATAATAACTCTCAGCTGAGAAGACACGCCCCTAATATGATCGTTCGTGCAAGCGAAGAGTGAAGACATACATCTTTAAAACCCGAAAACGGCATTGACTGTTGGAAACATGGTAAGAATTTGGGGGGAAAAATGTAATTTTAAAAATTGACTTTTCTTATTTTCAGAAACATTAACGTGGTTTCACTGCCTCAAATATATTTTTAGTTTTTAGACCTTTCCTTGTATTATGACAGATACAAAAATTGTTAGTGGAAGAAAATATTTTAACTGAGCAACTGTAAATAAAACGAATATGGAATATTTATCTCAGTAATTAACCAACTTGATGGGCAAAATTTTTGTTTTACAATAAGTTTATTTCATGCCTCTACATGTTTCGAGCACATGTGCTCGAAACATGTAGAAGCATGAAATAAACTTATTGTAAAACAAAAATTTTGCCCATCAAGTTGGTTAATTACTGAGATACATATACTGAGATGCACGGTCAGCAAAACATAAAAAAGAATAGGGAATAGTAACATACTGGAGATTTTATAGATATTACAGATAACGTAATGAACATCTCCGAATGTGTTTAGTGCATCACAAACAATGAGGAAAAGGTAGCGTGCAACGTGAGCAGCTGACTGGAACAGAAGGAGAACAAAGGGCATGCAGAATTTTATGGGACCAATCGCCGACATTGAGACTGGCGTGTGAATATAAAATTGACTTTACACTTAGGGAAATTTACTTTGTCTACGCGAATCATTTCATTTGACTTAAGGGTTAAATCTTACATTACGGCACCAATACAATATTCGCTACTTACGTGGTGGTTACTGACATCGACACAACCCACAAGAAAGCGGCTGTACCAAATGTGCCACCACTCACTCTAATTGCTGTAGATATATTAGGCGTTAGGTGACGCATAGCTTTGGGGGTGAGTATTTACGAGTATTCAAGAGGGCTTATTTCAAACATTTATTATTTGAGGAACAAAATTTTGAAAAATTCATGACCGGCGGAGCTTTCAACATGGATTTGGTTGTGGATAATTATCCACTTTCAGAAAGTATCACATGAGTAAGGAAATATCCGGAAAGCTGCCTATTACATGATAAGCAATCGCTGCTTTTGGCTTTTGAAAAAACTTATCTGCGGTTCTTTCACCAGCGTTTCTCTGTGTTGGGCGATGGTATGTGATAGCAGAGCTCACACCGTGTCGGGTGTGATTGTAAGTCCCGTATGGTTAGAAGGTCAAAGTTCGAGCTGAGATTTAGCGCCATGGGGTATGTCAATAATTGGAATAATTAATGTGGCATTAGAAACGATTCCGGTCAGAGACGTCATGTAAACCCACGGTCAGTTTATGTTGGCTTAGTGCGGGCTTAATTTTGTGTTTAACAAATTATTAAATTTTAGATCAATTATTGTAGCAATTTTGATAATCGATTGTAAAACTCGGGCTATCTGAATGCATTAGTAGCTTCACAGACAAGCTAGAAGGGATGTGGTACATAATATTTCTAAGCCTCGCTACATGGGTTAATGTGATAGTCAAAATTTAATATTATCTTTTGAGGGAGACAGAGCCCCAGTCATTGTAGCCGGAATTAACGAGGTATGAGAAAGCAGACAAAAGAGAAAGCGCAACTAAAAGTTTCTCCTAGGAACAGAAAGGGCAATAGCGCCTTAAGACCAGGTTCAAAACCTCGAACCTGTGCTACCGAACTTCGCTTCCCTTCGTAAATCCATGCAAATTTCTCCTCATTTCTTAGTATTTCCTCTTTTTTATTTTTTGTTTTTCTTTATTCTTTTTGTTACTTTCTTCGAGGTTTTATGTCCTTTTCTACTTTCTTCTCTTTGTTTTGCCTTCGTCGTCCTTCTTTCTTGACAGTTGCTTATTCACAAAATAAATTGGATTAATATAGAAAATTACGTAAGTTTTTAAAACGAAAAAAGCTGCATTATTAAAAAAGATTAATGCTTGAATTTTCTCAGCGATAGTGACCGTCCGTCTTGGCACTCCGAGAAATTTTGACGCAGTGCACAATGGCATTCTTTGAGTGTTGACTAATAACGACACGTTAATCGATTATGGCAGAGAGAATGTCGGAATTGTGTTACCGTGTGCAAAGAATTGTGTTTGCCGGTCGGTAGGAGAATCTACTGGTTATGATTTCTTAAACCTTCACCCACCCATTATTTCATCTATAGAACACGAAACAACATTAATTTAAGACGGGATAATAATAGGACTCAACAGAAGGCCACACTTTGAAAAATAAAGTGATGTAATAGTTTCACAAATCCTGTAAGACAATACAATTAAATGTCAAGTTTGGTAGAAATCAGAAGTCAAATTATTTCAATTTGTTGTGTGCAATACTTCGAATCGCTTGCTACAATTACACTGTGCGGCGGCTTTTACAGGTTAAAAGAGTATAGAATGTTACTAAACCTCCCTCCCTAACTAGATAAGTTTCGCCTTGAAATGCTCTTTCTCTCGAATGACGAACGACAAAGGAATGGAGTTATCAGCCTAAAATAACGATTTTTATCAAATAGTAGGTAAAATTCGATCCGAAACACTCTCCGTATCCATTCTACAAAAAGAGCAGACGCCTAGTTTCTTGACTCGAAGAAAATCCGCAACATAGCATAAAGGGAGAAACTTTAACCGAATCAAGAGGAAAGCAGAAATTCTGCCTGTCCCTTGTACAACCTGCAGTTTTATTGATGTTCCCATAATAGCCCGCCACTGATCTCTGCCTTGTGGCAGATGAACTCAGTTTACACATGCGACTTATTCTTAAGGTTTACTTTAATATTATTTTTCAATAATATCCCACACTTCCACAGTAGTTTATTCCCTTCGTGTTCCTGACGAAATAATTCTTTAGTTCATTTTGTATATAGTGAGTTGTCTTCGACAGTGCTCGATGTATTGCTGTTTAAGCTACCTACAAGCAGACACCGATATGAAACGAATGACATTTGCAGACTCGCTATGCTACAGCTGATTATTACATCGAAATTCGTTGGCATATTTTAAATGCTGCGGGACGTTTAAGTTCCATCTTTAGTTTGTAATGGCACTACCTAACTGCTTACATTTGGTATAGTAAAATGACGATATGACGTAGGAATGATAAATTGAGGAGCGTACAGAAATACGAATAACAGTAAATATGACTGATCTTTGTAGTGGGAATCGAAACAGTATTTCCTAAACACGAAGAGAAGCAACCAGTCTGACGACAGACAGAAATATCGTACTGAGTAGAGATCCCTAATTTGAAGTCACCCTATGTTCTTGGTGTGAAAATAGCATGAAAACTATACGAGTTACGTCTGAAAATATTTGAGTGCGACTGTCCAAGTTGGAGAGAGAACTGGTAAGTTAAATATCAGAATGTGACAGAGATTCTTTTGCTGGCTTTGAGTGTCGTTTTCTTTGCTCGCTGTTGTCTCTTCACCGCAGTAATGCGAACCGCCAAACTTCCTTTGCCTTCTCCCTTTGTCGACGTGACATCCGTGCAGAAGAGAGCGCTGTGCGTCGCAATGGGCTGCTTCTATCTCTTCGTCCAAAAACACGAGCAATTATATTTCACTGCTCCCCGCATCATATACTGTACATATAAACTAGGCCGTTACCGATAGATACTGCTAATTGTAACATGTTATTAAATAATATCAACATCGAGAAACACAAGTAATCAAAACGTTCCATTTTCTTCCTTTCCTTTAAATTTGAAAAACCGCAAGATCATACAATTTTAAACGTCTTCTGTTGCACATTTTAGTACAGACTACCACAAAATATTTCTTTGTTTAAATTTATTTATTTTTTTACCATTTTCTGACGGAGAAGAAGGAAACGTTAATGATTGTGGAGCACAAATTAAACGTATTCCTTAATTTAAAAATAAGTGCTCTTATGTGTACGACAGATCATATCAAAATTAACAGGTGTTTTCTGAAAATTGTTGTGGAATTTAGAAGTTACCTAGGATTTGTCTAAACATAGAACAAGAAAAAAAGTTTACTTACAATTGCAGTATGTGCATACGTGTACAAATAATATGAGTTCAGTAATCTACAGACATATACTGAATCTGAAATTCAAGCTTTGCCATTTCGCATTTCAATAAGTACCTTTCAACGTGCATGCGGTAGCTGCAGCTTCCGATACCTTTCCTTTTAACTATTGTGCTGACATCACTTAAAGGAATACTTTTTTCCCTTTACATATATTCAAAAAATGAATCTAATGGACGGAGATCGTATGAACGGATGGGATATAAATCATTCTCCTATACCCATCCATTTGTTTGGACACCTAGTGTTCATTGAAAGCCGCACAACTTGCCCCGTTGTTATGATACGGTGCTCCAGCTGTGTCGTCCTCCTTACCACTAATGTTCTGTCGAAATCAATAAACACCCCCTCTACTGAATGAGAACTTCGGTGGGTTTCCTCAGTCCCCCCAAAGGGCTGAAGGATTATACCGTTTTCCCTTTCTTTAAACTTTGTTACTGTTTTCAGTCTGCAAAAAAGTCTAAAATGTGTTATACTCTATACGTTTTCCGTATTTATTGTTGGTAATCACCGTTTCGTGCTACGCTACGTGTCCTTGTAACTAAGAAATGTAAGAATCCTTCGGAAGCTCCATTTCTCTGTCTACCTCGATAAGGGTTATTGTGTTATTGCCATTTACAATTCTCTGGGCGGAGACAACTGAACAGTAATATTTCACACCAACTTCTTTAAATTTATTGACTTCCCCAACTCCACTAATGGCTATTTGTCACAACGAAAATCTTCAGTGTATAGATGTTAGTATCTTTGTAGCTGTCAGGTAACTTAGATTACAGTTTCTACTCTGTATTTCGTCTGACTAGCGAAATTCAACAAGCACACTGTCTTATTTTTTCACAATCATTTCCTATATGACTGGTTACCCAATTACGACTTACGAATTTTACTCGTCCTCAGGGCAATTATAGGATACTACCTTTCAACATACCACGACCGCTTGCTTACAAATACAAGCATGTATCCACTTACACTACATGTTTATTTGCCCACGTCCTGAATGCTAATGTCCCTAAGGAATACGGTGCCAAAAGTTTCGTAGAGAAAGTTCGAATCAACCGAGACACCGATGTTTCATTTTGTTATTACGGAAAAGGGATGAAATCCTACGGTATATTCATCCGACAGTCATCAGGAAATTGTGTATTCAAATTTCGGAAAACTAATTCAAGGTAGAGAGTCTCCAGCCATGATACTTACAGCAAGTACATTCTCTGCCACGGTTATTGACTTTATGAAATTCCAAATTTATTGTTGGAAAATGTTATTGAGCTCTAACACATCTGACTTTTCTTCGGAAGGTACAAGATTTGAATGTCTAACGCTTTACCGGTTATCGTGAATTTCTTTGTAACTTACATTGAAATAGACTATGACCGACTTCTGTCTAATCCCGACAAACTGAAAGTTTATATCAATTTTATTACCTCGCTTCGTGTTGCGAGACGTCTGTGGTTGATGAAGTGCCATTAAATAACTTGGTAATCAGTTTTTCAGTCACTGGAAGGCAGCGAATCTAGCGAGAGTCAAAATTAATGTACAAGAAAAACGTGTTGTTTAGCTCCAGAAGTTCATGCGCCTTACGCTAATCTTGCAAAATGTAAGATGGTTTAAACAACGCCTTTAAGTATCGTAATAATCAGTCTGTCCATTTTTGGAATCCGAAGAACTTCACAAGATGCGAAGAAATATTTAGCCCACAAAACATAGTGTAAATCCCGAGTTCCAATGTATACCAAATTTATCTTAAACACTGAAAAATATCCAACATAACATACCGTATTCCAGATTTGACGTCTTATAATATGCAACAGAGAAACTTAGAGGACAGTGAAAAAACAATACTGTCTCAAATCATATTAGAAAGAAACCACATGGGAAAACAAGGCTTATAAAAGAATATAATATTAACCATGTAGAGTTTAAACATATCTGTTTTATATAAGGACTCAGCGCGTACCGCGCTGTAAACACTTTCCACCTGTGTTATACAAAACCAATCTGCTAATGCTGTGTAAGGCAAAAGTCGATGTCTGCTGTGACATCAGTTCTAAACACATAAACGCAATGTGAAAACCATGTAGAATTTTTTAATATTAAACCTGGTGGTATGTAAAGTAATCGCGAGGTTTTAAATGTTTAAAGTGGGTCTTTGCACTTGTGTTGACTGGACTAAAGGTGTAATATTCTGAAGTTTCTTGAAGCAATGAATGTGGTTACTTGAGGCGTGCTGGTGTTATGTAGCGGTCCACAATGAACAGGTCAGTAGTGGTTCAGCCTACACTCGGATACCACATCACAGGTATGTACAGCTCATGAATATAATCATCAATACAAATGCATAAAACACCAAAACATACCACACACAAACATGTTCAAGAACCACAGGACACCACACGCTTGCAGAAACACACTCACACAGAGCCACACACGATACATAATATAGGTATAGCACTTACCACTAGATAAATAAACTAACACACAAAACCTCTATCATTGCAGCCTACACAACACAACAAGTACTCGCTAGCTCCTGAAGATGGACGTATTAACGT